>ERZ650309.167-NODE-167-length-33049-cov-7.105868_pt1 | contig 33049 bp, 50 predicted proteins | sample MGYA00376245_ERZ650309 | MGnify/ENA primary metagenome ERZ650309 (study PRJEB26733, sample SAMN07839294) | wastewater metagenome | biome: urban; feature: wastewater treatment plant; material: waste water | place: USA: North Carolina | collected 2016-04-26 ... | reverse complement strand
ATGGCAGGCAAGTTCGCCACATCACGGGCCGGGCCGCGATAATAAAGTGGGCCGGGAAGAAATGATGGGTATGCTTGCAGCAGTAGAAGCATGGACAAAACGTGATCATCCTGGTGAATGGAAAACATGGCTGGGTTACCTCGATACGATTTCTAAAAAATTAACTTCAATCCCAGGTGTTACTGCATCTGTTTTTGAACCTACAGAATTATCCAACCGTTCCCCGGTTTTGAATGTATTCTGGGATCCGGCAAAATTCAATATTACCGGTGCTGAGATAGCAGAGCTGACGGATCATGCGCTTCGTCCCTGATGAAGCAGGGACGAAGCGTAGGCTCAACAAGGTTAGCGAAGCCTAAACCCTGCGGGCCGGCTCAGGCCGCTTTCAGCACCTGGGCGCCGAACGCCGCCTGTCCCGCATCGCCCAGAACGGCGGCGATGGTGAGGGCCAGCACGGCCGCAGTGGTGACGAGCCGTGCCGAGACGAAGCCCAGCAGGCTGCCTGCACCGCAGCGTACTGCCGCGATCCGGCCATTGCAGTTGCTGCAATGGGCCGTGTGTTCGCCCAGCGTGAGCAGGTCGAAAAAGAGAAGCGCGCTGTCCGCGACGCGCCCGATAATCGCAGTGGCGTCGCCGATGTAAAGGTCGGGCGCGGGAAAGGTGCTGTTGCGCCGGTCGACCCGAACTTCCGTCCCGGTGCTGCTGGTCGCGAAGTGCGCACCGCGAAGTCGATCGTCGAAGCGGAGACCGCGCTCCTCGGCTACACGCCAGAGGAAGCGCAGCAGCGCGCGCTGGAATTGACGAACGGCGACCTCGACAAGCTCGACAAGCTGCCGTACGCACAGTTCCCGCCGCCGCGCGGCTCGCTGCGCGTGAGCAAGGAGACGCGGAAGATCGGGAAGGACGGCCGCCCCGAGCGGAAGTCGTTCGACCTCTCGCTCCCGCAGCTGGTGTCGCAGGTGCAGCGCTCGATGCTGGAGCGCGGCGTCGAGCTGACGCAGGCGCAGGGTGTGTCGCTGCCGGAGAACCTGCAGCGCACTGCCGCGGCGTTCTCGGAAGTGATTGCCTCGCTTCAGGAGCAGGGCTACAAGGTCGACCCGCGAGCGCTCAATGACGACCTCATCGTCTCGGTGAGCAAGCGCCCCGACGGATCGAAGGCAGTCGTGACGCTCGGTGACTTGAAGCCGTCGCTCCCTGACTTCGCGCTGATGGAGAAGCGCCCGGAAATCACTCCGGAGTCCCGCGCGGAGAACGGACCGCGCGGCGCACTGCCGCCGACGTTCGCAGAAGATCGCAGCGACGCGTCGGGCGTTATCGAGACGAAGCCGGAGCTGGACTTCCGCAGCGGCGCGCCGTTGCAGGACGCGCGTTTCGGTGTTCCGCAGCTCGAAGGGAACCAGGAACTGCAGGGGTTCGACAAGGCGCTCGCAGGTAACGAGCAGCGCACGCACGTGAACCTCTCCACCCCGCAGCTCCAGGAGCAGATCGCTACGCTGGAGAAGCGCGGCGTGAAGATTCCCGACCGCGACCCGAACGGTGGCGCCGCTCCGTTCCTCGATGAGGATCAGCGCATGCTCGCGCTGCTGCAGCAGGAGCTGGCTGGGCGCGACCCGAACCTCCCGATCCGCTCTGAGGGCGGCGTGGGCAAGCTGCCGGAGGGCGAGTACGACACACCGAAGAACCGGGAGAACGCATGGAGCGGTGAGGGTCCGGTGCAGCGCGTACCGCAGGGTGAGAAGGCTCGTGCGACCAGCCCGCGTATCGACCCACGCCGCGCTAAGCCGGACCCACGCCGCGCTAAGCCGGAAGAGCGTGCGCAGAACCGGGACGCTGGCGTCGAGTCGCGCAAAGCGGCTGCGCCGGAGAAAGAGGCGCACATGGAGCGCCAGGCGCAGATCGAGAAAGACGCCGAGGAGAAGTATGAGCGCGAGAAGCGGCAGGCGCGCAGTGAAAGCGCTGGTGAAACTCCGCGTACTAGCCCGTTCACAATCAAGTCGCCTACTCCGCCTCCGGGCGCTAAGCCGTCAGCGCCTGCGGTGCCTGTAGTCAGGATTGAAGGTAAGCCGCTGCTCGGCAAGAGCCGTTTCAGTAAGGGCCCCGAAGACGAGCGCACGCTGCGCCGTGCGGTGGCCGACATCCTGTCGAAGAACGACGAGGCGCCGACGGTCGCCAAGCTTCAGGCAGTAACAGACGAACTCGCGGCCCTGCTGGGCCTCGACTCAGAGATCACGGTGACGAACGATCGTCCGCCGGGGCACACAGGCGCGTGGTTCGGCTACATGTCGTTCGACGAGAAGACCGGTAAGGCGACGATCCACGTCAACCCGAGGCTCAAGTCGACGCAGGCACTGTCGACGCTTTCGCATGAGATCGGGCACCTTGTGTACTTCGAGAAGTGGGACAGCGCGACGCAGGCGCAGCGCGAGGCGATTACCGACGACTTCTTGAAGTGGATGGAGAACACGAAGGGGATGACAGCCGGCGAGGCTCGCGCATCACGCGCGACGATCGACCTTGGTGAGCTGCTGAAGCACGACCGCCGCTCGCTCGACGAGCTGTCGGCAGAGCAAACGATGTACCTCCTCCACATGGAGGAGTATTTCGCCGACCATGTCGCGCGCGCGTTGCAGACGAATCGCAAGGCGCAGGGTGTGGTGGGCAAGTTCTTCTCGCAAGTAGCTGAGACGCTGCGTTCGCTGTACCGCTTGCTGAAGGACGGCTTGCCCGATAAGTCGGTGAAGGAATTCGTCGACAGCCTCATCGCGACGGCTGAGGCGCGCAAGCGCGCGCAGACTGCTCACACCGTAGCGAGCGCGAACCCCGGCGTCCCTCCGCCCCAGGGCGTGCAGCAGGAGCAGGCCAACGCGACGCTCGCCGGTACGGTAAACCCGTTCTCGCCGGCAGCCAACGCGTCGCTGCGCGAGATGTTCCGTGGCTTGAGCCGCGCGCATCGCGCGGTGCTCAAGCGCCTGTTCAACGAGCCGGGCGTCGTCGCCGATCTGCGCAAGCTGCTCAAGGGCGACACTGCTGCGCTCGCTGAGATCGACGACCCGGCGCTCGGCAACGAGGCACGCATCGCGCACGGCTACGCGCTGTGGCAGGCAGAGTTGCTGAACATCGACGAAGCGCAGGAGCCGTTCGAGAAGCTCAAGAACGACTACGCGCGCATCTTCGGGCTGCTCACGAACACCGACTACGCGAAGCGCCTGCTGATCGACATGATGGCGGGCAAGACGAACCAGTCGTACAGCGTGTACGCAGAGCTGGCGAAGAGTGCGCCGGGACGCCTGTACGGCAAGCTCATCGAGAAGTACAACAACACGTGGCTGCCTGCTATCGAGCGCGTGGTCACGACCGGTATCGACGAGCAGCTCCGCGGGCGCGACATCCCGGCGCTGACGCGGCTTGCCATGCGCATGAAGCCGCAGACCGGCGACCGCACGAACGACATCGGCGTGTTCCAGGCCCGCGTCGTGAACGCTGGCCATTTCCATACAAAAATGGGCCGCGCGATCGCAGCGCTCAACCATGACCAGCTCGCCGAGGCGCGCGATGTGTTGCAGGGCGTCAAGAAGCCCGGCCTCGTGTCGACCGAAGCGCGCGAAGCTGCGGCCAAGCTGCGCGAGCTGTTCGACGACCTGTACGACTACACGCAGGGCGCGGGCGTTGAGTTCGAGAAGAAGAACTCGTTTTACCCGATCGTGATGCTGCCCGCCGAGGAGCTGGTCAAGCGCAAGGGAGAGTTCTACAAGCTGTTCGGCCAGCCGCACTTCATCGGCCGGATGCGCACGAAGCTCGCCAAGCTCTCGAAGACGAAGGAGAGCAAGGCGCGCGTGCTGTCGATGAAGCCGGTCGAACTCGTCGACGTGTTCTGGGGCATGGCGCTCGGCGACGGCGACAGCGCCGCGCTGCCCGAGTGGTCGCAGGGCTCGCAGCCGTCGTTCCGCGAAATGAATGAGCAGGTGATGGACTTCATGCGTGGCAACGCTGCCACACCTGAGGATCGCATTGCGTTCGGCAAGCTGCAGGAGCAGAACCTCGCGTACGTCGTGGCTCGCTACGTCGAACACGCGGTCAAGCGTTCGGAGTACACGCGCCGCTTCAAGGACCAGTCGCTGGAGCAGGTGCTGCTCGAAGCGCAGCAGCAGGGCGCGAAAAAGGAAGACCTGGAGTTTGCGACGAAGTACGTCGACGCGATGATGGGCTCGTTCGGCCTGTCGCTTGCGACGCCGTGGCAGTACATGTTCAACGCCGTCGACGCTGTGCGCGGCAAGCCGTATGGTCCCGCGCTCACCCCCGAGAAGCGCATGCTCCAAGCGAAGGAGCGCGCCGCGAAGGTGCGTCAGTGGTCTGGCTACCTGTCGGTGTACCAGAACGTGCGCACGCTCGCGCTCGCGACACTGTCGTCGCTGGTCGACCCGCTCGGCGTCGGCATCCGCTCTGGCAACGCGTTCGAGGCGTTCCGCGCAATGCGCGACAGCTTCCGCGCGCTCGGCAAGAACAGCATGCCGGAACTGAAGCAGCTCGCCGAAGACTTCGGTCTCGTTGAGACTGCGGTATCGAACGAAGCACTCGCGATGGCATACGGCGGTCTGCACCTGACCCGCGGCGCGCGCGCTGTGTCCGACACGTTCTTCAAGGCGATCGGTCTCACGCAGTGGACCCGGGCGACGCGCGTCGCTGCTTTCGCTTCGGCACAGCGCTTCCTGTTGCGCCACGCGGACGGTATCTCGCCGACCTCGAAGCGGTACATGCAGGAGCTGGGCCTGGAGCCCGGCGATGTGCAGGATGACGGCAACGGCTACGTGAAGCTGCGTGACATCGACCCGGGCGCGGAGACTCGCGTACGCAACGCGCTCGCGCGCTGGGTAGACGAGGCGATTCTCCGCCCGAACGCGAGTCAGCGTCCTCTGTGGATGAGCGACCCGAACTACATGCTGTTCTCGCAGTACAAGGCGTTCATGTACGCGTTCAACGAGACGATCCTCAAGCGCGTGAAGCACGAGCTTCGCGAGGGCAACGTCAACCCGTTGCTGGTCGCGATGATGTACGCCCCGGTGATGCTCGTGGCTGAGCTGCTGCGCGAGGCACTGCAGCACGGGCCGGAGGGCGACCCGCGACGCGAGGAGTGGGGCCCGCTCGAATACATGGGCCACGCGACGAAGCGCGCCGGTCTGTTGGGCCCGCGTGAATACGTCGCAGACGCAGTGAACGACGTAAACTATGGCTCGATTCCGGGCGCTTCGTTCCTCGGTCCTACGGTGGCGCAGTCGCGTGATTTCTACGGCGACAAGCCGTGGTCTCGTGTAGCTGTTGAAGCCCTGCCCGGTAGTGGGCTGTACGAGGACTGGTGATGACGACGCTGGATGAGCTGTCAGCGAAGCGAGAGGTGTCGTTCCAGCGCGCGGGGGACTCCCTGCGCACGCTGTCGAACACACGCACCTCGCAGCTCGCGCAGCTCGGCCAGTGCTTGGAGCAGCAGGTAGACCGTCGCCGTGCACGTCTCGACGCACTCAGCGAGCGGCTCGGAAACCAGAGCGCTGCGTCGGGTGCTGCGTTCACGCGCCGCGACGCGGCGACGAGTCAGTTGAGTGGACGGCTGGAGCGGCAAGCAGGACTGCGGGACCTTTCAATGGCGCGGCTCTCGGGCCGGCTCGGCGCAATTTTCGACGCAAGGAACTCTTCCAATGGGAATTCGTGACAAGTTGAAGCTGGCGGCTGATGTCGCCGATCGGTACGGCGGTGATCCGGACGCGCTCATGCGCACGAAGGACCGCATCCGCCTCATGGAGAGCTACGGCGATACGCCGAACTCCCGCAACACGCAGGAGGCTGAGGAGGCGTACCAGCGCCGCAAGAAGCGCGGCATGTCGCAGCCGGCACGCCCCCTGGCCCCCAGGGGGCTGCGCGATCTGTGATCGAACCGAACGACGCCCTCGGGCGCGTTCGGGCTCAGGTGCAACAGGCAGTGGGGCGCAAGCTCCCGCTTGTAGTCTTGTCGTGCTACGACATGGCGCACTTGCTCACTTTGTTCGACGCGCTCTCGCAGGAGACATCCGATGTTAGTAGGGATCACAGGTAAAAAGCGAGCCGGCAAGGACACTGCCGGCCGCTACATCGCAGCGACGCAAGAGCTGTTCATCGACTCTTTTGCTGCGCCGATCAGGCGGTTCATGTGCGACATCCTTCAGTGCACGCTCGACCAGCTGGAGCGAATCAAGGAGGACCCGCACCCAATCCTCGAAGGACGCACGCCGCGCGAGTTCATGCAGTACGTCGGCACCGAGATCGCGCGGCAGTTCACGCCGAACATCTGGGTCAACGCGCTGGACGCGCGCCTCAAGGGCGAGACGGTGATCACGGACCTGCGCTTCGACAACGAAGCGGCGTACGTGCAGAACCGCGGCGGGATGGTCATCCAGATCGAGCGCCCCGGCACTGCTGGTGACGATGCGCACGCGAGCGAGCGTGGCGTCAGTCCGAGCCTGGTCGACATCAAGATCAAGAACGACGGTACCGTCCACGACCTGCAGCGGCAGCTGGACCAGCTGTTCCCATGAGCACAACTAATTGGCAGAATCCTGAAGAAGTGCGGGGCTATTTTCGTGAATACCACGTACAGAATAGGAAGCGGCGCAATGCGCAGGCAGCCGCAAGACAGAAACAAAATCCGCAGGCACATCGCGAGGCTAATCGCCGGTACGAAAAAACCACGAGGGCCTCGCAGTATAGGGCTGACCCTGCGCGTTACTTATGGAAGGTTGCACAGTCGCGTGCACGCAAGACAGGAGTTGAATTCACTATCCAAGTAGGAGATGTGGTGGTTCCGACGCATTGCCCGATTCTCGGTAATGAAATCTCGATCCTTACTGCGTCGGCTGCTAACGGAGCTTCCTTGGACAGGATTGACAACACCCGTGGATACGTTCCTGGAAACGTAGCAGTTATTTCACGGCGGGCGAACCGCATGAAGGGGGATTTATCGCTAGCAGACCTTGAGGCAATCTCCTCTTACATGCGTGCGAGAGGTGCGAAGTGAGAAAGCATTATGTTTTGCCCGACCTCCAGATAAAACCTGGAGTGCCGACCGACCACATCGACTGGATCGCGCAGGACATCGTGCGACGCAAGCCGACGAACGTGATCGTGCTGGGCGACGGGGCGGACTTCCCGTCGCTCTCGTTCTACGACGCCCCCGGGTCCCTCAGCCGCGAAGGTGCGCGCTACGAGGCTGACGTGGAGGCGTTCAACGAGGCGTTCGAGCGCTTAGCCAGACCGATCCACGCGGAGATCGAGCGCCTCAGGCGCCAGCATCTGAAGCGCTGGGAGCCGCAGCTCGACTACCTCGACGGGAACCACGAAGATCGTGTGCGGCGCGCGGTAGAGCAGGACCCGAAGTGGGCCGGCACGATCCGCGACGACGACCTCAACATCACGCGCATGGGGTTTGTACGCCACCCGTTCCTCAAGGTGATCCAGCGCGACGGCATCAACTACACGCACTACTTCCAGTCCGAGAAGTCACGGTTTCCGATCGGCGGGACGATGGACAACCGCATCAACAAGATCGGCGCGTCGTTCGTGTGCGGGCATGAGCAGGGGCTGCTGACGCACCGACGCCCGCTGCCGGTCGGGTGCACGATCTACGGCGTCGTCGCCGGCAGCTGCTACCTGCACCAGGAGGAGTACCGGCGCCAGCGCAACAACGAGTGGCGTGGCACGCTCGTGCTCAACGACGTGCGCGACGGCGGCTACGACATCATGGAGCTGAACTTGCGCTACCTGTGCGAGCGCTACACTGGCGAGAAACTGGTGCCGTACATGAACGCACGGTACCCGGGCAAGGACTGGAGCTACCTCGACAAGTGACGACGATCGCCGCTACCCGGGGCGTGATCGCCGCTGACCGCCGCTGCGACAAGGGCGGTGAGTACGCGCAGGTCTCTGCCCCAAAGCTGCGGCGCTACGGCTCGCTCATCGTCGGGGTGGCGGGCGACTACACGAAGATGATGCGTTTCTTCGAGTGGGTAGCAGGCGGGATGCGCGGCCGCGCCCCTGCGACCCGAGGCATTGAGATTCTGGCTGCCGAGGGCGGACAGCTGCAGGACTGGGACGTGGTCAACGGGGTACTGGTACGCACGCCCGTGGAAGGCTCGTACGCAGCGATCGGCTCGGGGGAGGACGTAGCGAAGGGGGCGATGTACGCTGGCGCTGGCGCCGTCACAGCCGTGCTGGCAGCGATCGAACACGACCCGAAATCGGGCAACGGCTACATCAGCATGAGGTATAGGAAGTGACAGACAAACTGATCAACGCAGGCTTCGGGCTGATCGTGTTCGCGGCCAGCTGCGGCCTCGTCGTGCTGGACCAGATCGAGCCGGCGCACTGGGTCACCGTGACACTCGCAACGGTGTGGGCCGTGATCTGCGGGCAGGCAGTGACAGCACTGGCCACGACGTGGCAGGTAGCACGCCAGGAAGCCGCAAAGAAGAAGGGCCCCGAAGGGCCCTTGTGATTACTCCTGGAAGGCCATGAACTCGATCAGGAGCACTACGTCGATCGAGCCAGCGCCACCGTGGTCCGTCGTGCCGCCGGCGTACTCCGCATAGAGCGAGCTGCCGGAGAACACCTTGTTGCCCGCGTCTGCGGTGAACGGAACCGGCGTCGAGCCCCAGCGGTTCGCCACGGCCGGAGCGGTCTCCATCGAGGCGTTCGGGATCGTGGTGAACACGTTCGTGCCGTCGGTGATGACGATGGTGCGGTTGCCGCCGGCGCCGAAGTTCGTTCCGCCGCCGAGCAGGATGATCTCGCGGACAGCGAAGTTCACCGTACCCACTGCCACGATCTCGACCTGACCGGCGCCGTCGAGCGTCGCGGCGTCGAGCGTGGCCGTCACGTACTTCAGATTCGAAAGGACGTTGGCGTCAGGGCCGGCCTTGAAGGCGCCCTCGGCAGCGACATCGCCGCCAGCAGAGACATCGTCACCGACCGCCAGGTCGCCTGCGATGTTGAAGTTCGCAGCCGTGAGGTCGAAGCTGCCGTTCTCGCCTTCAGCGACAGCGACACTGAAGAAGAACTGGCCGCCGGCCAGGCGCTCGACGCTGAAAGAACCGTCGACCGGCTGCTTGTCGTCGGCGATCGCCGCGGCGATCAGCTCGTTCAGTTCCGACTGGCTGAACGCCGTGAGGATTTCGTACGAGGTGTAGGGCATGGTGGTCTCCGGGAGTCTGCCGTATTTTACAGGCAGCGACAAAAGAAAGGGCCCCGAAGGGCCCAGAAGTTAGTTCTGGAGGGTGGCGCTGAGCGCGACCTCGACGCGATCGAGCCGGTGCCAGAACCCGAGGTGCCGGCCGAGGGGCTTCGTTTCACGGAGGAAACGGCGCCGCGCATCACGCCGCTCTGCTTGCGCCAGTTTCCTGGCCCGGGCACCGGTGCGCAGGCACGTACCGGTGTATGGCACGCGCCGCGGGTTGCTCGGCCGCAGGGCCTTTATGTACTTCCAACGCGCGGGCGAGAGACTGACGGTGGTGGGACCGCGGCGGCTCATTCAGCTTCCTCCTCGTCCAGCGTTGCGACAGCAACCCACTTCTTCGGGGCGAACAGCGCAATCAACGCCGTGTGCCTGGTGATAACCAGGCACCCGTCGCGTACTGAGAACTCAGCGTCCTCGAAGTAGTGGTCGGTCTCAAAGATCGATTGTACCCGTACCGTGCTCACGCCTTCTCCTCAGTCATCTTCTCGACCACGCGCTTACCGGTGTCCGTCTGCACGAACGCTTCGAGCATGCCGCCGAGCGCCGTACCGCCGCGCGGCGAGAACAGGTCCATCACGTTCCGCATCCCTTCGACCGGCGACCCGGCGTTCGTGATGATCTTCACGTCGGCCTGCTCCAGCGCCGCGGCCTGCTCCTTGCCGACCTCGCCAGCGACCTCGATCTGCTTGAGGGTCAGCAAGTACTGCTGGTACGGCTGGTTCGCACCGATCTCCTTTGCCAGCTCGATCTGCGCGGCGACGGGTGCCAGCTCCATGGCCTTGCGGGCGTCGGCGTGCGCCGTACCCTCGGCCTTGATGCCCTCGGCCTCGCGCAGCTTCGCGTCGCGCTTGCCCTCGGCCACCAGCACGGTCTTCGCCTTCTCGGCTTCGGCCGTGACGACGGCAGTACGAGCGTTCTGCTCGGCGACGATGATCTGCTCCTGCTTCGTGATCTCGGCCTGCTGCACGGTCTCGACCTGCAGCACGGCCATCTCCTTCTCGCGCGTCACGCGAGCCTGCTCTGCAACCGCCTGCGTCGCCTGCTGCTGGGAGATGCCGACCATGCGCTCCTTCTCGGCCTGGCGCTCACCGACGCGCTGCTGCGCCTGCAGCTGCTGCAGATCGACTTCGCGCTGCGCCTCGACCTCGGCGATCTGCGCAAGCTTGTGGTTCGTCGCCACCGCCGTACGGCTCTCCATCTCGATGGCCGACGTACGGATCGCCATGATGCTGTGGATCACAGCCGACTTGCCGGCGTCGCGGATGTCCATCAGCTCGATGTTCTTCACCGGTTCGACACCCCAGTTCTTGAGCTGGGTCTCGACTTCATCGGTGAACACTGTGCTGAACTGCGCGCGATCGACCATGATGTGGTTGATGTCGTGCTTCGCCAGCACGGTGCGGATCGCGCCTTGCACGACGTTGGTCAGCTGCTCGCGCAACTCCGGAAAGCTGGCGACGCGTTGCGCGGCGGTGTTCGAGTCGTGGATGCGGAAAAACGCCACCACGTCAACCACGAACGGTACGCGTTCCTTGTCGTACGCTTCGTAGCCACTGAGCTTGATGTCGAATACCGAGACCGGCATGACCATCTTGGTCAGGCCCCAGATCGGCAGCCACGACGGCCACTCGTAGTACGTGTTGCCGCTTTCCATCCCCTTGCCGTACGAAGTCGTGTCGTTGCGAGTCTGGACGATGTGCACTTCGTTTGTCGGAACGACGCGACGAAGGTTGACGACGACCAGTGCAATGATTGCCAGAAGCGCAACGCCGACACCGGCGCTGATCAGAGTCCACAAAAGCATGTGCCTCTCCTACTTGTTGAGTTTCTCGCAGAGCGCGTCGATGCCGTCGGCATCCATCGGAGGCTGCGTGTACTCCGAGATTCTCTTGAGGTCGGCCACGTGCATGGGATCGATGTACTCGCGCCCCGTCAGGACCGACTGCCACAGGCGCAGGGCTGCGAGCACGTTATCTCGCTCCTGCGGTGTCAGGGTGTAGCGCTTGCTTTTCATGGGAAGTGCTCGTCGTACAGCTCTTCGCCGGTACGGCTGTTCACAGCAGCACCATCTGTGCCTTCCACTGCGGAGGCGGCGGTGAGACCTGGAGGCGCTCGTCGGCGATCGTCACTTCGTACTGCGTCCCGAAGTCACTCGCCACGAAGTTGATCGTGCCGAACCGCGTCGTGACCGGTGCGATGCTCGGGAACCCGATGCACGTCGTCTCGAACAAGTCGAACGTGTGGCTGTCAGCCGGGCCACTGCCGACGAGCCACTTCGCGCGACCGCCGTCTTCGTGGTAGTACACGCCGACGACGATTGCGTTGCCGCCTTGCGCGGGCGTTACCAGCACACCCCAGCCGGGCGCTGCAGGGTTGTAGTAGGAACCAGTACGGATCATGTGCCTTTCCTCGGTTTGGTGTATTCGGGTTTCGTCTTCGCCGCGGCAGACAGCGCCTGCCACGTATTCACACCGCGTCGTAACCGTTTCCCTGCCAGGGACTCGTTGATCTTCGCGCGCGCGGCCACTTCAGTGATGGTGTACTGCTGCCCTTCAACCTCGAAGTATTCGGGAGGAGCTGGAGGAGCTTTCACCGGGACACGCAGCGGAGCACGCAGCTCAGTCCATGTCGTCGCGCCGGCTTTGGCACGAGCGAGCACCGTAGCGCGCTTCACATCCGGGCAGCCGGCGGCAAGTTGCTTCGAGGAGTACCACTTGCCCTCGATCTTCCAACACTTGTACCCAGTCCCTGAGTCGTTCGTCCTGCGGGGGCGCTGGTGCTGGGGGGCAGCAATGTCCGCGATCGCAGGGCCACGAGTCTCGAACGGCATTGTGTGCGGCGGAGCGAACAACTCAACGCGTGTGCGCGCGCCGCGGTGGAGGCGCTGTAGCACGGTGCTCTTGCAAACATCACGAGCCGTTGCCTCATGCAGCAGATCACGCGTAGAAACGTACTTGCCATCGATCGTGTAGATGTAGTGGGGGTTACGCACGTTCATTCGTTCGGCCTTGAACGATCCGCTGAAGCTGGTCATGCCCGACCCTCCGCTTTGGCGATTGCGGCGCGGGCGTCGGCGATGTTTTCGCGCATCGCGCATCGTTCGGGCGCCTGCAATGCCGCGACAGCGTATTCCAGTGATGTGACGGCCTCGCGCAGCGCCGCGAGCAACTCGGGCGCGGCGGCGATGAGGCGGGCGTTGGCTTCCAAGACCGCGGATTCATCCGGAGCGCCGTCAATCACGGCGATTACCGTACCGTCGGGCGCCATAACCTCATAGGCGCAGTCTCCGAACGGCAACGCGATCCACGGCTCCGGCGTATGCGCGCTCATGGTGTACGCGCCGCCAACGCGTCGCGTACCGCTGCGTGGTACTTGGCTTCGACTTTTTCTATCCAGGTACCTTCGCTGGCTTCACTGACAATCCGCTTCACCCATTTCGCCGTTTCCAATGCATCGGGCTTGGGGTAGTAGTCCCAGTAGCTCGGATGCGGGAACAAGGCGAAGTGCTCGTACACGCACGCCATCTGGTCAGCCTCCTTCACCAGCGGGTCCAGCTCCTGCGGCAAATCGAACCGCTGGCAGATCGCTTTCCACGCTAGCGCCTCGTAGTCCCGATATGCCGGGAGCAGGTGCTTGAGAGGAGAGGGCAGGTCGACGACGTACGCCTCAGTAGCGTCGTGCAGCAGGGCCTGGAGACGTAGGTGCGGAGGGACCATGTCGGCGACGAGCAGCGAGTGCTGTGCAACCGACCAGTGCACTTCGACTTGACCTGCGAAACGACACTGCAGCGAGAGTGAGTGCGCAATGTCGTCGAGGTCGATGCTGTCTGCCTCGGGGTGCTCGTAATAGAAGCGCTTGCCGCTCCGGAGAGCGATCCAGTGGTCCATCAGACGTCCCTTATGTAGTCACGGTCGATCAGCGATTTGAAGAGGGCCGCTGTGCCCTCAAACATGAGCGTCGGCTCTTCCTTGCGTTCCCACAGTTCCACGCGCCCATTGCGGCAATGTATTTGCACTGGTATCCAGCGCAAAGCGTTGTTTGGGTATTTGTGCCAGCGCATGACTAACGCCATGACGTTTCCCCAGAAAAAACTCCCCGCGTATTTCAGCGGGGAGATAAGGGCTCACTTGGAGCCAGGCCCTGCGGTATTCAGCTGCGCGCGGCGGCGCTGTTCAAGTTCGATGATTCGAACCAGCTCGTACGTCGAAGCAAGAGCAATTTCCAAAGCTGTATCAGTTGCTCCAGCCACTGCTTCTGCTATGACAGCGTTGCTTTCGGCTAGCACCTTGGCGAAATGTTCGTGCCTTATCACTCAAACCCACCCATGAACGTACAGTTATGTCGTGTGTTGAAACTATCAGGAAGATCGTATTGCACCAAATCGGTATCCACGGTGCTGCCATTCGGCAAAATGATATGCAGTGGCCGAGGACAAGTATCGCTTGCTCCCTTGGGAAGCACTGCCGCCATGAGTAACGCTCCGGCGAATATCAGGGTGTAAAACACACCAAACCGTAACAATACACGTGCGACTGTCTTCACTTTGCCCTCCGCTGTCGTAGCTCTTGCTCGGCCCTTCGAGCCTGCGCCACAAAGTTTCGCACACCCCTTGTATCTGCGCTACTGCTACCGCCAGGCGAAGGAACGAAGAATTCCATCCCATCCGCTGCGGCGAACACTAACCGAATGTGCTTGCTCCCCGGCTCAGCACGCACGAAACGATAGCCAGCGCGCTCAGCTGCTTCGATGCGGGCTACCGCGCTCTTCTTTATTACCGGCGACGCCACGGCCCGCCTCCTTGACGCCGCATTAGTTCCACCAGGATGACCAGGTTGTGCAAAGCGATTACCACTGCTTTAACTCTTCGCCACGTAAGCGCGGTTCTCATACCCGAGATACTCGCAAAGATGTACCACCAGCTCGTCCATGCTGAAGCTACGCAGCTGTATTACGTCTACACGCTCCCGCGGCTGAGGGAGCACCCGCCAGTGGTCGAACACGTAGCCACCGTCGGGATGGCCCACGATCACCCAGGCATTGCCGCCGATCAGACGACGGCGTGCAAGCCATTCGTACTGCAGCTGACTAAGTCCCATTGCGAACGTGCGCTTGGGCACCAGCGGCAGATACTTGTACTCAACCCACAGGTCGCGCTTCGGACCATCGTAGTACTGATCTGGCGTGCCATTCGACATGGTGAACGCCATGCTCTGATGAAACACGCCGGCTGGTAACCGGCGGTTCACCCGAGCCACGAAGCGCGCCTCTGGTTTCATCAGCCGCCGACGGCAGCCCGGAGCTTCGTCACGAGGTCTTCGAGTGCGGCCTTGCCGGACTCGTACGCCGCGGCTTCTGCTTCGATGTCGCTCGACACCTTGTCCAGCGTCTGCTGCAGCCGCGTCGACTCGCGCTGGTGGTCCTTCTCCAGCGTAGCGAGCTGCGTCTCCACCTGGGCGAGCTGCTTCTGCAAGCCGCTGGTGATGCCCGTGATGTCGAACGCCTTCGCTTTCGCCTTGCGCTTCATCGGCTTCTTCGGGGCGTTGGGGTCTGCCTTCGGGCGACCCGGACGACGCTTCGGCGCTGCTACTTCTACAGCCGGCGTTTCCGCTGCTACTTCGGCTTCCTCCACTTCTTGCGGCTCCGCTACCGGAGCCGGAGCCGGCGGCGGCGCTGCACGCGTCGCCGTCTTCGATGCCCAGTTACCACCGCCACGCGGGCGGTCGATTGCACTTTCAGCCATGTACTTCTCCTAGGATGTATTAGCGACGCCGCGTCGCACCCGGTGCTTGTCGCGCAGGCGTGGCTGGAACTTTCTGGAACGACGAGGTATCCGGCGGCGTAAACAGGATTTCGAGCGCGCGCTCGCGGTGGGGTACCAGCTCCGGGAGATACTCGTTGAGTCCCACCGGGTCGAACACCAGCTGGGCGTACTCGGTGTCCGCCAGCGAGATGTTCGTGACTGCCTTGATGATCGGGCCGCCGGCGTCGCGCAGCACACGCGCCACGCAGGCATCGAAGTTCTTGATGCCCGTGGGCGACACGCTCATGAAGTAGAGCGGCGGGTCCTCGTCCGCGGCGTTCGCCGGCAGCACCAGCACGATGTCGCGGCAGTTCTTGCACGCCTTGCCGTTACCACCACGCGGGTCGGAGCCCCACGCGTTCTGCGGGCACACCTTGCACGCCTCGGCCTGCTTCTCCGGCACGTCGTCCGGCGGAGCCATCAGGTCGATGTTCTTGTTCATCGCGTAGCACGCAGGCGGCTGCGGCGTGCTCGGGCTGTACTGCCCGACGTAGAAGCGGTTGACCGAGATGTACTCGATGATGATCGCGTCGAAGTTGTCGCCGAGGATCGTGCCATCCGGCAGGATGAACTGGCGGTTCTTCACCGTGATCTTGCGGCCGGTGGGGCGACCGATGGTGCTCTTGATCGTGTCAGCTTCGGTGGCGAGCTGCTTGTCGATCTCTTCCAGGCTCTGGCGACGCGCCATGGCCTGATTGGGCTTCTTGTCCATTAGATTTTCCTGACGTTGAGAGTGACTTTTTCGAACTCCTGGATGCCAGGCGGCGTCATGCCGTCGTTCAGGAGTTCGCGGTATGCCTCTACTGACACACGACGCTGCAAGAGCTGCAGCGCGCCGTGGCGCTGAATATACTTGTGAAGTGCGGCCCAGTCTACTACGTGGGGCACTTTCGACTTCGACACTGAGATCGTAGAGACGCGGCCACGCACTTGCGTGATGTCCTGCTTGGCCATAGCAGCCAGCATCTCTTCCTCGATCTTGGTCTCCTCCTGGGTCAGGAGGCGGAGCTGAGCGCTCAGCTCCCCCTTCTGTTCACGGAGCGCGTACAGCTCATCTGCAAGGGCACCGAGGGACTTGGCCATCAATGCACCGAATGCACGAACAGCTCGTTCAACGCCGCCTGGATGTGCGCCTCATCGAAGTCGAGAGAGGCCAATGCAGCATGCAAGCAGGGACGCAGGAACGGCTTCAGTTCAGGGGTCTGGATGTCCCTCACGAGCTGCTGCAAATCTGCGCGAGCAAGTTCAATAGTCGAAATTTTCATTTGATCTTCCTAACATCAAGCCGAGAAATCTTGACGCTGCCCAAATCCATTGGGCGGCGTTGTTTCGCGTCTGCATACCCCATCTTGTACGCGCGTTGCGCGATCCAATTAATCAGGGTATGCAGCTTCTCGTAGAGCACGTCCGAAATCACTTCGAGTACTCCTTCGAGACTTTGCCCTCCGCCCCAAGCGGCAGTCCTGCTGCCCACGGAGGTGCCCACGACATGATTTTGATGAACTGTTCTTGCACGTGCGCGGCGAGATCGGCACGGGTGACGCCCACCACTTCGTCGTGTGTACAGGTCCCGATGCGTGTCGGAAGCTCGGCCTGAATGCGAAGCATCTGTTCTGCGATCACGTTACGAGCAAGGCACTGAATGATGTTCTCCATGAGGATTCCACCATAGAGCTTGCGTGCACCAAGACGGGTTACATGTACGAAATCTCCTTCTTCTGAATAATGCGGCTTCTCATACTTGAGGTACATGCCGTTCGGCACGTGGATGTAGCCGGTACCCTTGTACCCCTCGAACACGATGCAACCGTGCTCGAAGGTGTTGTTACCGAGGAACGCAGCCAGCGCCAGCTTGTTGACTGTCGCCCAGCCGTTCACGATGAACGCGTTCGTCGCACGCCAGCTGTCTACGATCGCATGGCACTCATCGAGGTCCATGTCGACTGGCGGGCCGAACTGCCCGATCTTCAGTGTGTGCTTGAACTTCAGCGCTCCCATGCCGTAGCCGAGACCCAGCACGCAGGTCTTGCCGACGAAGCGCTCGTCCTTTGTGATCTCCTCAACGGCCTTTTGGTAGATCGCGCGCGCAGCCGTGTACTTGTACACGTCGCCCCCTCGCGCAAAGATCGCGAGCACATCGGCCTGGCCATTGAACCAGGCGTTCATGCGTGCTTCGATCTGTGACGAGTCAGCGATGTTCAGCAGATACCCATCCGGCGCGACCAGCGCTGCGCGGATGCCGGATTTTTTGTCGAGGTTCTGCGGGTTGACCTTGTCACCCCCTGACCAGCGCAGGGTATGAGCCCCGTAGGGACGCAGGTACACCGGGAACGCCTTGTTCACGCGCGCGCGTTCGGACAGCGCTCGCGAACGTGTTTCCAGCTGCGCAGATTTGACTGCGATCCGCGCCTCGACGATGTCGTTGACGACAGGGTCCGGATGTTCGCGCAGGCTCTTGAAGAACACGTCCTGCATCGAGATCGCAGGGATCGGTCCCTTCTTCCCTTGCTTCGTCTGCACTTCGACACCCGCGGAGCGCAACAGCTCCGCGAACTTGTCGTTGCTGCGCAGCACCTGCTTCATCTCTTCGAGCTGCATCCCTTCGTGCGCTGTGATCTTGCGCACCAGCTCGATCTTGCGCAGCAGCTCCGCTTGGTAGATGCGCTCGGCAACCGTTTCATCGAGATCGATGCACGGCTCCGCGAACATGCGAATTGTGAGGTCGATGATCTGCAGCTCTTCCTCAGGGAAGGTGCGGAGCATCTCGGTCACGAGCCACATCAGGTCTTCTACGTCGTCGGCAGTGTAATTGACGAACGTATCCAGCTGATCAGGCGGCAGCGACTCCATGTCGTGCACGCCCTTCATGTTCACCAGGCCCTGTTTATGTGTCTTGGCTTGGCGCCCATAGCGCAGGCACAACCCTTCGAGGTCAAGACGGTGGTTCGTGCCGTGTAAGCCACGTCCCATCGACAGCGTGTCGATGTAGAAAGCAGGCTTGATCCCGAAGTGCTCAGTGAGAATCAGCGCGTCAAAATGTGCATGGTGCGCAGCGAACGCCGTCTCGCTCCAGTCAATGTCTTCCAGCACCCTGCGTGCGTCGCGTGGGTGGTACACCCGAGCGTGCGGCTCACCCCCAAACTGGATACCCAGCGCAGTAATGGCGAACCGTGGGTCGCGGATGTACTCGCTAGTCGACATCTTGCGCAGCGAGTAGTCATCATCGTAGAAGGTTTCCCAGTCTACGGCCGCGATGCGTTTGAAGGAGCGCGCATACATCAGGAACGGCGCTCCCGCAGGATGTCGAGGAAGTCGACCATCCGGCTTTCCTTGCCGCCGACACGCTCGTACACCTGCCGCTCGATCGTCCCCTCAGCTTCGACGAAGATCGTGTTCGTGACCTTGTCCTGCACGCCGCGACGAATGCGCGCGATGCCCTGCTTGAGGTAGTCCGCTTCGTAAATCGGCGAGCTGAAGATCACCTGCTCGCTGGCTGTGAGCGTGAGGCCGTGCGCGCCAGTCTTCGGGTGGAGGAACAGCACGTCATACTGCCCGTCCTGGAACCGTTGCACGATCCCGTCGCGCTCGCTGTCCTTGGTCCCTCCGTCCAGCACTGCGAAGTACAGGTCCCGGCGTGCCGCTTCAAGCAGCAGCTGCTCGCGCTGGTGCCGCCAATTGAAGAACACTACGCTGTACGGCACCGCCTCGGTGAGGTCGAGGATCAGCTCGTAACGGCCGGCATCGAGCAGGTGGTAGTCCCCCTTGCCCTCCTCGTCCGTCTCGCCGTACACCGCGCCGGAGCACAGCTGCAGCAGCTTGTTGCGCAGGGACGCCTTGTGGACGGCCGTGACTGCGCCGTCGGTCAGGCGCAAGAACGCGTCGCGCTCCAGTTTTTCGTACTGCGCGCGCAGCCTCGCCGGCAGCGCGTACGTCTTGAAGTGCCGGTGGTTCGGCGGCACATGCGTCATCACGTCGTCGAAGTCGTGACGAATCGTGATGTCGGCAAGCAGCTGCGTGACTGCCATCTCGGCGCCGGGCTTGTCGCTCCACGCGAGGTGCTGCGGTAACGGGCCTACCTGCTCGGGCACCTGCACCGAGTTGCGGAAGTGGTAATACGACGGGCCGAGGCGCTTGCCATCGTCGATGATCAGAGCCTGGTGATGCAGCTCCGTCACACTGTTCGGATTCGGCGTCGCCGTAAGCCCGTAGCGATAGGCGAAGTGCTTGCTCACGGCCTTCATGGCTTTCGAGCGCGCAGACCCGTGGTGCTTGAACGCCGTGATCTCGTCGATCACGAGGTCCGAGAACTGGTCCAGAAAGCGCTTGTTGCGTTTGAGCTGCTGCAGCACCCACTTCACCGCGTCGATGTTCGTGATGACGACATCGGTGCCCATGGCGAACGCGCGCTCACGGTTCGTGGCGTAGGCCAGAGCCACTGAGCGCCGAGGGGCGAAGCGTTCGAAGTCATTTCCCCAGGCGCTCTTGATGAGCGTCTTGGGGCAGAAGATCAGGAGACGGCCCTGGCCGAAACGGTCGTAGCGCTCTGCCTGCACACGGGTCTTGCCCGTACCAGCGTCCGAGAAATCGAACGCGCGTGGTCGGTCAGAGAAGAACTCAAGACTTCTTTCCTGATGCGGCCAAGGTGGCAGTGACGTAGACGACGCCGCAAGCGAGGGACGTTGTGATGGTGTCGACCTTGCCATTGCGGATCACTGCACTCTTGGGTGTTGCGCCGAGGGGGAAATACATTTCCAGCTTGCCGTTCGACAGCCGCTGTACTTCTCGTTCTTCGGGTGGAGGCACCGGTCCAGCAGCAGCCGCGACCTTATGGGGTGTCAGTGGCGGCTCTTGCGAAGCGGGGGGACTTACTGCTGGAGCGGTGTTTGGGGGCCGGCGCCGACTCGGCGGTTTCGCAGGTGCTGGCTCTGGCGAGGTTCCGAGCGCTGGAGTAGGCGCGGGAGTCTTCGGGACCACCAGATGTGCCAGCGCCGCGTACCTGTTCCGAGTCGGCGCCGATGGAGGGGCGTGCACTGCGAGCCTGCGGTGCTCAAGCAGAGCTGCACGGATTTCTGCGATAGCTTGCTCTTGCGTCTTGGCCATGAGGTCCACAAGCCTATCTGCTACTGCGAAAATATCGACGATGTTGAGGGTGTGGATCGTACCATGATGCCGTACGTCCACCCGTTCGTCGTCGGGCCAAATGCGAACGACAACTGCGGCGATCGGTGTACCGTCATCCAGCGTTGCCGACACGTACATCTCACACTCCTACTGGGCAAGCACCCGTGCCGCGAGGACTGTAGGGGCAGTACTTGCACGTCTCTTTGTTCGGACGCGGCCGGTACGTGCGGTCTTCCATCATCCGCTCGACGCGCTTGTCGAAGCGCCCGACGAACTGCATCGCCTGGTCGCGAGTGTACGTGATGGAAGTGATGTCGTTCTGATCGAGGTACCACAGCTCCGTGGTGACCTTCGCCAGCTCCGGATAGCGCAAGAACGCGCCGATCGCGTAGAGCTGAGTCTGCTGCACATGCTTCGGCTCGTTGCCGAACTTGCGGCCCGTCTTGTAGTCGATGACGATGCCGTCCTCGACGAAATTGACGAACACGTCGGCCTTGATGCGCAACCAAGGCTTCGGGTCTTCCGTGACCTGCCAGAACTCGTTGTACGTCCACTGCTGCTCAAGCAGCACGAACCCTTCGCGGTACAGCTCGCGCAGCTTGTCGATCTTCAAACCGAAGTGCTTGGATGCCTCTCCAGGCTGCTCGGGGGCCTTGCCCCTCACGTAGTCCTCGCAGTGATTGTGGATACGATCACCGCGAGCGGCCGGGTTGTCTGGCTTGCGTTCTGGCTCCGGCTCTCGCTTGACAAACTGCATGTACGCACGGTACGCACAGTTCTCGTAAACATCGAGCCGAGACCAAGACCAGCTGGTGATACCCGGTAAGTTCATGGGCGCTTTGTATCAGCCCCCCGAGCAGTCTTGCAAGAGGTGCAGTCGGTCAGGCGCTACTCTGACTCACGAACGGGGTTCGAGCCCGCCTTTATCGGCCGGCTGGCCGCCCGACACCTTGTCGGGCGTGTTCGAGGTCGTCGCCTGCGCGATCGCGTCGTTGTACCGGTAGTTGGCCACTCGCGACGCGGCATCCCACGCGTCGACCGGAGCGACGCCCTGGTCGATCAGCGTCTGCGTTGCAGCTGTGAGCTGCTCGGCAAGGAAGTCCTTGCCTGCTTGGCTGACCAGGATGATGCGGTCGATGTAGCTCTCGGCCTTCGGTCGACGACCGCGGTGGTTCCCATTGCTTGCTTTACGCGGCATTGCAGTCTCCTGCGGTGGGTTCAGGGGGCCTTCCTGGTCCGTACACGCCCCTCGCAGAGCGCCATCGCCTGTGCGAGCAGACCGCGCAGTTTAGTAGCGCGCCAGGAAGACCTCCTCAACTCACCTCTCGGAAGCACTCTCTTATCTCTAGGAGCCGGAAGGCGCCTCCTCCTGGGCCACTACGCGCGAACAATGTGGTGGAGTGCTTTCGAGAGGTCCCGGCGAGGTAAGCTTGCTAGCAACCCTCGCCGGGGTACAAGCCGTCAGAGGCTATGGGCCTGACGACGTGTTTCGCGCGCAATGTTCCGCGCCTTGTTACGAGCCAGGCGACCCTCCGCCACATAGCGGATCATCGCGTGGGACTTCTTGTTGCGACCCTTCTTGCGGTTACCACCGCCAGAAGTTTTCTGCTTCTTCGCCACGTTTGACTCCTGCAGTTACACTTACAGTGTCATGGCGTTTCTCCTTGCTGAGTTGGAGGAAGGGGTGGGATTCGAACCCACGGGTCCGCTAGGACCTTCGGTTTTCAGGACCGCTGCCATAAACCTCTCGGCCACCCTTCCTAAGCAATGCCCCGTGTCGCCGGGACCACGCGGGGTCTGTTTGGTTCGAAGGAGCTACCCACTCCTCCCGCAGCGCTGTTTCTTAGGCAGCGCGGGCGAAAACTGCATCGTTCGCAGTTAGGGTTTGTGCCGATTACGTCGGTCACCTCTCGGCTGGTCCACTGCCCTTCGCGCATCCCGTCGAAACCAGTCGGGCCCAACAGAACCACTCTAAGCCAGTCGGCTCTGGCAGTTAGCCCTAGGGCGGCGTGGTCCCTTTACTCGCGTAAGCGAAGAGGGTGCGCGTCCTTAGAGTGGTTCTGGTGGACCCGGGGGGAATCGAACCCCCGTCCGAAATGCCTCAGTGCAGCTTCGTCCCAGCATCCAACGACTTTCGGTCCTGGCGGCCAAGGTCAGTACCATCATACTGCTTGGCAGCGTAATCCGCTATCTCGCTTGGCTGCAAGCGCAGCTCGTGGTCCGCCGCGATCACGCGCCACACAGGCGCCCCGAAGCGCTTCGCTGCGACGAACATGATGGGTAACGTACGGCTGTGCCCGATCATGAGCACCCGGCCTTCGTAGATCGGCGTCGGCTTCTCGTCTTCCAGCACGGCCATGATGCTGACGAGCATCGCGCCCAGCAAATCCGGGCTGATCGGAAGCACGATCTGCAACTCGCCGAAAGGACAGCCTTTCGTAGTCATGGACCCCTCGAACGGAGAATCGTCGGGTCCCATGACCGCTGCCATGTCACCCGGGTTTTCGCGTAGCGCTTTGTCGGCCAGCGAAAGCGCTTCTTCGGCGGAGTCAGCTCTCAGGCCAACTGCGCTGAACATGACCTTTCCGTCGCTCGTGAAACTCAGCCCGAGAGTGGTCTTAGGCGATTTCTTGTCTTTCTCGAACAGCGCCATCTGGTACCTCCAGTTGAAATAAACACCCCTTGGTCCCGCAGTCCCAACCGGCTTTCAGAGAGGAGGGATTACGGCACCTAGCACGTGTGGTGAACATCCCCAACCAAGATTTACTGCTTTACCCTTGCGAGGCTAAGACTCACTACTTGGAATTCATTTACGGTTTTAGTCACCGTCTTTGGCGTCGCCGACTTACCTCGGCATCAACCCCGGGGTACTCACCATTACGGGACTGCGGGACCAAGGGGTGTAGTACTCAGTTTGCTACCTTGCGCAACAGCTCATGCTTCGCTTCGCACTGCGCCAGCAATTCCTTTGCATTCACGATGTCTTTCTGCAGCGCTTCGCGCGACTCTTTACTGTCCTGCAGCGTGTCGGCATCTTCGATCATCTGCGCTGTGTTTTCGATGGCTCGTGTGTAGCTCAAAAGTAGCTCGAAAGCTGACGGTAAGAACCGCGCACTCTGTAGATGATCGTGCGCCCGCGCCATATGCTCGATGTGGGGCAAGCACTCCTTGAACATGTCCAACAGCTCTTCAGCATGTTGAAGCATGCAAATATCTTCCTGGCCCAATCCAGCTGCCAGCATCTTCGCGACTTTATCCATGCGCCTACTCCTGAAAAGTGCGGGTGGCGTACCGGGCCACCACCCGCAACTCACCGCTGCCGCCCGGTCGACCCGACGAATTCGTCGGTCAGACACCCAGCCGGTCGCGGAGTGCCTTGGTGTCGCTCTTCGTGCCCTTGACGAGGTTCTTCGTCTCGGCGCCGACGACGCCCTGCGTAAGGCTACGCAGGATGCCGTCGATGGTCGGCGTGTCGTTCTTGTCCTTCGGCTTCAGCAGGTCGAGCTGGGCAGCCATCGTCGTCGCCGCCTCGGCCAGCGCGTCGCCGGTCAGGCCGGTGACCCGCTCACCACGGGGCGTACGGCGCAGCTGGGCGAGCTTCGCGCGCTGCACCACCTCGGCGATCACCGCCGGGATGTTGCCCGCCATCACCTCGCCCGCACGCGTCAGGTCCTCGTTCGCGGCGATCGCGTCGCCACCGTAGACGCGCAGCAGCCGCTGCACGGCCTCGGCGTCCGGCGGAGTGACGTTGATCACGGCGTCGAGACGACCCGGGCGCAGCATCGCTTGGTTGATGCCCTCCATGTTGTTCGTCGTGAGCACGACGATCACGTTGGAGTTCTTCGAGTCGATGCCATCGATCGTGTTGAGGATGTCGTCCATCGCGGCGCTGCGCGTGCCATCCGTGACCCGGTCGATGTCCTCGCAGAAGATCACGACCGCCGGCTTCTCGTACAACCGGCCGAACGTGATGGCGTGCACCAGCTCGTTCGCGGCCTTCGTGTACAGGAACGTCACGCCGACCTGGACCGCGAGCTTCGCGGCGACCTTCGCAGCGAGCGTCTTGCCCGTGCCGTAGACGCCGCCCAGCAGGACGCCGCGCTTCGTCGGCACGCCATTGAGCTTGCAGTCGTCGAGGCGCGTGATCGGCGTGAAGAGGTTCGTCTCGATCGCGTTGGTCACGTCCTGGCTGTACACGAGCTTCGTCTCGTCGACGTTCGTGTCCATGAACTTGACCACCGGGATGTCGAGCTTCTCGCCATCGGTGTTGAAGAACTGGATCGACAGCGCCTTGCCGCGGTAGATCGAGTTGGCGACCGCGTACTCGCGCAGCTCAGCGAACAGCTCGCGCACGACGCGCTCGTCGTCGCGCTTGACCTTCGCGATGATCTCGAACAGCAGCTGGCCGTCTTCGGACTTGGCGTCCGTCTGGATGAAGCCGCTGATGCCCGGCAGTTCGAACCGGCCCCACGGCACCTGCTCGACGACGCCGAAGGCGATCTCGATGCTCTTCATCTCGGGCGGCTTGTCGCCGAAGAAGCCCGGGATCGGCACCGCCGGCGCCCAGCCGTACTTCTTGGTCAGCAGCCGCGAGAGCGCGTGCGCGCCGTCCCACGGGAAGACCGGCACCGTCTCGCGGACGATGACCTCCTCCTGGAGGTACGCCTTGCGGCGCCTCAGCAGGTCGATCGCGTCGTCGAGGTCCATGCCCTCGGGCAGGATCATCTTCTCGCCGGAATGCTCGATCTTGGCGACCTTGACCGCCTTGTTCAGCTCGTCGAGCGACTTACCTTTCTTGACTTCACTCACGTTGAATCTCCTGTCGGAATCGCAGAGTCCGTCTGCGGCGGTGATTCCCAGTCCCCCACCCAACGAGGTCCTGGGGAAATTAATTCGAGTTCGTAGTGATCGACTTCACCCACGGGGTAGTCGTTGGCTTGCGGCCAGTCGTCCCAGCGCACTTGCACACGTTCAGGAGTGAAGTTGTTGATGAATCCATTAGCATCGTAATCTTCTGGATGAAGGGGCATGCGATACGCAAGCTCTTCTGCCCACGCCTCTTCGGCCGTGATTACGGTGCCTTCCATCCCTGCAACCCAGCCGCACTCTGCGGCCCACTCGTCCGTTAGAACGGAGCAGCTTGGAAGTAGACGTACGCGATCGCCGGGCTTCATATCTCCCACTCCCCAACCCAAGGGCTAGTACGCTTCGGCGTGACGAGTGTGAGCCGTGATTTTTTGCTCTGGAGGATTCCAGACTTGGAGTAGCGTACGGGCACGTTGCCTTTGAGTACGGAGACATTCCCCCAGCGCTGCCGAAAATCCTCTTCGGTAACGATCACACCTGTCTGCCTTCGGACGGTGGCATCCGAGCAAGTGACTTCATCCCCTGGCTTGAAGTCGCTCATACTTCCCACTCCCCTTTCCAGCGACTGGTACGCGGAAGTTCTGCGGGCTCGACAAGAACGAGTCGCGCTTCATCCATGTACCAAAGCCTCTGGTGCCTATCCCACAGCACAAACCAATGCTCCGGCTTGAATAGGTGGTTCACGATACCTTCGTCGCCGAACTCCAGGTTAGTACCCAGTCCACCTGGCATCCCGGTGTATCGAACGCGGTCACCTTTCTTGTACGTCGGCTCGCTCATACTTCCCACTCCCATTTCCAAGCGCTTACCTTGCGTGGCGCGTCGAACTCTGGGTCTACGGGATCGAAAGCTTCAGTGTGCGCCCAATCTTCGCGGCCATCGGGGTGTTTGTATCGGACCCAGTCCACCAAGATTTTGATGGCTACAACAGTTCGCTCTGCGAGTGGCCGTACACGAATTGCTTCCGAATTCGAGCGCTCGATTACGAGTAGCTGTCCTACTTGGAAGGGAGGCAGCTTTCGCATTTGCTTTGCGCAGAACAAATCGTTGTACTCCTCGCCACCAGGTTTACGCCAATAGACACAGTAGTGGTCATCACCTTCTAGCGCTGTTACTACACCCTTGAATCGGTTGCCTACCGCGACTCGGTCACCAATTTCAAACCTTCCTTCGTCCGACTCCGTACCCATTCCTCGAACTCCCGTGTGACGCGGAACCTCACGTCCAGCCCGTAGTCGAAGTCTTCGCCTACGCGAATGCGCTTCGTACGTACGTCCTGATGACGGAGGAACGCAGTAAACTTATGCGCAGTGGTGGGGATGCCGCCGACGCAGTGTTCGAACAAGGCGAACAGCTCGGGGCGCGTAACCTTCGCAACCCCGTCAGCTGCGATACGACGCATCAGCCCCATGTACACAGCTGGCACGTCGATCATCGCCCCGTTGAAACTCTTCGGCGTCGTCATGGCGTTCGCGCCAGGCGCGTTCTCCATGAAGAAGTCGGCGTCGCCCTCCAGCAGCTTGTGCGCGACCAGCGTGCTGGAGCGTTGCGTGAGCTGCTTCATCTGCTCGCGGTCAGCCGTCTCGATCACCGTGCGCGCCACGTCAAGGTTCGCGTCGCGCGTCATGAGGTAGTCGGTAAACGCCTGCAGTTCTTCCACTACAGTGTTGAATTCGCGCGGTGTGATCTGCAGTTTCTTGTCTTGCCGCGTTGCCACGTTGAACCGACGATCGTTCTGATGGATCAGTACCGGATCGTGCATGTTCGACGTAACCATCAGATTGACGTGGTTCGTCGTCTGGTAGACCGGAGCATGCATCGGACGCACGCTAACTACTGGTTCCGTGATCCAGTTCTTCAGCTTCGCCATGATCGTACCGACACGCTTTGTGTCTTCGATCGACGACTCGTCCAGCACGAGCAAGATGCACTTCTCGATCCAGGGGTTGAACCCTTCCTCCAGCTGCGCAAGCTGAAGAATCTTTACATACTCAGGCCCGATGATCGGGCGCAGCACGTGGTTGATCAGCATGCCCTTACCCGTGCCGGTCGTGCCGTGCAACACCCACGCTGTCTGCGTCATGGTCTGGTGCTGCAGGATGCACGCCAGCCAGTTGAGGAAGTGCTCGACGACCGTCTCGTCACCACCGAGAGCGTGCAGGAGCACCTTGCGGATCGTCGGAGGTACGGCGTACGCACCTCCCTTGCGCGCGTTGCGCAAATAGTAGGAAGGCTGGTACATGTTGATCCTGCGATTCTCCGGGTCGTACACCAGGTCGGACTTGCGATCGAACACAAGCCGCCAGTCAGGAATGAAATCAGGCTTGGCATAGCCGTGCTGGGCGAGGAAGTCCTGCAGCTGCTCCTTGCTGCGCGCGGTGAACAGCTCCAGCACCTGCTTACCCTTGTCGTACGACCCGTTGTAGTACAGCGCGCTGCGCGGGTCACGGAACACGAAGTAGTCGACGCCTTCTTCGCTAGGCTTGTCGCCGCGCTGCAGCGAGGCCCAGTACTCCGGGAGCAGCGCCTTCGTCGAGTACGGCGGCTCGCCCTTGAAGTTATGGATGACGTCCGGGTTGTCCTCGGGGTGGTAGTACCCCCAGGAGTTCCCGCCGTTCAGGTTGAAGTACACGAACCCGCGCGCGACGCGCATCTCGTAGTTCGTGACCCGGTCCGGGTTCATCATCACCTCGCCCTGCATGCGAGGCTTGCGGGGCTTGAGTCCTACGAGCTTGCGCAGCTCGTTGAGGCGCGCCTGCACCAGCTCGTCGGTCGCCGCCGCGTTGATGTGCTGCGTGCGGAGAACCGCGCGCTCTTGCGTCTTGCGGACGAGCGTGAAGAGCTGAGGGACTGCGGGGTCGAAGCCCTGGCAGATCGGCGGCGCGATGTAGATGAGCTTGTCGTTCTGCGCCACACTCGGGTCGAGTCGCCACTTCAGCGTCGTACCAGCCGGGTTCAGCGTCATGGCTTCAAGCAAACGCTTGTTTGATACGTTCGCTTGCCGAATCCACTCCTTCAGCACTGGCGCCGGGATCGCCTGCTCCAGCAGCATGTACACGTGGGCCGAGAGCCGGCCCTCGCGGGGTCCAAGTGCCACATGCGACGATGAGTACTGCACGATGTACGAGCAATCGTGAACCTCGGGAGGTAAGCATTCGCGGATGAACTCCTCCACGGTGCTGACAGCGCTGCTGTCGATGTCGAAGCACACCCACTCTGTCTTCGCGGTGGGATCGGTAGCGCCCGCGCGCGACTCGTGCTGCAAATCGCGCGAGAGCAGGCCCTTGAGCAGGCAGTGCCCAGCGGCTGCGTGTGTACCGAGCACCTTGAGGAAGTGCTCCAGGTTGCGCACCTGTTCGCGATGCGAGGTGAAGTTCTTGACGAGGGGGTACGGTTCGACGCTGCCGGACTTCGAAAAGGTCTTAGTCAGCCGTACTTCGGCTGACAGAAAATCGACTTCCATGGGGGCGCCCCAATGAGTGGGCAGACAGTCTACGCTGACTCAGGCTCCTCATCCACAAGGATGCCTAAGGCCAAGCCCTGCCTACGAATTTCGTCCGCCCAGTCGCGAAGTTCGGTAGCCAGAGCGCCCAGGCCATGACGAAATGTACCGGCGCCGCGGCTTACTTGCGAAGCCTGCGCGATGAGGATCATCAGGGGTTTGTCCGCAACGATCGGCGAGATCGAGACCAGCAGAGCAGCCTTGAGGGTGAACACTTCTAATGGCTCGTTGAAAGGCCAGGCATTCAAGAGGCGCAATGCAGCGCCTGGTGCCAGCTTGCGCATGGCAACGTACTCGACCGACTGCTTGAAGAACTCCAGTTTTTGCGCTGGGTTAGTCATTGCCTACCACCAAGTCCTCGATGAAAGGCAACCAGAAATCACGAACTTTGCGGAGCAATTTCTCCAACTGTCTGGCAGTCAGCCCAAGTTCCCGGGCAATATCCAGTACAGCTTCGCGCTGTTCCCCAAGATCAGCGTTTTGGATAACGGATAGCATCATCGCGGTGGCTTGTTCTGTTGCAGCAGCAGACAACGGTTTCGTAAGTGCCAGCATTACCAGGTACAGCGAGTACATGGCTCGTAGCTTGCCCTCTGGGATGCGGCGCTTCAGTACCTCAACTGCGTCGGGACGCAGGGGCTTGGGTTCCAGGAAAAAGTGCAGCAGGTGCAGCAGTGCCTTGTCCTGCGGGTCCTCGGACGTAGTGCTGCCAAAAAGACTCATTGCTTACGCTCCCAGAAGTCGTCGGTGATGTACTTCATCCACTCGTCCTTGGTGGCTTCGACCATAGCCAAAAGCGCTTTGAACAAGGGATTTGCATGCTTGTCCAGATACTCATTGGTGAAATTGGAATCAGTTTCTTTCAGCATAAGTACACTGGTATGCAAGTTTCCTTCTCGTACCGCTTTTGCGAGCACCCGGCTGATCTCCCAGGCAGCGATCATACATGCGCGGTGGGTCAGACTCGGTACACGTTCGCGAAACAGCTCGATAGCTACGGGGCTTGGTTCGCAGCCTTCAGGAGCGTAATACTGCAGGACGGTAATCAGGATTTCTGCTTCCGTCTCCAGCAGCTCTTCTTCAGACAGTGACATCAGGTTCTCCAAGATCATTCAGGTACGGCAAGATGATCGCCCTAGAGTCTATGTAATACGCCTCGATGTTCTTCCAGAGAGCATGTTGCTGCGTGTTCACACTATGGGCGAAAATGTCCTTAGGCTGCTCTTTCTGGAGGAACAAAACGGCGTCATACAGCCCTTTAGTCAGCAACTCCAAATGCGGACAGTTAAGAAGCGCTGTGATGATCTGTTGCCGCAGAGTACACAGAAGCACCAACGTGTAAAGCTTCAGATCATCTGCGATGCGTTCGCGCAAAATCTCCGCTGCCCGGGCGATGGGGCGCTGACCCCCCGGCAGGAAGTAAGCGATTATCTCGGTAACCACGCCACTGGAGATGTACTTGTCTATCCCCGCCGAAATTTGGGTGCGAAACTCCTCCTCCGAGACTGTATTGGGCGGAATTTTGTTGTTGAACAGCATTGAAAGCCTCCGTGTAAGGAATGTCGGATAGCATAATCTGGTCACACTGCGGCGCAGAGAGGTTAAACTCACTGCATGCCTGGTACTGTTCGCTCAGCCACAGCACGCTACTCAGTATTGCAAGCGTAAGCAAAATTGCTAGTCCTCGAACCATTTTCGAACTTCCTTTACCTCGCCCCCGCGGGCGTCGAGTTTGTATGGCTGCACCTCGGTGACTACCGCTACATATCCGTTCTCGCGGATGTTGAGCTGCATCAGCATTTCGATGAGCCCTTGATCCGTTGTTTGCACGAGCAGGAAGCGGTAATCGCCTTTGAGCTTCATACCTATTCCTCTTCCCGTAGCGGCACGATGGCGACGCGCTTGCCGCCCATCTTGTCGAGCCAGCCGGGCTGCGTTTCTGGCTCCAGCATGAAGCCGCGCACCATGCCCCTCGGCGCTTCCGCCACCCGCTTCCGCAGTTCGGCGAGTTCCTTTTCTGCGGCGTGCGGCAGCGTGCAGTAGTGCGTCCCCTCGCCTGACGAATGGACGTAGGGGCATGGGCGGTTGCGGAGGGCGGCGAGTTCGCGCTCGGCGGTTTCGGCGCGTTCAATGTGTTTGACCAAGTTCGCGCAACACTCGCTGGACGAGCACTCACACTTGGACATGGCGAATGCGGCATCGCGTTCCCGTTTCGTCTCCACCCGCGCCGTTTCAGTGCGTTCGAGTGCGTTCGTCGCCAACGTGATGGCGTTGACTGTCGCCTGATCGCGACACGCCGCCATGAATTCGTGGAGCTGCACAACAACCTCCGCAACCGATGGCGTGCTCACCTCTGCACCCCCTCTGATTGCGAAATGGCGGTGTCGATGGCGGTGTCTACTCGCGGATCGCGGTCGCCGTCAGTCTTGCGGTGCGGAATCGGGACTTGCCACACCTTCGGCTCTTGGCCATCCGCTCCTAGTTCAATCGCTGCGATGCGTGGGGCAAGCCACCTGTACCGCATCGCATCCCTCACCAGCTCGGCGTCGTAGCGCATCCACGAGCCGGCTGGCTGCTCGATCATGTAGTGATACCGGTCCCCGAGTTCGTTTAGTGCGGAAGTCGGGCTGAACCTCTCAATCGCCTTCTCAGCCATGGTCAGTGGTTCCGGTGGTGACGATCAGGGCGCGCGCATGGTCCGGTAGCTTCGCGACGATCTGCTCGAATGTCGGGCGCGGTTCATCGCCGAGAAATTCCGCCTGCAATCGCTCGGGCTCCGCGAATTCGTGCGTCCACACCGGCCGACCTAGCGCGTGCTCTACCGCCATCTGGAAGTCGCCGAAGTTCATGCACAGGCGCGGCTCCCAAAGCTGGAACAGCACCACGTCACGCGGCGCCATCGACTTCCACCAATCGGTGCCGGCGAGTGCTACGGCCTGCGCTTGCGTCAGTGTCTCAGCCATTCCCCTTCCCCTCGGTGCGCGCGGCGTCTACCTGAGCGATGGCCGCCTTGATCGCGTGATCCGCGATTGCCGCGTCGAAAGCGTTGCGGCAGTCGATCAGCAGACGGCGCACCTTGTCGTGATCCATGCATTCCGGATTCCACAATCCGCCCGCGCTCAGGTACTCCGTGATTCGGGCGCTCAACCGCTCCGCATCATCCCCTCCCTCCCCCTCCTTGCGGCGGTCGAATGCGGCCTCGATCATGCGCGTCGCTGCGTGCAGTTTCGCTTCGATCTTCCCGCGCTTCGCAAACTGGTTCTGGCGCGGATCGCCGACCATCATCAGCGCATCGTTCAGGGTCTGCCGTATCCGGCTCAGTTCGTCGTCGGTCATGGACTTTTGCTCCAATCGTGGTACTTGCCACCGCACTGCGCACAGCGGTCTTTTGGTGTCCATGTTTTGCCGTGCGCGCCGCCTGTGCCGATGCTCATGCTGTCGATATAGCCGAAGTAGGACTGGCAGCACTCGCAGTACGAGACCGGACCATTCCAGCCGCCCGTAGGCAAGCGCGCGCGATGCAGTGCGAGCCCATGTTCGCATCCGCGTTCCGGACGCGGCTTGAGTTCGTCGGTCATGGCGCTCTCCGGTTCCAGGCTGCGATGCGGCGCATTTCCGCTTCTGCCTCGTCGATCTTTCTGGCCAGTTCCGCCTTGAGCCTCGCAATTTCTTCGGCGGACGGCTGCGGATCGTCCTCGATAAACGCCGGCTTGAGTTCGTCGGTCATGGGGTGTCCTTGCGGGCGGCTACGCGAGCCCGTTTCGCGGCTTTCTTCTCGGCCTTGGTCAGCTTGCGTGCGCGAGGTTCCGGCTCGGCCTCGCTACTGGCAACGGCAACCGGAATGGCTCGCGCAAGCGCGGCGGCCAGTTGCATTTGCATCAGCGTCCGACTGCGCATCACTTCCCCTCCCGCGCGCCGAGGGCGGCTTCGATCACTGGCACAACGCGCACATGCCGGTCCGTCTGAGTTGACGGCAACGCCAGCAACACGTTGGCGAACCCTTCCGCGAAATCGCGCGTGCGGTACAAGTGGCGCTCGACGAGCCCTTGGGCGTGCCACTCAACAACCCATCCGTAACACTGCGCCTCCGTCACTCCCGCGTCGGCGGTGGTGGGGGCGGGGTGGGCGTGATACTTCGCGGCGCACGGGTGTGTCTCTGGTTGGTAGTAGCCGCGACCGTTGTAGCCGCACAGGTAGCACGGCGCACGCTCGAATCGTTCTGCGTCGAACGCAACCGCCGCCTCCGACGATGCAGCTTGCGGAAATTCATGCGGCCCGTTGCACTTCCACGGCGTGACGCAGTTCGGGCACATTTCAGGCTCAGACGATGCAGCGCGTTCATCCACCGCCGGCACGAGAAGGGTGCGGACGTAATCCTGCGCCGCGTCGCTCGGATCGGCGTAGCGGCCTTCGACTGTCGCATCGTGGCCCTGAATGTAGCCGGCCTCGAATGCCTCCCGCAACACCGCCAGCAGGTCGGCCGTCATGTCTGTTCCTCCGGCTCCGA
>ERZ650309.165-NODE-165-length-33269-cov-5.918378_pt1 | contig 33269 bp, 31 predicted proteins | sample MGYA00376245_ERZ650309 | MGnify/ENA primary metagenome ERZ650309 (study PRJEB26733, sample SAMN07839294) | wastewater metagenome | biome: urban; feature: wastewater treatment plant; material: waste water | place: USA: North Carolina | collected 2016-04-26 ... | reverse complement strand
TCGCCTGCGAGCGCGTCGGCGTGGCGACGGGGTGGTGGCCAGACATACCTTCGACGGCCGACATCGCGGCGCACCGGGGATCGCACATGGCGGCGCAGTCATCACTGTGCTCGACGACATGGTGGGCATGCTGCTCTACGTCGTCGGTGAGATGGCGGTCACCCGCAAGCTCGACACCGAGTTCTTCGCGCCGGTGTTGCTGGGAGCGCCCTACGAGGTCAGTGCGGAGCTCGCGTCCCGGGTTGGCCGGAGACTCGCAGTCCGGACAGAATTGCGTGAGGAAACCACCGGTAAGCTTGCCGCGTCAGCGTCAGGGTTATTCGTCGTCGTCACGCTGGGACACTTCACTACCGCCATACAGAAGGCATCTGATATCCCCAGCATTCTGCGGTCACCCCGCGAGGAAAGAAGCTGAATACCAACCTCGAAGGCGTTACAGACTTCGACCGTGTCACCCGACCACCAATGGCCTTGACGGCCGCAGCGGCCAACGGACGCCCTGCACTCATCGGCGAACTCGGACAACCGGACCCAATGCCTGCCCTCGGGAGTGTCCGATTAACGGTGGATCCGACCTCGGCATTTGGTTAGTGGCCGGTCGGGGTGACTCGGTCGCTGTAGCGGTTTTCGCTGGTCGCTAGGCAGGTTGTGGGTGTTGAGCCTGATCAGGCCGGTAGCGTAGCTGGCACCGCGCAGTAGGCGGGGTCGGTCGGTGCAGGTGGTGTGCATGTAGTCAGCGAGGCGGGTGGCGATGGTGCCGCTGCGCAGGGATCCGTCGGTGACGTCCAGCAGGTCGCTAATGGAGTGCAATTGGTTGGTGTCGATGGTCACGGTGTCCTTCTCGGATCGGGATTCGAGTCATGTATTGCGCTGTGTAGCAATGCATTTAGCGTTGGTGTAGTCCAATTTGGCTCGGTGGGATGCGTTCGTTGCGGCGGTGCGCAGGGCGATGACATGCTCACCGTCACGCGCCATGGCGCCGAGCTCATCCGCGGCCAACCGGTGCCGGGCCACCACGATGCCGCCCGCGGTGGCGATACCGCAGAACTGGCCACCGAGGGGATGGCTAACCGCGACGTGGACGGTGGCCAACTCCCGGGGTGCACAGAGTAGCGGTTACGCGGTAGGACACCACCATCGCCTGCCGTGATGTGGTGCGGGGTCTGCGAGACGCTCACCGGATACGGCACGGACGGAAGTGGTTGCAATGGCTCGCTTTTGGCGGTCATGGCAACCGATGACCGTCCGTCGGCGGCGGCCAAGCAGCCGAGTTTCGCCATGCAGTGCGGCGAAGCCATCCACGTTCACCTGGGTGTGCGCTGGGGTGGCTTCATTGGCCAGGGTGCGTCACCAGCTTTGCGCCGCAGTGTGATTGGCCTTCTCCACCACGCCTCTACGGTGGCCCGCCGCGGTGGGCAGATCCCCACAGCCACTCCGCAATGCTTGGCCACCTCGGCGAACGAACGCGGTCACCGACCGCTGCCGGGATCGCACATCGCGGCCATCCGGTCGTACCGCCACATCCGCGCGCAACCCGCCCAGACCGCATCGCTGAGATCGTCCAACCACGCGTTTGAGGGCGTGTACTTCCATATCGTCCTCCCATGTGAGCATGAGAAAGTGGCCGGCTTCGACTGGAACATTCTGGTGAATTTTGAACCCGGTCCTCTGGATAGGAAGATCTGCAGCTCCCGGACTACCGTATCCCCCTGGGCCGCAATCAGTTAGCGATCTTGCCGGTGGTGGTGATGGCATTGGCCTACTCACGATTCCGGGCCGCGCTGATGATCCCTCACGCCAAAGCGAAGACATCTTGGCCGGGATGTGGCAGCTGCGAGGCCGGATCGCTGCGGTGACCGCCAAACTGGTGTTGGACGTGAATCAGCGATCGGCGGAAAAGGCCGGCCCACAAGGCGCTCTTTGACACCACCATCGGCTGGGCTGCCCGGCTCACCGACGCCCACAACGGTGGCCAGCTCCCTAAGAACTCAATCGGCTAGGCCGCTACCGGCTGCTGATCCTTGGCGAAATGGCTACCTGCCTTCCGATTCGGACACCGCCAACCTGTTCTTCCAGCTGATCGCCAGCCGCTACGAACAAGGACCGATCCTGATTACCTCGAACATACCGTTCGGCCGCTGGGGTGAAGTCTTCGCCGACGAGATTGGTGCCGCCGCCCTTGATCGACCGCCTGGTTCGCTACGCCAAAGCGATCACCATGAACGGCGACTCCTACCGAACCAAAACACGCCGAGAACTGGTCAGAACCAACAAATAGCCAGGCACTACGGGGTCAATTTCCACCGTCGTCGACAACTTGGCAGTTCACACGAAGACCTACCATCAGGCAGGCCTCAGGCGAGGGACCGCCACCTCAATTCCACGAAGATCGGAACAAACCTCCGCTCACGCTCAGGCTGACATAGGGAACACGCCGGCGATAGGCAGGGGGTCGATCAGGGCGAGGCACCAGCCTCGGCCGAAGCAAAGCGGGGCGGTGCACGAACGGCGAGTACAAATACCCACGCCCGCTTCGCTTGCCCCGCGCATTCATTGTCGCCACCGACAATAAATGGGACTGATGGTAGCGTAGCGCTACCTGCCGTACGCTTCTGGTACGGCCCGAGGACGTGTCACAGGAGGTAGCCATGGTCACTCTCTGGATTGAGCACTGCACCGTGCAACGGATGGCACTACACGACGGCCTGGTCTTGGACCTTGCCGACTACAACGAGCTGGTCATCTCCCGCCCATTACAGCTCACGCTGCCCGCGACCGGCGACTTTCCGGCCGAAGATGTGGTCATCGACCCCGGTGACGTCGCCGCCCACCACCGACCGCTGCTGGACCTGGCCGGTTCGGTGTGCACCGAAGCGTGGTGCGCGGCGGACGGCGCACTGCACCTGAGGTTCTCGCGCGGACATGTCATCGAGGTCAGTCCCGATCCGCACGCCTGCACCTGGGAGCTGTACGGCAAGCGCCACGGCTACATGGCGTGCCTGCCCGGTGGCCGGGTCAACACGGTGCGCTACGACCGCAGCGATGAGGGCACGAACGCCGAGATGGCCCCTGCCACACCGTGACGGACACCGATTCGATGATCGCCGGGACGGCCACGTCCGGTCAGCGCCGCCGCGATAGGCCGGCAACCGCAGGTGAATACAGCCCGCAGCTGGCGCGGTTGGGCGCGTTCGCCGTGCATCACAAGGCCCTGATCTTCGCCGTCTGGATCGGTACCGCGGTCGTGCTGGCCCTGCTGTTCCCGCAACTGGAGACCGTGGTGCGCCAGCAGTCGGTCGACTTGGTGCCCCGTGACGCCCCGTCGCTGCAAACCGTCGACCGGATGAGCGCAGCGTTCAGCGAGCAAGGCTCGCGGACCATGCTGGTCGTTGCCATGGAAGACCCCGCCGGTCTGACACCGGCCGCACGCCAGCATTACGAGCGGCTCGTGGCGCGGCTGCGCGCCGACACCACCCACGTTCTGTTCGTCCAGGACCTGCTGGCTGACCCGGTCACCAAGACCGGGGCTATCAGCGCAGACCGCAAGGCCTGGTATCTGCCCGTCGGGGTTGCCGGCACTCTCGGCGATCCGGCCGCCGCCGAATCGGTCACCGCCGTCCGCGCGATCGCCGCCGAGGTCTTCGCCGGCTCCCCAACGACGGTGGAGGTCACCGGCCCGGCGGCAACGTTCGCCGATCAGATCGCCAGCATGGAACATTCCCTGCTGTTCATTTCGATCGCCACCGCCGCCCTGATCGCGCTGATCCTGATGATCGTCTACCGCTCGGTGTTCACCGCACTGCTGCCGCTGCTGGTCATCGCGTTGAGCCTGGCCGTCGGCCGCGGGGTGCTCTCGGCGCTCGGCGTGGCCGGCATGCCGGTGTCCGAATTCACCATCGGGTTCATGGGCGCGATCCTGCTCGGCGCCGGCACCGACTACACGGTCTTTCTGATCAGCCGCTTCCACGAACAGCGCCGCGCCGGTGTGCCCGCCGAGCAGGCCGCCATCTACGCCACCGCCAGCATCGGCCGGGTCATTCTCGCCTCCGCCGCCACCGTCGCGTTCGCATTTCTGTCCATGGTTTTCGCCAAACTCAACGTGTTCGCCGCACTCGGCCCCGCCTGCGCGCTGGCAGTGTTCATCGGGTTCCTGGCCACCGTCACGCTGCTGCCGCCGGTGCTGACGTTGGCCGCCCGGCGCGGCATCGGCGACCCCAAACCCGACCGGACCCGGCGCTACTGGAACAGCGTCGCGGTCGCCGTGGTGCGCCGACCGGCACCGCTGCTCGCGATCAGCCTGATCATCCTGATCGCCCTGTCGGCGGCGGCCACCACCATCACGATCAGCTACGACGACCGCACAGGCCAACCGGCGACCACCGACAGCAACCAGGGTTACCGGCTACTCGACCGGCACTTCCGCAAAGACATCATCTTCAGCGAATTCCTAGTGGTGGAAAGCCCCACCGACATGCGGACCGGCAAGGCCCTGGCCGACCTCGACCAGATGGCCTCCCGTATCGCCCAAATCCCCGGCGTCACCAAAGTTTCCGGCGTCACCCGACCCGCCGGCGCACGACTCGAACAAGCCCAGCTGTCCTGGCAGAACGGCCAGATCGGCGACAAGATGGCTAGCGCCGCCGCCGACGGCAACGCACGAAAAGACGACCTGGCCAAGCTCACCAGCGGCGCCGACCAACTCGCCGGCGGGCTAGCCAAACTCGACACCGCCGTACGCGGCGCCCTCACGCCACTGACCGCAGTCCTGGGCCAAGCCCAATCGGCCAACACGAGCATCAACCAGTTACGGCCTCTGCTGCAACAACTTTCAGCCACTGGCCCCAGCATCGACCACGCCATCCAAACCGGCCCCGGAATCCGCCCCCTGGCCGAACAAGCCCAAAACGCCATCGCCACCGTCGACCCGCTCGTCGGGGCGCTGAACACCTCGCCCTGGTGCGCCACCACCCCGCAATGCGCCCAAATCCGCGACCAAGTCCAAGTCCTGGTCACCTTGCGCAACAACGGCTTCTTCGACCAGGTCGCCAACATCGGCGACCGCTACAACCCCGCGACCAACGCCACCGTCACCGGAACCCTCACCAACATCCAGACCGCCATCGGCTCCATGGACAAGGCCTTCGGCGCCCTCGGCAACCCCGCCGACATGGCCGCCAACATCCGCCGGCTACAAGACGGCATCAGCCAACTCGCCTCCGGTGCACAAGCACTGGCCACCGGCGTGCACACCCTCGCCGACAGCAACATCCAAATGCTCTCCGGGATGAGCCAAATCGCCACCCAGCTACAGAACTCCGCGCGCGCCAGCGCCAGCTCAGACTCCGCCAGCGGCTTCTACCTGCCGGCCAACGCCTTCGACAATCGCCAATTCACCGATGTCGCCAAACTTTTCCTCTCACCCGATGGCAAGACTGCACGCTTTGCCATCGAATCGAACTTCGACCCCTACAGCGGCGACGCCACCCACCTGGCGCGGCAGATCGTCGATGTCGCCGACGCCGCCCGGCCCAACACCGCACTGGCCAACGCCACCGCCTCCGTCGCCGGCTTTCCCGCCGTCAACACCGACATCCAACGACTCCTGTGGTCGGACTTCACCCTGCTGGCCGTGGCCACCCTGCTCATCGTCGGACTGATCCTGATCGTGCTGCTGCGCGCCGTGCTAGCGCCCCTGTACCTGCTGGGCACCGTGATACTGAACTACCTGGCCTCGATGGGCATCGGTGTCCTGGTGTTCCAATGGGGACTCGGACACCAAATCGCTTGGCCCGTACCACTTATCGCCCTCATCATCCTCGTCGCTGTCGGCGCCGACTACAACATGCTGCTCGTCTCGCGCCTCCGGGAAGAATCCGGCCGCAACATCCGGGTAGGCGTCCTGCGCACCGTCGCCTCCACCGGCTCAGTCATCACCTCAGCCGGACTGATCTTCGCCGCCAGCATGTTCGGTCTCATGGCCGGCTCCATCGCCATCATGATCCAAATCGGCCTCATCGTCGGCTGCGGACTGCTCCTGGACACCTTCCTCGTACGCACCCTCACCGTCCCCGCCATCGCCACACTCCTACGCGAAGCCAGCTGGTGGCCAAACGCACCGCGCGACGCCGCTGATCACAAGACACAGCCCTACAGATAACACCGTCCCCCACAACCCACCGGCCACCAACGACCATCGTGGAAAACAGTCGGATACACCACGCCGGTCCTACAGATAACGAGCGCGGCGTCGAGATTGCTGCCGCCGCAGCCGCGGCGCTCACCGCCAGCATCTTCGAGCGTGGCGCGACCTAGCCCTAGGGTGTGAGGGCTACAACGGGGCCGAATATTCGGTTTCAGGCGACGGTAAGTCCGGCATGTCCTCGTCAGTTCGCCAAGTCCACACTGGCATCCCGGCGATTGACGCATCGTCATCAGTGTCACCCGCTGGGCGGTCGATGAAGGCGGCCACCGCAGGGCTGGTGTCGGTGAAATCCATGGAGGCCATCGCCGTAGCACTACTGTTGTAGGCCAACACTTTCCGGAACATGCGTTCCTGATCGACGGCCGTGCTCAACAGAGTTCGATCGGCGTCGCCGGTGAAAGGCAGCGAGTTGCGATCGGTCGTCATGAGCGACAGTTGCTCGACGTTGGCGTAGCCCGCCAGCGAGACAGAAAACGTGGTGATCGCGATCAACCGCACGTCACCGGCTTCGGCCAGCTGCCAGTGCTCAAGTTCGACGGCGAACCGTTTGGAGAGCTTGCGGTAGAGGTCTTCCTCCAGATACCACGGATGCCCGGGCAGGTGTCGTACCTGCATTTTGAAGCCATGTCCGGCCGGCTCTATGGCCTTGACCTCGCCGACCCCGATCAGCAGCTTGGTCGACTTCCCCGGCTGACGGCGGGCAGTTGCCCACGCCCGCATCCGGCGCTGCTCGAGTTCGCTCTTGCGGTCCGCTGAGAACGGTTCGGGCACAAACAGTGCTGGCTCAAGCGGAGTCTTGCGGACCAGTTTGCCGTCCACGGCCGAGCGGAGACGCCGGTAGACCACGCCCCACGACCGGTGCCCGGCGAAACCGGGATGCCAACTGGTCAGCTCCGCCTCATCCCACAGATAGTGCAACACCGCCCGCAGCGACAGCTTGTTTCCATCGGCTTGCACCGTGTTCGCCGGCGTACCACCAGGCTCCGGGGCAGCGCGGTTTCCTGACTTCGACAGCGAAAAGCCAAGGCGCAATGCCGTTGTGCCGTCGGCCGGGTTGTCGACAATGGACTGTTCGGCGACAGCGCCGTAACCGGACAGCTCATCGGGCGGTAGCCATGAGCGGCACCGGTGATGATGGGCAGCCGCGGTTCCGGGCATTCGCTTGATGATCAGTTCGCCGCCGGCGGCGGCAATGTACATAGGCACTCCCGGCGAGCTGCACAAGCACAGCGGCCGGAGCCGCCGAGTTTTCGCTTGGCTGAGCAACTGTTGCGCCGCCGGGGCGTGCACATCGTCGATCAGCTCGTCATCGACCTCAAACGCAGTGGGTATCGCCATCGCCGACGTCCTTCCCGCGCGGGCGATCGTTGCTGCACTGCGCGCACACGTAGAACTGCGGGATGGGTGTATCGCCGCCGCCGCAGTACCGGCCGCATTCGGCACACCAGACGTCGGCGCCCCGTCCGGACAGTTCGGGCTCGGAAACCGATTCGGGGCAATGTATTTCGTGCTCGCTGGAACCGGTGTCGGTGGCCGAGCACAGGCAGGAGCTTGCGCCAAAGTCGTTCCACGACACGTCGCCGTGGGGTATTCCACCCATCGCGTTCGATGCCGGTGCAACGCCATCTGCGTCAGTGGTGTCGGTCATGACCACGCCCCAGCCTGCCTGCGCTCCAGTCGCCGCTGTAGTGCCTCGTCGTAGATCTGAAGCCACTCAGTCCATTCGGGAATCAGCACCCGCGTGCCTGCTGTACCGCGTTGCAACAGTTGCGCTTCCTCGCGCGACTGCGGCAGCAGTTCCTGCCAGCCGATCATCTGGCCGAAGTTCGACGACAGGTTTCGGTGGCCGGTCTGCGGCCCGTAGCTCTCGGTGCGGCGCGTGGTCTCCCCCAGCCAGTGGGAGGCTTGTTCGAGCAGATGCCGTTCGTGCGAGCCGTACATGATCAGCGTTGCGGGAAACATATCCCTCAGCGCATCAGCGTAATTCGCCCCGTAGACGACCTTGAAATGTTCCGAAGACTGCACGGTGGCCATAAGGTTGACCCCCAGCCCGGCGCTCTCACCGACGTAGGTCAGCAGTTCGGGCAGCGGGCATGAGTTGCACACCTCGTCTAGTTCGAGCAGCAGGCGATGATGAAGTTCGTCGTTGGCCTCTTTGTCGCGGAAGTGACGGATGATCGAGTCAATCAGCGCCACCGCGACGCCCGCCACAGTGCCGGTGTTGGGTGCGATCACAAACAAGGTGGCGTCGGGCTCGTCGAGGAACTTCACGTCGAACGAATCGATGCTCAGACGGTCGACCGCGTCGAGCTTGGCTGCGTTCTTGCGGGCGCTCAGACCGAGCCGGACCCAGGGCGTGACGGCCTTCGTGACGGTGATTTTGACGCTGTCGCGGAGACGGCCGTCCAGGACCAGCACTCCGTACAGGGGTTGGGCGAGCTCGGGGACTGGGCACAGTGCGTAGGCGGTCAGCCAGGACGGCCGGCCGATCTCTCCTGCGCCGCCGCCGTCTTCTTGCTCGGATTCGTTGTCTGTGCCGAAATCTTCGACGGCTTGCAGTACCCAGGGCATTCCCTGTCCGTTGCCCAGCGGGCTGGCCGCATACAGCAGGCACGCCAGTGGGCGTGAGGCCTGCGACTCCCACAGTCCGCCAGCGGCGACCGTGCTGCCGCTGGCCGCGCCACCGAACCCAACCCCCGAGGTCGCCAGCATGACTTCCGCAACGGTGAGTGCCTCATCGGCGTCGGTGATCGACTTCGTTGGGTCGGTCACCCAGCGGCGCACGTCCTGAGGCCATACGCGCGTCTGCTCCGGGCGCAGGTCAATGACCCCCGTCACGCCGGCGCAGCGGCGCTGCAGAACGAGTTTCGCGAGGTCGGGCTTGCTGGAACACAAGACCGCAGGCCCGGGGTGCATGACCGCCGCTGGCGCCAGGATTCGGCGAGTCTTACCCGTACGGGTCGGCGCCGACAGCAACACATGTGGCGCGCTGGGAGCCTTGACCGGCTGGTTGGCCTCGTTGTAGATCAATCCGGCGTACGGCGTGTAGGGCTCGGTGTACGTCATGGCCATGATGGTCTGCCCACCGCAGACTAAAAATCCAGCAACGCAGCCAGATTCGCGCCGGATACCTCAGTGCAAGTGCATGACGTGTTGCACGGCTGCTGCCGCGCCGCCGACACCGCCGCTACCAAGCCCCACCACCAACGCAGTCCTGACCAGCCAGCGGATGCGGCGGACAACGGCGTGTACGAACGCGACTACCGCGGCCCCGGCCATCACACCAACGAGACCGAGCATCAACGCCATCGGGTGCACCGATACGAGTGTCTCGACGGTGGACATGGTGCTCCTTCGATCAAAAGAGGTTAGGCGGTGGCGGCAACCGTCTGCTTGGCGTTCACGATTCGCCGGACCGTGGTGTGATGCAGATCGAGCTCGTCGCTAATCCTTCCGACTTTCATTCCCGCAGCATGCTTTTGCAGCACTGCGGCAATCACCTCCGGCGCCTGCTTAGTATGCCGGGAGTCCGCAACGGCGTGCGCGGCCGCTTCATGGCGTCGATCGGTCTCGACGGGCTGAACCGCCGAGTGCAACTCTCGTGGGCCCACTTCCAACTCGGTGCCGATCAGCTCCTCCTGAACAGGTTCAGACACCAGCTCCGCAGGCTCATCTACTGTCGCGACATCGACCACCTCAGCGGCCTGCGCCCATCCGTTCGGGTACAGGGTCGGTCGAATGATGCGGTGCAGCTCGTCAAGGTTGCACGTTGCCTGCACGATCGGAACATCAATGACCACCGGCAGCAACCACGCCAGGCTCGCCGGCATGCCGCACTGAATCCCCAAGTCCCGCAGCGAATCAAACGACATGCGGAACGCGGCCAAGGCGAGAAATCCGGTTAGCGCGAGATTGAACCACGCCATGCGCGACGGCCGCCGCCGCGCTTTGATCATCAGGGCCATACCTTCTGACGAGGCCAGCAAGACCACCGGCGCCGTCGCCGCGACCAGCGCGGCCAATAGCGGAGACGCCGATGCTGGATGCGCCCACTTTTCAGCGGCATTGCCAGCTATCGAGAAACTGGTCGCCACAATCACCACGGCCCAATGGAACCGCACCGCCCGGCGATACGTTCGGCGAGCCTCAGTCAGATCATCACTGCGCAAAGAACTTTCAGTGCCCACCGCATCATAATGGCGGCCAAACTCGACTGGGTCCATCAACGCACCCACATTCGCCAGCGGAACCTATGGACCCGTGCTGTTCCACCCAGTCGGGTAGATCCGGAACGATGATTTAGGTAATCCCGCGAATCGCCACTCGCGCGAACAGGTCAACCAGCGCGTCAGTCGCCTTCCGCCGAGTCGGCAACGACCTTTGCGAAGTCGTTGATTTGTTCGCGCAGCCGCTCCAGCCCGAACCCTTCAACGACCGAGTACGGGAGTCCAGGGCCGTCATCCGGGTCAAGTCCGGCTGTAATCGTTTCGACTATGCCCACAGCCTGTTCAAGAAGGGCGACTCGCTGCCTGCGTGGAGCATTGACCGCGAGAACGTAGGTGCCGATATCAAGGGAAGCAACCAGAGTCTCTGTGCTGGAACCGTTTTCGCGCCGCGGCTCACCTGCCACCGTGATTGACTCGATCAGCGAGACATGGCAAGCCTCGGTCGCCGCGATATCACGGAGGTGTGATTCGACCCGTCCGGCGCAGGCATATAGTTCGGCGCACAATGCGAGGCCGGTTGCGCGGAAACCATGCGCAGGCCACCCGGTAAGGGCTGTCCTGATCGATTCGGCCGCATGGCGAAGCCCGACCGCTGCGAGCCTGATGTGATCGCTGTGGCCGCCTACCATGGCACATGGTCTCCTGTCGGCCGCTTAACGCAGGTAGGTTTCTTCGTTGCGGAAGGTGACGTCCGAGATTTGTGTCCGAAACCGACTGGTACGCAGGGTGATAACGTCCCGCTGCTGCTCGATCACGATGTCCTGAACGTCAGCGTCATCTAAGGCGTAGGGCGGATTGACCGCGACCGAAGTCCTCGCGGTCAGCTGCGGCGGACGCTGCCCGCTGTGCACCACCATGGTCGCCGCGAAGGGAGGCATAGCCGCTGGGTCCGGGGAGAACCAGATGCGCGGCGAGCCTGCCGCCATGGACCACCGGCCCACCGGGTCATACACCGCGACCGCATACCCATTGGTTGCCGCCCTGCGGATCAGCTTGCGCACAGCGCGATCGTCATCGGTTCGCAGCGCCACGGTCGTGGTGGACGCCGGGTCTGACATTGGCATCAGCAGCAGCTGGTCACGCCACTTGCCGATCATCACGCCGGAGGCGCCTACGCTGACTGCGGCATTCAGCTCTTCGGTGACCGGGATGCTGGGCAGTCCACCCATTGACGACGCTGATGGCAACGCCGTGACCAGCGCATCCCATTGGCGGCCGGTGCACCGGTTGAGCACCGCAGCCGGGGGTGTCTGCAACGGCTGCACGGTGGTCAGCCGGACCAGACCCGACATCCGTACCGGACCGGTGGCGTCGGTCCGCAGCGAGAGCACCAGTGCCGTGTGATCGGTCGGATATGACCACACGTCGTCGATCATTTCGGCGGTCAGATCCTCGGCGCTGAAGAAATAGGACGTGACATAGCCACGGCCGCCGCGATGCAGATGCGACCAGTTGTCCCGGTAGGTCGTGGTGCCGGTATCGCCTCCCAGGCCAGCGACCATCGCCTTGGTGTATTCGCGCGCCGTCAAAAGCTTTGCCCGGCAGTTCGCTTGGTTCAACGCGCGGGTGATGCGTTGCGCGGCGGCAGCGGCGGCGTCGACGTTGTCCCGACGGTAGGTGACCGCTCCGACCGTGTCGGCGGCATGGCTGTCGAATCGCACCAGCAGCGTCGTTGTTCGCTGCCCGACTGCGGCCTTGCCACCGATATTGACCTGGTACAGGTCCGAGTAATTGTCACGCGATGTGCGCTGCCCTTCGGCGATCACATCGACGTCCACCCGCAGTCCCTGTACCCGCATCGTTTCAGCAATCACCGTCAGCGGCAACGTATTCGGTGTCTCGGCGCCTTGTGGTCCGATGAGTGTGGGAATGTGCTTGCGGCCCCACACCGCGATCATCAAGCACACCGTGTTGCCGTCGACCACTACCCCGGCGGTAGCGTCGTCGACAGTGACGTCAAAAGGCTCAGGCAGCTCCGGTTCGCGGTCGCGGTGGCGGACCCATCCCCAGCCTCGTGCGACCCATTTCCACAGCGGCGCACCGGCATAGGTGAGCACCACCGTCAGCAGCGCGACCAGCGCACCCACCGGTAGTGCCACAACCCATGGGGTATGGACGGCCGCCAAACCCAGTGCAAGGACGCCGGTGACGATTTCTGCGGCGATGACCGTACGACTGTCGAGCCGCACATCAACAGGACGTTGCTTCACAATTCGTTCCTTCGGCGAGTGGCGGCCAGAGCGGCCGCGACGGACAACACGGCAACCACCGCAACAGAAGTGATACCAATGGCCACCAAGCGCGGTGCCGGGTCCACCACCGGCGGGGGCGGCGGTTTCTGCAGAGGCTGGCGCTGAACACCAGGGGCAAGCAGCTCACCCGGCGGCACGTCCCACGTCAAGGCTGAATACGCGTCGACCACGCCGTATCCGACCGCCGTGTCCCGGCCGGCGGCCGGCGGATGAGCGGTGGCCTCGATCCGGTGAATCACCTGGTGCGCAGTCAAATTCGGAAACTTGGCGCGCACCAGCGCGGCGATGCCGGCCACGAACGCCGACGAGAAACTCGATCCGCCGATCGGGTGCAACTTGTCGTTGTCCACCGAGCCGTTGATGACCTGTCCGGACATCGACAAGCCCACAATGTTGGAGCCGGGGGCCGCAACCCCCACCCACGGGCCGTGCACCGAGGCGGCGTCCTCGACCGCCGGTGCGCCGACGTTGTCGGTCGCCCCGACCGACAACACGTAGTCCGAGAACAAGGCCGGGGCCACGATCGTGGCCACCGAGTTCTTCCCCAACGGGTCGGTCCGGTCGCCGGGGATCGGCGGCGGATTCTGCTTGCAGCCCTGGCTATGCGCGTTACCGGCAGCGCTGACGATCACGACGTCCTTGTCGACCGCTGCGTACCGCAGTGCCTCACCGAGACGGTCCCAGGCCTGCTGCTTGTCTACCGATACGCAGGACACCACGCTGATGTTGATCACCTTGGCGCCCATATTCGCCAGGTGCACGACCGCACTGGCCAGCGAGTCGATATCCCCGGCCCGCCGAATGTCCTGCGGGTCACCCTCCATGCCGGGGTCCACCAGCCCGAAGGTTTGCGCCGTTTGCCTGACCGACAACAACATCGCGTCCGGTGCGATGCCCACCAGCCCGTCAGGGCCGCCGGTGGGCGGCGGCTCCAGCGGCACCGGCACGCCCGCGCCCGAGGGCGGAGCCCACGCCGGAGCATCACCAGGCGGCGGCGGCGGCGGGGGCGGCGGTGGAGGTGGTGGCGGCGGTGCCTCCGTCGTCTTGGTCACCGTGACCGTCGGAGGTGGTGGCGGCGGCGGGATCGGCTGCGGCGCAGGCGCGCCCGGTGGTGCGGGCGCCACGGTCGCGCCGGGGGGCTGGATCGGTAGGGGCGCACCCGAGGGTGCCGCGCCGATCAGGCTGGCGATGACAGTTCCATGCCCGTCGCAATCGGACAATCCGTCGCCGTACTGGCCCATCACGTAGTCGCCGGCACCCACTAGGTGCGGGAGGCGTGGCTGCGGGCTGACCCCGGTATCGACCACGCCGACCACGACGCCGGCCCCGGTTGAGACTTCCCACGCCGCAGGAAGATTCATCAGCTCCAGCGGCAGGGGCAACTCGCGCAGATCACTTCCCGGCAGGACGCCGGTCAACGTGCACGGTGCGATCTGGCGCATCGGCTTATCGGGACCCGGCGCCGGGTCGGCAGGCGGCGGACCCGGTGGTATCAGCGGCGGATCGATCGCCCCGGCCACTCCGGCCGACAGCGCCACCAATGCCGCCACCGAACCCAGGGCCGCCGCGGCGCGCCCACGGCTTGCCATCGACCCCATGGTCAGACTCCGTGCGGCAGGTTGCGGACCAGCTCAAGCACGCCGATCGCCCACAGCCACCACGGCACCAACACCGCCAGCGGGGCGTACTCCAGGAGTTGGATGAACCGGTTGGTGGGTGCGTTGATGCGCGTTGTCGGAAGGACCAGCGCCACAATCAATCCCATGACCGCCAGGGCGGCGACCGCGCCCACGCAGATCAGTGTGGTGCTCAATTGCGGCGGGGTCGACGCCGAGGCGTAGCGGCCGATCACCATCGCCACGCCCAGCACCCCAGCCACCACCAGCACCGAGGAGTGGTAGCGGTCGCGGAAGCTGCGCGAGCGCAGAACCAGGATCAGGCACACCCCCAAGGTGAACGCCAGCAGTCTCCAGCTCCAGTCACGTCCCGGCGCCACCGCATACCGCGACGCCGCCACCGTGAGCACTGCCGCGCCGGTGAGCAGCCCGTCGAGGATGCGATTGCCCTTCAACGCCCACTTCGCATGGTCGGCCCCCGACTGGCCCTGGCCCGCGTCGACCGGTGACACGATGTCGGCGGGCGCACCGTCAGGCCGTTCAAAGATGCCCTTGTTGCTGATCGACGGGAACCGCGGCCCGGGGATGCCCGAACCACTGATGCCCATCGAGTCCGCCCAGGTCACCAAGACCAGCACCACCATCAGGACCGTGGTGGCGATCTGCTCGGGCTTGAGGTGCCAGCCCAGCGGCGCCAGCATCACCGTCACTGCGCCCACGCCAAACACCACGCTCAACGCGTAGAGCGTGGACAAGAACCGGCCGGTCAGCATGTTCAGCACTTTCACCGCGGCGATCGCGGTGGCCGCGCCGGCCAGCACGCACCATGGCGAGGGCTTTGGCACCGACAGTACGGCGGCGCAGGTCGCGGCGATGATCGCCGACCAGGCCAGCACGTCAGATGCCCGCTGACGTTGCTCAAACTTTGCGTGTGCGGCCAGCGCGGCGGCGATCGCCAACGCGGCAGCGATCGACCAGGACACCGCCGCCGGAATCCAGCCCCCGCTCCAGCGCCACTGCTGCGCCAAGATGATCTCGGCCCACACCACCAGCGCGACCAGCAGCCCGCTGGCCACCCGCCGCGCGGTGTCTGCGTTGGCGCGGCGGAACCGGGCGGCTGCCGCCCGCGCTAGACCGGTCGCGACTTCCTCAATGACCGGTTCGAACCGCTCGGTGGACTCCACCGGAAGCAGCAGCAGATCACCGTCAAGGACCCCGGCATCGTCCAGGGACGTCGTCACCTCCAGCGGGTGCCCGTCGGCCCAGCACAACGTGTAGGTCGTTGCATCGGTCAGCGGCGCCACGCCACGGCGCTGCAGGTCGCGATTGACCCGAGGCCAGAGGTCCTCGATGATCGTTACCAGCGGCACGCCCGCCGGCAGAACCTTGTCGAGCATGGTGTCTTCGCCGATCAGCAGCGACACCCTGCACAGGCGCGGCGCATTCGGGCGAGCCTTGGCCGCCGTGGTGGTGGCCGGCTGTTCAGCTGTGGACGTCATTTCGTGTCCGATGTGGTCGAAAAGCCTTGGGACAGTGCAGCACCGATTTCCAGCAGCCGTCGCCGCGTGGTCTTGTTGAGATCGTCGAGATTCACCACCGCGCTGGTGGCCAGGTGCTCATCGAACGGCAGGACGAAGACGCGCTTCTCGCCGATTCGGCGACGGAAATGATCGCCGGTGGCCTGCACCAGTTGTGCGGTGGCCTTGCGATCTCTGCGGCTGGCCGCCGGCCGGTGATGGTTGATGACCACCACCATGCGCGACAGCAGCTCGTGGTACTCCTTGGCTACAAGCCACTTGAGGTTGGTGTCCGCCCCGGCTGAACCGCCGGTATCGGCAGAGGCGACCACCACGATCGCGTTGGCTGACTTCAACACTGCCGGCATCACGGCGTGCCCCAACTGCTGGCCGGAGTCCACCAGCAGAATGTTGTAGAAGGTTGACAGCCGGGCGTGGGCGTCGCTGAATTCCTCAGGGGTGATGGCCGTGGTGGATGCGCCGTTGTGCTGTGGGGAGGCAACCACATCGAGCCCGGCGCTGTTCTGTCCGGTCAGCGAGCGCATGTCGGTGTAACGGTTGAGGTTTCGGTCGCCCAGGATGGCGCGCACCGAAGCTGCCCTCGGGTCGATGCGATCGGCCAGATTGGCGCCCTCGGCCGGGTCCGCGTCGATCGCCACCACGGGGTCGCTGCGGTGGCTGCGGATCATTGACGCCAATGTCGTTGTGATGCTGGTCTTTCCGGAGCCGCCTTTGCCACCGAGAACAGCGACGGTATAGGTGCCACGAAGGTTCGCTCCGACCTGCGCGATCAGTTCACGCTCGTAGAGCTCGTCCGGCGAGGCACCGACATTGATGGTCTTGAACGACGTCCGGTACAGCCAATACCGCCATCCCCGGGTCGCCGGAGCCTTCGCCGGGGTCACCAGGTCACCGGCGCGCAAACGTTCGGCCAGGCCCTCGTGCCCCACCGGCTCGTCGGTTTGGGATCGGCGCGCGGGCTGCTGCTGCACCGGGTGCATCGGGGGCGGATTGCCCGGCCACTGGCCCGGTGCTGCGTTCTGCCAACTACGTTGCGGCGCAGCACTTTCGTTGAACGATGCGGGGGTGATCACCTCACGCCCGGCGGCTGCGGCGCCTGCCTGAAAGGCCTGCACGTCCTGGATCATCTTGGCGTGCGTGGCCCGGTCCATGATCTGGGTGCCTTCGGGGTCGAAGGTGGGGCGCGGCGGAACCGGGCTCGCGGCGGCAGGGTTCAGGCCTGTTGGCCGTGCGGCCGGGAAGCTTCCCGTGGATTCTCCTGCAGGCCGCTGCGGTGGGCCTTGACGCGGGTCGTATGAGGGGAATCCGCCGGTATCGTAGGGCCGCTGAGGCGGCTGGGGCAGCTGTGGCTGCGGCCCGGTGGGCGGGTTCAGTCCGGCCGGCCCGCTCGACGACATCGCGCCGAAGTGCGGCGGACGCGCCTGCTGGAGTCCGTTGACGTGACCGGTATCCGTATCGGGTGCGGGTGCGTCATGGTGAATACCGTTGGTGGCCTGATGCTTTGGCTCCCCCGCGTCAACAGCATCGCCGTCAACGGGCTGGTTCACGCCCCCGCCGGGCTGGCCCAAAGTGGAAAAAAAGTCGCGATCATTCGGTGTGCTCATAGCGTTCTCCCCCGACCGGTAGCCGCTGACGAATTGCGGCTAGTGCCAAATTCTTTCGTCATGGCGCGAGAGTAACAACCAGCATTTTCTTACGTCCACAACGCGGACCACATTGGCCCGTAACTATTTTTAGACGCGTTGATGGCCGGTCCAGTCACCGCCTGCGGGCAACGATTCAAGCAACTCCACGACCGCAGTCTCGATCGCCTGACCCGTCCCGGGCAGCAACGTCGTCCACTGCTGGCCATCGGGCGCAATCGAATTGCTGACCAGTACACGACCGCTGAGCGTGTTCGAAATCGACAACGCCAGCGACGCCCATTGTGGCCCGTCGATCGTGAACTGTGCCGCCGCGAGCGTCGCCTGCGTGGCACTGGCATCCGCGGCGCTGCGAATGATCCGCGCTTGCGGAACCGAAACCCCCGCATGCACCAACTCCCGGACAACGTCATGGTGCGGATGCTGTTGCCAGTCGGTCAGGATGGGCCGCAGCACATCAGTTTCGATGTTGATCCCATGAAATTGGGCGGGCTCACCAGGACCGAGCACCTGGGTGACGGACGTGCCGATCGGGGCCGTGCCCAGTGGTGTCACCACAATGTCGTCGATGGAGTCCTCACCGGCCCGCCACAACCGCACCGCCGACACCCACTGATCATCGCGCCGGCAGATGACCGCCGCGCGCCGTGCACGCTGCCGATGCCACTCGGCCAGCGCCGCGGCCGCTTCATACGGGTCCTCGGGTGCGTTGAACAGTGGCGGAGGACCGAGTTCGCCGGTCGGCTCGGTCTGCGGCCGCGACACCACGACGTCAACCTCGATGTCGGGACGGCCTAATACGCCGATCCACTCTGCGACATCGCTGTCCACGACCCGTCCGCGACACACGCCCTGCGCTTCGAGCACCTCGAGTCCGGGGTGATCAGCCACCGTTTCGGCGATACTTCCCACCGGCCGGACTTTGAGGGCCTCGGGAAGCTGACGAACGCCGAGCAGCGCGGCTGTCAACCAAATCCCTTCGGAAGTGGTTGACAGCCCCGCCGTCGCCGAAGCTGTTGTGCTCACAGGGCTTTGAACATCCCTGCCACGCTCTGGTCGCCGGCCCCCGCGTTGTGCGATGACGTACCGATCGCCGCGGCATGCCGGTTGATCGTGTCGAACACCGTCTGGAACGCCTGGTTGATCTCCATGCTGCACTGGGCGTAGGCGTTTGAACCGTGCGCGGTCCAGATCGTCTGCAGGTGATTGAGCACACCGACGGCCTTCTTCTGCAGCTCGGCCATGTGATTGACCAGATTCTGCTGTTGGCCGACATGGTCGCCCATCATCACGTGGTCATAACGCTGTGAATCCATGAGTTCTTCTCCTTCTGAAAAGTCGTTGGCTCGAAACCTGTTCGAGCGCAGGATGATGTGGCGGCCGGCTAAGCGCCGGTAACCTGTCCGATGACGTTGCGGTTCTGCTGGTTGGTCGAGTCGTAGTGCGCCGCAGAGGTTTTGATCGTATTGATCACCGTCTCGAACCGCTGGGTCACCTGGGTGCCCGTGCGGCGGATGTCCTCGGTGGTAGTCATCGACTGGATCGCGGCATCGCCATGGAAACCGCTGGACGTCAGGTTCTGGTTCATGGTCTGGTACCGCTGCAGCGAGGCCATGAGGTCCATGTGGATGTTGGCGAGCTGGCGCGCCCCTTCGAGCATCGCCCCAGTATCGGTATTCAGTGCGCCGTTAGATGATGGCATGTCACGAATCTCCTTGTTAATTCAAAAGGTTGGTGATACAGCTGCGTTTCGGTCTGTCCCTGGTCTCCCGCCAGGGCCCTATCCCCCGCCCCCGGTGTAAACGACGTCCCCATCTGCGGTGTAGACCGGCATGGCGTAGGAATTGCCGCCAGTCTCAATCGCCTTGTCTTCCTCACCCATCGCGACAGCGCCGCGCTGATCGCGCCGGTTCGCACCAGCAGCCCCCATCGGCCCCATCATCCCGGGAACACCGCCAGGTCCGGCGGCCCCGCGCGTGGCCCCAGCGGCCTTGGACGACTGTTCAGAGGCCGGGTCGCTGCTCCACCATCCGGCAGGCAAACCCACCGGGCCACCCAGGCCCACCGAGCCAGCCGACGGTTTGGTCAGAGCGGCCGAAACCGCCGACCCGCCACCGGCAAACCCGCCGTTGGCGGCACCGAGTCCCTGCCAGGGGGCGCTGGCGGCACTTAGCGGCGGCGCTGCGCCGAAACCTCCGGCTCCGCCAGGCCCGCCGTTCATGCCGCTGGTCAGCGACGACAGCGGGCCCATCAAGCCGCCCATCTGGCCGCCGAGCATCTGCGGAAGTTCCCCGGCCGAGGACAGCGGCGACCCGCCGGCGCTCGACAGCATCTGCGGGGCCTGTGCCAGCTGCGGGAGCAGCGACTGCACCGACTGCATGGCATCGCTGCTGCCGGGCTGCCCGGTGGTACCCGGCGCGCTCGCGGGCCCGCCCTGCGCCGGTGTCGGTGCGGTGCCCGCCTGACTGGGTGTACCCGACGAGGCGGGTGCTTGCGCCGCTGCTTGAGCGATTTGGGCGCCTTCGCCGGCCAGTCCCGCCCCGGTCGATGCCGCTTCGCTGACGCCCGCGGCGGCTTGTGAGAGTCCGGCGCTCATGGCCTGCATGCCGACTTCGGCGGCTTCCCTGGCCGCGCTGGCAACCGCCCCGCCGATGGCGGCAGGATTGGCCCCCTCGCCCAGCGGGACCAGCGGAACCGATAGCGGCCCCATCAGGCTGCTCACCCCGGCCAGGTACCCCATCATCGCGGTGGCGTTCTTACCCCAGAAAAACGTGTATTCGGCGTTCGTTTGGGCGATGGCGGGGGTGTTGAAGCCCATGAAATTGGTGGCTTCCAGGGTTGCTTCACGTACCCGGTTGGCTACCACGACCGGTGCCGGGATGGTGTTGGTCACCGCGTTGATGTAGTGCGCCTGTCCCATCGCGATCAAGCCGGCCCCGGTCTGGGCGTGGGCGGCGGCGGCCTGCATCCACGCCGCGTTCTCCACGGCTTGCGCGACGCTGGCGATGCCGCCGAGACCCTGGAATGACGGTGCTGTCGCTCCGGCGGTCGCTGCACTCTGGGCGCCCTGCTCGGTGTGTGTGATGGCGGCGGTTTCGTACGCCGCCAGCTGCGCCGCGTGAGCTGCCGGTCCGGCACCCGCCATCAGCCGGAAGGCGTTCGTGGCCGGGTCGATCCCCCAGTACATGCTGGGCCGTCTACAACGACAGAGCGACCTTGGCCAGGTCGCCGATCGCTTCGTAGGTCGCCGACGCCACTGCCACCGACGTGCCGAACAAGGCGCGCTGCACGGTGCCGGTGCCGGCCGCGGCCAGGAACTGCCCGCCGTGCGCCGCCGCAGCTGAAGCCAGCATCGCGCTGACTTCCTCGGCGCCCATCGGCGGTGCGGTCAGCATCGCCGGCGCCGCGCCGGTCAAGGTACCGGCGGTTGTCGCCGCCCCCGTCATCTCCGTGGCCGCCTGCGCGGCGATAATCGGAGTCTCCAAAAACATCGTCATGAGGTCCCTCCCCCGTGATGCATGAGCGTCAAGTACGCTTTAACCCTTTTGACTTTAGTGACGGCCCCTGAGTGCGTCCACCGACGCAACCCGATTCACCACAAGTCAACAGCCACTGTGGACACCTCCGCGTTACGGTGAGCGCAACACCAGCCGCGCCGCAGCCCTGACCTGCGCTTCGATCTGGCGTAACCGCCCCGCCGAGCGTTCGGCATCCTCGGCCGCCGACGCCGCCGACGCCGCCAATTCGTCCAGTTGTTCAGCCACCAGCAGCTGAGCCTTGCTGGGTGGCACCATCACCTGGGTCATGTCGACCCGGCCATCGAGGATGGCCGCACACGTGCCGGGCTCCCAGCCCAACGCCGCGCCGATCCGATCCAACCCGGACTCACGCGCCGGGATCACCGCGTGGTTGATCAGCAGTGACACCGTCGGCCGACTCGTCTTCGACAACCGCGCCAGATCGTGCTTGGACAGCCCCAGCTCCCCACGGGCATCATCGACCGCCTTGGCCAGGCGCAAGCACGCGTCCGGCTCACGGGCGCTCATCGCGGCCCGCCCACCGGGCGCGGCAGCCCGAATTGCAGCGCTGCCGTGCCGGCCTCGGTCAGATACAGGCCGCGGCCGGGCACGCTCTTTTGAGCTCGCACGTCCTCGATCACCGGACCGTCTGCCGGGTCGCCGTCCATGATGATGGCCGACTTGGCGGTCATCAGCTTGCTGACAATCGGGTCCTGCCAGACCCGGTTGGAAAAGCTGGTGTCCAGCCGACGTCCGATGACGAAGTGCAGCCCGACCTCATCGGCCCGGGTCACCAAGGGCGCCAGGAACGACAACGGGTTGACCTTCGGAATCTCGCCGGCCATTGGGAAGCCGCCACGGTCCCACTGCTGGACCTCCTCGATTCGGTCGACCAGCACGAAGATCTCCGGACCGCTCCACGAGCGGTGCGCTTCGCGCAGCTGCGCCTGAGTCAGCTTCTCGGTGGGAATGCGAGCTGTCAGCATTTCGGCGAGGTCATAGAACACCTGCCGGGCTTCGTCCTCCTGGTGGACGTATTCACCCAGGTGTTCTCCTTCGACGACCTCCAGCTGCGATCGCAACGGGTCCACCACGTAGAACTTGGCCTGCTGCGGCGAGTAGACGTCCATGATGGACTGTGCCACCGATGTCACCGCCGAACTCAAACCGCAGTTGGGCCTGCCGGTGATCAACAGGTGCGGGTTCCGCTTAAAGTCCGCGTACACCGGTTTCATATCGAGTTCGGAGATACCGAGCGGCACCAGCGGAGGACTCGGCGGACGCGTGGTCTGAGCGATCACCTCGTCCAGCGTGATCCTGGTCGGCAACAAATGCACCCGCGGCGCCGGCGGGTAGCTCGCGGCGACCGCTTTAATATGTGGCAGCGCCTCACTTAGGTCCACGACGTGCGGCCCGACAGCCACTTTCGGCTCACCCGCCTGAAAGTGATAGCCGTTCATCGAAATACCGCGCCCGGCAATGCGCACCGTGACCATCCGTGGTTCCGGCGCGACATCGTCCTCGGAGGACGAATCGTCATCATCGTCGGTGTCGCGTTCGGCGTCGTCCAGAAACTCCTGGCGGGACCCGAACGGAACCTTCGCGGCCATCTTGTTGTTGTCCGTGGTTCGGCTCGTATCAGTCGAATCGAGTTTGAATTCCAAGAAATTCGTCAGTCGCGGCCACATCGTCGACCGGATTCCCGACCGAATATAGGACCCGGCCGCGATGACCATGTGCACGCCATAGGCCGGCCCGACCGTCATCAATGGCACGACGTCCTTGTCAATGAGCTTCTCGAACCGCTCGGCGCTGCCGAACAGCTCCCAGCCATCGATCACCAGGAACACATCGCCGTAACCGTCCTCGGGATAGCTGCCCGGTTCGCTGCCGAATTTGCGGCGCCGGAACCGATCCAACGTCAAACCATGAGCCTTGAAAGAGTCTGCGCGCTGGGCGACCAAGGCGTTCATTTCGGCAAAGATGCGCCGCACCGTCTCCGGATCGCCGTCTTGGGCATATCCACCGACATGCGGAAGCCCTTGAACCGCTTCATAATCGGTGCCAGCCATCGATACGATGTAGAACTGGACCCGCCGCGGCGTGTACTTCAGCGCACCGGCGGTGATCATGGTGGCGATCGCCGTGGATTTGCCGGACCGCGACAGCCCGACAACAAAAAGATTGCCCTGGGTCAAATCCGGTGCGTACACGTACTGCTTATGGTCGAACGGCCGATCCTCCATGCCCACCGGAAGCGCCAACTCCGTCGCGTCGGCGTCAGCCTCCCCGTAATTGACATCCCACGGCTTGCCCCGGCGACGCGTCCGGCGCACCAAGTCATCCGCCTGCAACGGCGCCAGCGGCGGCAACCACATCGGCGGCGGCAGGGGCAGCGTGTACGCCGAGCGCAGCGCCTGATTGGCCACCTGAATCTTCTTCATCTCGCGCCCGTCCGGACCGATCACCGTCTGCGGTGCGGCCACCGGCGCAGCAACGGCCTCGACCGGCTGCGGAATCGAAAGCTCACCCATCGGTGTGACCGTGAAGTCCTGCGGCACAACATATCCTGCTGCGGTGCGGACCTCCTCGGAACGCACCACATCAGAAGACTTGACGTACACGCCGCTGGTATAGGCGAATTGCACCCGACTCAGATGCTTGTCGCCATAGATGCGGTGATACCCGGCGCCGGCCGGCTTCTTCGGCAGCCGGTCCGCCTCGTCACTCTCGATGACCGCACGCGAGACACCCTCACCGCCGGTGCGCAGAGCCACCCGGTGCGGGACGTTGGTCAGCAGCCCGCTGGACATCACGTGCCCGAGCTGCTGAGAACCCAACACCACACGAATACCCAGCGACCGGCCCTGGCGCAGGCCTTCGTCGATGACCTCTTTGGCCGCCTCGCACTCGCCGAACATCTGAGTGAACTCGTCGACCACCAGCATCATGTGCGGCAGCGGCCGCAGCTTCTCCTTCTTGTGGATACGCAGATATTCGTACTCAGCGATGTCGCCGACCCCGGCGCGGTCCAGTGCCTGCTTGCGAATCTCGAACTCGCCGAACAGAACATCGGCCATGCGGTCCATCCACATGCTGTCCGAGCGCAAGTTGTTCTGGCCGGCCACCAGATGAGGCAAGCCATACAGTGAATGGACCAGACTGGAACCTTTGAAGTCGAAGACCGCCACCACCAGCGACTGCGGCGAATGGGTCAAGCAGCCACCCAGCACAAGGGTTTTGAGGAACTCGGACTTACCCGAGCCCGTCGTCCCGACCACCACGACGTGAAAGCCGCCCCCGCTGAACTCGTGGGTTTCTTTCAGGTCGATATAGAACGTGTTGCCGTTACTGTCCCGCCCGACGGGGATACGCAACCAATCCTCGCCCCACAAGTAATCGCCTTCGCTATTGGCTTGCGGCGGCCCCAACGACGTACGCGCCCACAACTTGTCCAAGTCGAGGCGAGCAAAATCCTTGATGCCCGTCAGATCGCCCAAGTCCACCGACGACAGCCGCGGCGCTGCGCTGGCAGTCACCCGATCCGCATCGGCGTGATACCGGGCCAAACGACGCACGATCGCCCGAGTCTCGGCATCACTCAACAAGTCAGGCGTGACCCAGAATTCACCCTGGGCCTTCTGGTCCCGGGCCAACAAGGCATCACGGGAGACGTCGATCACGTAGCCATCACCGAGTGACATTTTCATCTTCCTTCTGCTTGCCGACGACCCGTACGAACGTCACACCGGAGACACCGCCAGAACCCTTGCGGGTCAACGTATCCCACTCGCTGTCTTCCTTCGGGAGGTCGTTGAAAACCAGCCAGTGCGGCAATGTCGGTTCACCGCTGGTCCCGAAATTCTTACGCTTGTTGCCGAACTCGACACCGACCGCTTCCGCCATCTCCTGCGCCGACCCCCAGATCAGCCGCATCGACCCACCCTGATCCATCCGATCCGGATGCTGGCAATGCGGCAGAAACTTCACCGCATCCCACCGCTGCGGATCCTCGGTCACCACAGCGATTTTCAGGAACGTCGGCGGATGCAACACCGCGCTCTGGCAGATCATCGCCCGCACCACCCCATACAGAACCTCGTCATCGCCGTCGCCGGCCAACGTGATCAACGGATGCTTAGTCAGCGAAAGCGCCTTCGGCGCACCCGAGAGATGCGTCTGCTCCAGCTGGAACTGTGCGTGCGCTTCCAGGGTCACCGGATCGTAGTCAGCTCGCTCCCCACTGATGTGCGTGTCCGACAGCTTCTTGATCAGCTCAACCCGGCCGGTCCCCATCCGCACCACCCCGAAATTGCCCACCATGGGATCGCGGCTGGCATCACCAACACCCGAACGCTCCCACATCCGGGGAGAACCGATCAACCCCCGCAACTGATTTGGCGCAGGGTTGAGGAAACGCATGTGCTCAAACTGCAGCCTGGCCGCCTCCTGCAGCTCATCGCGTGCCTCATCCTGATCGGCGAAATATTGGCGCCGATCCTCGGCCAGGTCCGACGGCGACTTCGGCTGATTCTCGCCGCCCCCGCCGCCTCGATTGAACGTGCTCGCGAACGCCCCCAGCATCATGATCGGGAGAAAGAAACTAAACATGCCCGCACCGCTGCGTAGACCCGGCTGCGTCACGATCACGGTGATCATGCCCAAAAAGACGAACCCGATGATCGCCGGAACGACCAACTGACGCATCGCAAGGGGCCTGGCCCGCGGCGCTCTCACCGGGTGCGGCACCGGCTGCTTACCGCCTGGAGGGCGGGGCAACTCCTCCCGCGGTCCTCGAGGACGCGGCTCAAAACGCTTCGTCGACATTACCCGTGCCCCCTCGATCTACCGCGACGCCGTCGGGCCCGCAGTGGCCACCGGCGCCGCCGCCCCATCAGCTGAATCATGAACCGTGGCCGCCGCCGCCTGAGACAACTCCGGTCCCGAAGGCCATACCTGCAACATCGCCCACGGCGCCGGCCGGACCTGCCCTTCATTCAGCCCCAACGCCTTCAAATTCTCTTTATCAAACGGAACGCCATACCGTGCACCGGCCGAGCTGATCAGCCACAACGTCTCGCGGGCCGGACTGTCGATCGCGTCACCAGTGGTATTGACGAACGTCGACGCATCCTCGCTCAACAACACCTGATTGGCCTGAACGCCGTTCGTCCCGCCACCGACCAGCGGAATCAACCGTGACTGCTGCTCACTCGTAATCGGCAACGCACGACCAGAAACCACCGACAACTGCGCCTGACGCTCACTGATCCCCCACCGGTACGCCATGCACGTCACCGGCTGGCTTGCCGAATCAACGATCCGCAGCGGCGACTTCGGGTAGTAATCAACATCGAGCAAGTGCCGCACCGGAATATGCGCCAGCCGATCGGGCGACACCTTCGGCGGCACCGCGAACCCGAACGAGTTCGTCTGCCGCAGCATCGAAGCAACCACCGGCGAAATCTCCTGCACCCCATCACCGATCGCCACATAAAACTTGTCAGTGTTGGAGGACACATCGTGGCTAGCCACCACCGCCCCCACCACAACACCCGGCCCGAGCTCCGGCCGCCCTGGCGCACCAGCATTCGGCACCACCGGCACCACCACCGGCCCCCCGGCGGGCAACGCATCAAACAGCGCCCGCGACATCGGCACCGGCTGAGCCGTCGACGCGATCCCCAACGCCGAGGTGATCACACCGTTGCCCAAATCCACCGGCATACGCATCCCGCCATTAACGAGATAGGCCTGATGGTCATACGACAACAGCACCCCGTCACCCACGCCGACCGGAGCGGCCACCGACCCGAACGTCAACGCCCCGTCGATACCGGTAATCACCGGTTCGCCACCAATCGTGCCCGATGCCGTGTCACACACCGCCCACCGCACCACATCAGGGGACTGCACAGCGGGCCGCTCCACCGGGGCACCGATGATCCCCACCGCCGGACCCATCGGCTGCTTGGCAATATCGTCCGACGATACGAACACCGGCGCGTCAGGCTGGCCCGCGATCAACTGTGCCGACACCAAATTCAGCGCAGGATGCAGGCGGTCGCCGACCTTGACATACAGGGTGCCCAACTTGCGGTCCGCGACGATCTTCGACTCACCAACCGTCCCGGTCGGCCGCAGCCACCCCAAAGCCAACGCCCCGACAACGGCCGTGGCACCGATAATCGCCGAGACCACCAACAAGGTGCGCTGCATCTGCGCAGGGTTGAAATCCATCCGCACCGAACGCCGCGCCAGCGCGAAAGCCAGCCGCCGCCGCACGAAAAAATGCCCACTCACTTGGGTCTTCGACGCTAATTTTAGTGGCACAACCGCACCGTACCCGCGACCACAACGCAGAAGCCAGCATCGCGTCCAAATCCGAACGAAACGAATTCACGCTAAGTTCGCAGACGCCAGAAAGACTGCACCAGAAGCAATTTCCCGACACGCCCATCACACAACGCGCGGTAATCCTATGCCAACCACAGGCACCACGCTCGATCACCAAACACAGGTGCCACACCCGAGAGTGCGCAGTGCTACACTTGGCGGTATGCCCACCGCGCGGCCACGCCACCCCATCACCGAGACCGAGGACATTGCCCGAGCCCTCGACACCGCGCGCCGCGTCTGGCCCGAAATGTCCGACAAACCTGCCGCACTCCTGCGCCTACTGATCCTCGCCGGACAACAGAGCGTCGAAGACCGCGCAGCCCACCGGCGGCACGCCATCCAGGCCACCGCCGGCTCGCTAGCCGGCAGCTTCGGCCCCGACTACCTCCACGAACTGCGCGAAGACTGGCCAGCATGATCGTCCTCGACGCCAGCGTCCTGATCGCTCACTTCGAGCCCAGCGACGCACACCACGCCCGAGCCGGCAAGCTACTGCTCGACAACGCGGAACACGAATTCTGGGCTAACACAATCACTCTCGCAGAATTCCTCGTCGGCCCAACCAGATCAGGACTTGCCGACACCGCCCGCAAAGGAATCGCCGACCTGCAGATCATCGCGCACGAGATCAGCGCCGACAGCTGGCCATCGCTAGCGCTCCTGAGGACAAGCACCGGCCGCAAGATGCCAGACTGCTGCGTGCTGTATACGGCCGTCGAACTGGGCCCTGACGTCGCCAAGGTCGCCACCTTCGACGACGCACTGGCAGCGTCGGCGAAAAAACTGGGTATCGGCGTTGCCCGCTGACCGTCGTCCGCAACGCCTATAGATCCGATCCCCACCTCACCTGGGACCGCTGAGCTTCAAGCATCGCCCGCTCCCGCAACGGTTTGTCATGGTCATCGGGAAGCAGCAATGTGAATTCAAACGAACTGACCACTTCACGACCGTTGTACGCATCAGGTCCAACGCGCCACTCCCGGTATCCCGTACCGATAACGTCACCATCTGGCCGCACGTCCGGCGAGACCAGCGATTGACACCGTCCGCCCGACCGCTTCTTCTCCTGCTCGGCCCGAGCCGCAATCCACTCGCGGGCAACCTTATTCGCCGCACGCCGATCCAGGCCAACGCCACCCGCCACCACCTCCGGTTTGCCCTGGTCCACCTTGACAACAAGCACACCCACCGGAACCGGAGCAACGGACTCCCACACCCCCGCCGCGTAATAGGCTCGCTCAACCACTGAGCCGACTTCCTTACGAGACTCCGACCCACCGCTTGTCGGCGCATACACCGGGCAAACCAACTCGGCTAACAACCGGTCGTCAGAAAGAAACCGCACCCTCGAAAACTGAGCGACACCGCCATCTACGAAGCGCACCACAGCATCCGGCACCCAGTCCTGATCAACGTTGCCAAACAGTTGCGGCACGTTGTCTTCAAGAACCCCCATGGACCCCACTCAATTCTCTCAACACGCGACCATCCGGTCGTGCGGCACAACAAGATTCAGCTACCCGTGACTACGCTGCCATTTCGATCTGCCGGAGCGCCGGACCAACCCGCTGCGTGAAATCGCCATCGAAGGCCACAGCGATCGGATACAGCATGTCGGCCACCGACACCGGCCGGTACTGGAAACTGCGCAGCAACTCCATCGACCGAGCAATCAACCAGTGATGCTCGTAAACTTCCCGCGACGTTGGATCATCCTCAGGCGCAACATCTTTGAACCCCGGACGATACGCAGCCGCGCTGAAGTACTGCCTATTGGTGGCATCATTGAACGCCTGCCAATCCCCTGGACTCACCGCCCCGTTACCGGTGATCTGCTCCCACATCGCCCGCAGCTCCGGCGGATACGGCATCGTCGCACCAGAAACCCGAGTCATCATCTCCAACGACAACGGCTTAACCAACTCTTCAATCAGATCACGCCCCCGGTCGGCCAACAGCCGATCCACGCGCGCCGACACATCAGGAAAAGCAATCTCGAACCGGTCCACATGCACCGCATCGAGCGCCGGAGGCGTCAACACCACCGGAGTGTTATCACGCGGGCACAGAACATATTCCACACCTGCGGTCCGGAACGGCTCCACCCGATTCGTCGCGGCAGCGGCAACCAAACTCCCGCCCCCACGCTCCTGACGCAACGCCGCATACTCAGCCAAGACCCGCGCCGGATCGGACCAACCAGTCCACCGATTCTCAAAACCGCTGTGAACCAAAGGATCAGACGACAACAACCGAACACCACGAGGCAGATACACCCCACGCGGAATGTACCCGAAGCCCTCATTCGACATCACCACCGTCTCCGGCGCGACCGAACTATCGGAACGGAAAACACCGACCGCCCACTCAATGATCGGATAATTCACCGCATCCGAATCCCGCCGCAGCTGCGCAGCCAACGTCCGCGCCATCCGCAGCTCCGAAGACTCACTACGCCCCCCAGCGCCGACCGACGGAGTCGCCACCGGAGTAGGCACCATCGTCGTAGAACCAGAACCCGGCACCACACCAGAACCCGGGCCCGGGCCACCAGCGGCGCCAGCGGCGCCACTCGTGGAGGCCGGAACCACCGGCGCCCCACCAGAACCCGCCGCCGCGGCAGGGGCACCCATACCAGGTGGCGGAACCATCATCGCTGGCGCAGCCGCACCCGCAGCCGACGCCACACCAGCACCCGAAGGACTCGCCGCCGCGGCCGCAGGCGGAACATGCGCGCCCGCCGCACCAAGGCCCGACGACGGCGCAACGCTCGATGCGCCCGCGGCGGGCACTGCCTCCGCCGCGCCCGTCGTCGACGCAGCCGAACTCACCCCCGTCGTCGTCGCAGGCGACACCGGAGCCACAGGCGCCCCACCACCACCAGCGCCCGAGGCAACCGACTTCGCGATCGCAGCGGCCGGAGACTGACCGATCTGCGCGGCCGCATTCTGCACACCGGCACTATTGGCCAAACTACTCAACCCAGCCGGAGCGCTACCCGGCTGCCCAAGACCAGAAGTCAACGAAGACAACGGATTCGACGAACCCAACCCACCAAGACCACCGCCACCAGAACCCAAACCACCACCAGGCATCCCACCACCGCCCGGAATACCCCCGAGCCCAGCCTCCCGGAAAAGGCCTCCGCTCGTGGACGGGGCGACCGGCTCTCGAGTACCGGGCATCGGAGTTATCGGCGTCTGTGGAGCAGCGGCGGCCGCCGCATTATCGGCGGCGGATCGCTCCGCTCCTCCTTCTAGGCCCGTGTGAGCACCTGACTTCGCCCCTGACTGAGCCGCAGCATCTTTGGCTGTGTTCGTCGGGTCGGTGCTCTTGTCGGGACCGTCTCCCTGGTCTAGATCATCGACTTTTCGCGTTGAAGCCGGCACCGCGATGCCGTCGCCTTTCTGGGGGCTTGCCGGCGGCATCACGGGGGCTTGTGGCGCTGTCGCTATCTTCGAGCTGAACTCCACGACCGTCGGGCCGTACTCGCTATGGAACCTCGTCATCTTGGCCATCGCCGAGGCGACACCGGACGTGGCCAGCCCTCGCGCCCAGGCGTGGTGCGTCGCGGCAATCGCGGGATGCCCAACAGGGGGTGTCGACTCCATCTCGCGGTCAGCGGAGTTCATGACATTGTCATGTCCCGCACTCACATCGCGGTACACCCCGGCAACCGAGGTATACGTCTCGGACAGGGCGCTGTACCACCCGCCGGCACGTGCAACCATGCTGGCGTATTCCAGGTTGGCTTGGAAGGCTGCCTCGAAGCCGACGGACTTAGCGCTGTACTGGCGCTGCATGTTGGCGCTCATCAATTCCCGAGAGGCCTGCTGGAGCTCTTCGCCGCGCGCCTTGTAGATCTTCGCCTTCGCTTCCATGGGCGCAGGATCGGGCGGAACGATATCGGGCGTGATGATGTGAGAACGCCACCCACCACCCGCCGGTGTCACAGCCGACATGGTCGCCCCTCCCCGATTGCTTTGAAATCCCCTCTACGCGCCGGCTAGGTGCACGCTGCGTCCACCTTGTTGGCGGCGATGTTGCTGCGGCCGATTGCTTCGTGTCGGTTCGGCCCGTTGCGTCGCATAGTCCAGTGCTCCATGTCGAAGCTGGCCACGAGGTAGTCGTGGATCGGACCTGTCAGCTCCAATGGGGTGGCGTCACCAATTTGGGACCGCAGGTACGCACTCTCCGCAAGAGTTGTCCGCGCTTCCGCTGCGAGAGCGTTTTTAGTGTCAGGGTTGCTCCAGTTCGGCGGCGCATCAGCTGCGGCGTTACTCGCCCCGGCCATCTGTGCGGACGCGGTCTTCCACGCGGCGCAGGTCTGTTGCTTAGCGGCAGCGACCTGGTCGGTGGTGTAGGTGGCCGGACCGGCGGGCACGACGGTGGTGTGCACGGGCGCGGCCTGAGGCGTAGACAGGTTCACAGCGCTCACCGCCACCGCGGCCGCCGCAGCGGCGACCGCTACCCAGGCAGCGACAACACCACGACGCCGACCGCCAGTTCGCAGCGGACGCGGCGGCAGGCCGCCACCCGGCGGGGTGGTCTGCCAGTACGCCGGGGTCTGGTCGGGAGCGAGAACCGGGGGCGGCGCATAGGTGGTCATAGGTCGATCACCTCCGGGTGCGACGTAAGAGCTTGGCGGTTCTGTTCGTTGGTGTTGATCACGCTGGTCAGCGCTTGGTGGTTGGCGCCGCTGAGCTTCGCGCCCGCGGACGCGAGCACGGTTTCGATCGTCGGCACCTGCCCGTCGGCCATCGCGCTCGACCCGCCAACGGGAGCCCACACCGAAGCCGCCGTCTGTACCGCGTGTGCGGCACCGGCGGCGGTCGCTGTCGCGGAAGCGGTTGCACCCGTAGCCATTTCAGCCACCGCCGACGACGTGCGGGTGTTGGCTGTGGCCGTACCGATGTGGTCGACTTCAAGAAGGTCTGTGGACGGCATCGTGATTACTCCTCGCAGACCTTGGTTACCTGGGCGCCGGTGGCCTTGTACTTGTCGATCAAAATGTTGGCTTGATCGTCGGAGACGCCACGGGTGTTGCCGTCGACAAGCGCGGCGAGCGCGCCGAGGTCAGCATTGATAGCGTCCGCGACCGCAGGAGGGGTCGCCGGGGTCAGATGTCCCCTGGTGTACTCGGCCTCCACGGCACTTACCGTCTGCCAATTCGACAGCATCTGCTGATACTGCGGCGAATTCCGATCAAGGCGGGCAGCATAAAAATCTCGCTGCGACGATGTGATCGGCCCGTCCGCAGTGTCCACGGCATCGCATGCCTGCTTCTTGGCCGCCGCCACCTGATCCGGTGTAAATGTCGGCCCGACGGGTGCGGCGGTCACGGTCGTTGTCGTGGCCACGGGTGCCGGCTCGGCGAGCTTGACCACGCTCATGACCACCGCTGCTGTCGCCAGCACGAGCGCCAGGCTGAGCACAAAGGCCAGCAAGGCGAGGTTGCTCACCAGCCGGGCCGTCTGCCGCTGCAAGGGCGTGCGTTCGGCCGTGACCGTGCCGAGCGCCGTGCCGATGCGGCCGATCTGCGCGGAGAGCGCCTGCGCACCAGGGTCGGAGCTGGTGGCCACCACCTGGAACGTGGGCGCCGCGCCCCGTACCGGTGCGCTGTCTTTTAAATTCTTTCGGGTGCATGAGAATGACGAAACGCGTGCGTGTTTGAAACGGTTTTGTGTATTTGCAGAAACAGGTTTTGCGCGCACGGTTGCAGACGAGGCAAAGATCGCGGTAAGATGCCGGCGCCATGGTTTCCCGTAGCGATAATGCAGTTACTCCGTCATCCCATTCCAGGGTTCGCTTGCTTATTCCGTGGTTTTTCGCAGACGACATGTGTGGGAATCTGACTTGCATGTAGCGATGAACT
>ERZ650309.164-NODE-164-length-33417-cov-14.348840_pt1 | contig 33417 bp, 35 predicted proteins | sample MGYA00376245_ERZ650309 | MGnify/ENA primary metagenome ERZ650309 (study PRJEB26733, sample SAMN07839294) | wastewater metagenome | biome: urban; feature: wastewater treatment plant; material: waste water | place: USA: North Carolina | collected 2016-04-26 ... | reverse complement strand
GCCTATTTGCTTGAGGTTCGCGTCAATGAAATGCTCAGCAAGCTTCCAAGCTGGGCGCGATGGACGATTCAGGTATATGCATGGTTACGGAGGTAGGAACGACCAAGGGCGGCGTAAGATTTACTCAATCGTCACCTTCACCGCATTCGCAAAGCTCCACCACCGCAGCGGAAACGGCTGTTGCGCCGCCATCTGAATCGTAATCTCCCCAGCCAGCGGCATCTCAACACCATCTCGATTGATCGTCACAGGCAAGGTTAGCGAAACTGTATCCCAACCGGGAAACAGCGGATGCGGCTGAACGGAGCATTCAACCATCGCATAGTTCCCTTCCGTGTCGGCAATCCAGGCCACAACCTTCGCCGCATTGCGCCAACCGGAGCCGTAAAACCAAAGCTGTGTGTTGTGGTTCGGGATTGGCACATTGAGCGATGGGTACACCTGCTGCAAGTTCACCCACGCGCCGCCGAAGGGTAAGCCATCAATGCAGTTCGATTCATCGTGGCAATGGTTCGTAAAGATTTCCGCCGAAACCGGCATAACCACCACCCAGCCCGTGTAATTACCCAGCGGTGATTCCACGTCTACCCGCTGCCAGCCGAAAAACCACGTTGCCGCTCTCGGCACATTGGGCATTACGATGCCGATTTCCTGATAGTTGACCGTGCGAATCGTGGCCAACAGGCCATCATCTTTGCCGCCAATCCAGACGCGCACGCCCGCCAGTTCTGTTGGCGTTTGCGGCACTTGCGCTTGCGCAGAGTTCAGTGAGAAGGCAGGCCCGCGCACAACAGCAACGCCATTGGATGCCACAATGCCGCGTCCGAGTTCGTAGCTGCTGACGGTAATGGTCTGGCCCTGCGCTGAAGCGGACAGCAAGAAAAGAAGAACAAGCGCAGCGGCGGCGGCAAGCAGATGCCGCGCCGCAAAGCGTGCGGAAGTGTATTGTTGCATTGTGTATTTCCTGTGAGGGTTAGCCTTCGATGGCGCGAAACGTGTAGGTCGTGGAGCAGGTTGCATTGGCGTCGAAGCCAATATCAGAATCAAACCAGAGCACCAAGCGAATGCCGCGATGCGCTTCCGTCAAGATAAAGCGCTGGTTGGGGTGGTGCGCATCCCAGAAATCCTGCGCGGCGGCAAGCTCCGCCAGATTGCGATTCAAAAATGTAAATTCGTGCGCTTCAAACGGCTCATTGTTCGCGTTTTTGACGCGGGTGGCCCGCCCTGCCCGGTTTTCAGATTGACTAATCAGCACCGTCTTTTTGCGCTCCCATTTCAGTGGCAAGTTGGGCTTGTAGGGAAACGCGGTCAGTGTGGGAATCGTCACTGTGACGGTGTACGTGCCATTGGTGGCGGTAATAATGGCATCCAAGCCACTTTGCCCCGGCGCTGTCCATGTGACTGTGCCACCTGTCGAACCGCTCAACGTGCCCACGCTTGCCGTCCAATTGATTGTGCCGGTCATGTTGGTGGTCAGCGTCAGGACTTCACCCGGCGTCGCAGCGGTCACATTGTCACCGCTTACCGTGATGGTCATTTTTGCTGGCACGCGCACCGTCAAAGATGCCAATTGGTCGCCGTAAGACACTTTGAGCACGGACGCGCCCGGCGCAGTTGCGGCAGTGTAGATGCCGTTTGTGAAGCTGCCGCCGCCGGATTCCACGGCCCACGTCGGAAATGCTGTCTGCGCGGCATCATAGTTGGTGCGAAACTGGATGACTTCGCCCGGCGAAAGAAGGACCTCGCTCGGACTGAGAATCGAAAGCGGCGGAATAATGACCGTGCTGGTGGCGGTCTGATAGGCGGCTGATCCAGTAATTGAATCGTCCACAGTGCAGGTCAATGAAAACACGCCCGGCTTTGTTCCGGCGGTGTAGATTACTTGCCACGTGTCCGTCGTGTCATTCAGCGTGCCGCCCGCTACCGTCCACAAGTTTTCCGCGCTATCGCCGGGCTGCAAGTCCCATGTACCGATAAAGCGCGGCGGTGAAATCTTCGGCGTTGCGCTCGCCATTGCGCCGTAACCGTAGGCATTGGCGCGGCACGGATACTCCGTCAGCGTTGCGGTGTCGTATTCTGTTTCCAGTGTGTCGTTTAAATAGAGCCGGAACATCTGTCCGGCGATTTCCAGGCGCAACTTATCGCCCGATGCGAGCGAATGCACAATGGTGTCTAGCGTAGACGGCACTTCGTTGCTGACAACGATCTGATTTGTGTACGCCTTCACGAAAAAAGCGTGTGTTGGTTCAATTGTGCCAACGCCAAACAGGTCAAATTCCAAGTAGCCCACACCGCTCGGCATCATATCGCTGTCAATCGTCCACTCAATCGCCGCAATGCCGCTATGCACGCGCTGCGCAATCGTCGCGCCGTAATCGCCGGACGAAGTGCGCACAATCTGATTGCTGGCGTTGATGGTTGCGTTTGTGGAGGTGTGCCAAAGGATTGGCGGCGGCGTGGCGCGGAACGTGAAGGTTTGCGTATCGCCCGGAAAGAGCGTGACGGATTGTGGAAAAATCTCAAACATAGCAACGGAATCCTTCACAGGCGGCTGAATCCGGTCTGTGCGGTTGGGCCGTACCTGCGCATTGGCGGCGAACGGCAAACAAAGCAAAAAGCAAAGGGTAAAGCGTTTCATGGTGTCAGTTCTGGCTGTTCTTCCGTATGATCGTCGTCGGAATAGAGAAAAGGCGAATCAATCGCCTGTAGGGTAAAATCGGTTTCATCAGCGGACTTTTCGCCACTATCCAGCGCCGATTCCAGCACCAGGCATTTCTGATAGGCCCAGCCGGTGATCGAATGACTGACCGTCACCATATCGCCGGGCAGAACATACATGCTGTCCGCCATCCCGCGCAATGTGACCGTGTTCGGGTTGTCCGCTTCCAGGCGCAATTGCCGCTGCAAAAGCCGCTGCGCTTGCGAGCGGTTCATGTTGGGGAATGCCCGCTTGCCGCCGTTAATCACGCCAACCTTATCAATCAGCGCTTGCCGGAATGCGGGCGGCGTTTTTGTTGGCGTCAGATAAGTGTCGTCCAGGTCCCGAAACTCGGCTACAAGGTAATTGGGCCGTTCGCGGATGTCGCGGGGTGTGACTTGGAACGAGCCGGAGACGATGTTGCTTTCATCGAAGTGATGCACCGGCTCGGTGTCGGTCGGCTTCACAAAACGAATCTGCTCGCCGTCGTCCTGAAACCAGCTTGCGGCGGTGGCACAAATCAGCTTGAGCGCATCGTTCAGGCTGACAGCGGATAGAAACACAGCGTGGCATTCAAACCGCGCAACGCTGACCGTAGATGTGCCGTTGTTCCACGAAATTTCTTCGGCGCAGTAGTCTCGGAATTCCTTGTAGCTTGTCCAGTCTACGCGCGCCTGGAATCGGCGCAGCGCTTCGGCGGAATCCAGCGGAAATAACAATTCGTACTCGCGGCGAATCCGATCCACGGCAATGTCAGCGGGATTGACTGAATACACTTTGCTTGCCGATGGACTGCCGTTGACATCGTAGGTGTAGACCTTTTTGCACTTGGCACGCCATCGCAGCTTGTCGGGCCGGTCTTCCGTTGCGTAGCGTTCCGGCAGCAGCACGGACAGATAGGCGGTCGAGTTGTAGGCCAAGCCGGATGACAGGAAGCTGTCTACGGGCTGCGTCGGATCGCTGGTGTTGACGGGAATTGTGCCGGGGTAAAAGTGATAGCCTTCGGTACTGCCGTCCGGGCTGGCACTGAGCGCATCGCCTGCATACCACGCAGCGACTACAGAATCCCATTCGCCCGCGCCCCCGGCAATCACAATCTTGGAACTTGGCGGCGGGCCGGGATTGTATTTATGCGCAATCAGAAAGCCCGCGACGATGTGTTCGCCGAATGCTTCCGCCAAAACGCCGCCTTCGTCCGTTACGAACTGCTCAAGCGAATCTGTCTGCGCCGCTGTCGTCTCGCCCGTGCTGCCGTCTGTTGATCCATTGCCCGCATCGCTTCCGCTAATATCAGACAGGTCAATGCCCCAAAAGGTGCTCATTCAGACTGCTCCGCGCATTCCCTGAAGAGAAAATGCAGCGCTTCCAAGTCCAGGCCCGACAGACTCACGCCAGTAATATCTGCCAAAGACAATAGCTCGCCGGGAATCTCGACGGTTCCGGCGCAAAGCGCATCAATATCGGCTTGAAATGCCTGCAACGCGGCGGGATCGTGCTCGACGGTGTAGCCTGTGCATTCGTTTTGCTCGTTCAACAATTCCTTGCCGTGCTGCCGCACAAGATCAATCCGCATTGCTTCCAGAGCGGCCAGTTCCGCTTGAATCGCGGCAATCATCTTGTTGGCGTGAAAGCGTTGCAGCGCAGGCATTCGCGCCTGATGTAGCACATCCAGCGGCAACGGCTGGCGCAAATTTGCGGCGGCTTCATTGATACGCGCCAATGTCCAAAGAGATTTTAGAGAGATAATCATATTTTGGGGTAATCTTCCGCGCCGCCCAAAATGGACTGCCAATACAATTGCTCAAACAGCACAGATTCGCTGGCATTCAGGCGCGGATTTACGTCGCCGTTTTTATAAGTCTTAAATTCTTGCTTGAAGGCTTCGGCAGTGTCGCCCGTGATGGGACGAAACCGGGCGGCAGATTCTGCGCTCGCCGGATCGCCCTGTTTGGGCAATGCGCGAGGCTGGTCATGACCAGCCTCGCTGACGGCTTCGCCGTACTTAACAAAGAGTTGGGCTTCTTTCGTGGTCAGTTCGTCGAGAAATGGCTTTAGCTTGCCCATCATGTCCGCCACGAAGGTTTTGCGCACTGGCTCAAGGTCTGGATTGCCCAAAATCTGATTGAGCAACGGAAATACAAAGCTGATTTCTCGCCGCGTCATACCACGTACCCCACAATGTCAATGATGGCGTCTAAGGTACTGGTCGTGGTGTTGTAGAGCCAGAACTTGCCGTTTTTGCCAATCGCAATCGAAAACGTCTGGTTTTGCACGGTAATCGCGGTGCGGTAATTAACTGTCGCCACAAGGGGCCGATTCTGTACGGGCTTCGTAGCTGACGACCAGTCCAAAATCAAAGAACTGGAATCCGGGTACATTGTGATGAACCCGTTCGCGCTCATATTGAGCAGTGTGATATTGCCGAAAATCCCGCGTGCTGTTTCGGGAATGCCCGTGCATTTTATCCGCACGTTGTATAAGTTGTCCGTGTCCGTGCCAATGACTGCGCCGGGCAAATTGCAGGCAAACGCGGACGCGCCAACAGACCGCGTGTCCAGAAAGCGCACGGGCTGCGGAAGATAAATCAGGCCGGATGCCTGACTTTGCGGAAATTCATTGATGCCCTGTGCGCCAAACATTAGAGATTGCCCCCAATGATAAACACATTGAAGTTTTCGCTGTTGTGCGTGTTGCACTTGATGCGTCCTGTAGAGGGCAGCACCAGCGGCTTTGAAGGAATGTATTCATCCTCATAGGCGCTTATAGATGCGCTTGGCGTGTACGCAACGACAGAGAATTCCCGGTAAAGCGCATAGGTAGAACCGCTATCCAGAGAAAGAAAAATGCGCACCTTTCCCGTTGTTGTCGCACCTCGCGCCACAACGCGAATCAACTCCAGGCGACACCCATCACTTCCAGGCGTAAACACGGAAGAATATGTGCCCGTAGAGCCGTCAAGATTCGTGTTGGCTGTGGAAAGCGCAAGAATGCTCAGCGCAGGCGTTTGCGCGAATACAGGTGTTGCTGTGACTGCCATAATTTAGACGCAGGAGTTATAGAGACCAAGTGCAGCGGCAGCGCGAAGATGGGTTGCCGCCCCAATCGTGATCGAGCCGCCGCCATTGGTGATGGTCGTTTGATTGGCCGTTGCGGTTAGCGTGGCTTTGGTCAGCGTGTTGCCCGTCGTATTGCCGATCAGTAATTGACCGTCTGTGTAGCTGGTTTGGCCCGTGCCGCCCTTGTCAACGGCAATCGTTGTTGCGCCCCATGCTCCGGTTGTAATAGTTCCAACCGTGGCAATGTCCGTGCCGACAAGCTTCGATGCTGCAATGGAACCGGCCAACATTCCATTGGTGACTTTCAGTGCGCCGATGGTGGTTGTGATGGAGGTTGACCCGCTGCCTGAAACATCCCCCGATAATGTGATGGTCTGATTGCTGGTGAGGTAGTCCGTGCCTGCTGTGGCAATGGCCAGTGTATTCGTGCCGGTTCGCTTGACAATTCCCGTTGAGCCTAGCCCCGTGATAGCATCCAGGGAAATTGAGCCACCGAGACTGACGCCGGTTCCCGCGATTGTAATGGATGAATTGACAAGTGATCCATTGTCTATGTTGACCAGTCCGCTACCGTCACCGGCAAATGCTGTTGCGGACAGTGTGCCATCATCTGCAAATGTGAAGTAAACCGTCCACCCGCCGCTATCCAATTGCTGCGCCAATGCCAGTTGCGACAATCCGGCGTTAGTCGTTGGGTTGGCGTAAAACTTCCATTCCGGCACGTGATTCACGCCACTGCGCGTGTTACCGCGAAATACCAGTGCGTGACTGTCCCGCGTGTTATTGGTAGCGAGAGCAGTTGCCGTTAGCAGGATGGCGTCAGATGGCGTGGAGCCGAGACTGTACGTATGCAATGCCGTCCAGGTCGGTGCAATCGCCTGCGAGAGCGCGGGTGCGCCGTCAGAGCGTAAGAACGATGTTGCGCTGCCGTTGACCGCTGTCAGGCCAATCGTGCCGGTTGGGTTCGCGCCACTCGGCACACTGGAAGCGAGCGCGTAAGAGTTTGTGTCTACCGAGAGCGTGCCGTCACCGCTGGAAGTCTTGACAAAGCCATTGCTGGTCAGCGAACCAAGCTTTTTATTGGTCAGACTTTCCGCGCCTGTCAGCGTGGCGAGCGTGCTGGACGTGGCAGGTAAAAGCAGCGTGACTGTACCAAGCGCGCCAGTGACGGGCTGCAAAGTGATCGTGCCGCTGGTTGCGTTTGCGAACGCAATCGCGCCGACAGACGCCCCGGCAACACCAAGATTCAGCTTACTCGTACCATCAGTGGTAAGTCCTGCTGCTACTTTCGGCGAACTGCCTGCGCCGCCGCCCAACACAAGGCTATTGCTGGTCAACGCGCCGGAACTGGCCAGTGTGCCGGATGCGCTAAAATACAACACGCCGCCGGATGTGCCGGAACTGAGGCCCGTGCCGCCATCCGCAACCGCAACGTCCGTACCGCCAGCGCGATAAATGGCCGCGCCTCCAATGGTTGTGCCGGTCGGCAAGTCTGTTGCCCACGATGGCACACCGGAGCCGTTCGTCACCAGTACGGAGCTGTTTGCGCTTGTCAGGCCGCTGACGGTCGTTCCCGTGCTTGCGTAATAGGCCAGTTGGTTGGCTGTGCCGCTGCTGACAGTGCCTGCACCGCCACCACCGGAGCCGACTTGCGTTTCCGTTCCCGTGTCGTCCTTGAAGTACAACGCCGACGTGCCGCCGTTGTCTTTGGCATACAGGACAACAGTATTTGCAGCGGGCGTTGACGGCGCGGTGCGCTCTTTTAGATTCAAACTGCCGGAAAAGAACCCATCCTTGATGCGTGTTGAACCCGCGCCTATATCACTGGTGTTGTCCTGAAGCGGCGAAAACAGCAAATCGTCGAAATACCAACGATTTGTACCCGCTGCTTTGATGTAAATGGGAAAATGGTCGCTTCCCATCTGGGCAATGCCCGTGCCATCCTGAAACACCTGCAAAAAGACATTCTTGCCACTGTGGTTGACGCCGTAAAAGCCTGCCTGTCCGCTGGAATCGCTATTTGTGACCGTCCAGCCGAGAAAGCCTGCCACAGAGGCGCTTTGCGTTGCCGCGCCGGATAGTGCAGTCGTGCCGCCGACAGCAAGGTTTCGTGCAAGGAATAAGTCTCGCGGGCGATTCGCGCCACTTGCGCCGATGTCGCCGCTATTGTCCGTCGGGAAGCGTAAATTGTCCGTGGCGAAATTCGGCGCGTAGGTGTAGGGCGCGGTTGAAATCGGCGTGGCAGAAAGAATCGGCAACGTGCGCGCCGTGCTGGCCGCGTCTGCGTAGTATTGCGTCTGGTCAGTGCGCCCTAACATCAGCACTGGAATATCGCTGTTGCTGTGAATCGGCAGACTGTTGGCCCAGGTTCCGCTGCCTTGTTCGCTGAACCGGCAGAGACTGTCCACGATGCCGGGCTGATTGTTCGTAAAGTCTGTGCGGATCGCAACATGATTGCTGCCGCTGGCGGACGTGGTGAAGAACGTTGCGGATGCCGACACGCGGGAACCGACTTTGGCCCAGACACCGTAGCGCTTGAAGCTTTCTACATTGCAGCCGATCAGCTTTAACTCACAATAGGAATCAATTGCATCGCCGTCGCCGGTTGACTGGCCAATCACTGCCCAATCCGAAACACTCCCCAGCGAATCCAGACCGTTGCAGTTCAGCATTACGCACTGACCTGCGCGGATGCGATAGGCAATCTTGTTGTTTGCCACATCGTCCACGTAGCAGGAATCTAGCTCAATTGTATTACCGCCAGAGATGTCAAACGCATTGCCGCCGCAGTTCGAGACAAATACACCCTTGAACTTGTTCGTGAATTGCCCTTCAACGTAGACGCCATTGCCGCCACAGTTCTTGACCCAAACATTATTGAGGAAAAAGTTGTACAGCCCGTCTGATTGGTCGTGTACATAGATGCCGTGACCGCTGCTGCCCGACGTATTGCCCGCGCCTTCAACCGTCAAATCACTGATTTCGATTGTGTGCGATGAGGCGTTGTCAATCTCAATGACAGTTGTGTTGCCCGCAGATGCCTTCAGAATCGAGCGCTCCGGCCCATCGCCAAAGATTTTCAACTGATAGGTGATCCCCGTCAGGTTGACGCCAAGGTATGTGCCTGTCGGGAAGTACAGCGGTCGCCCCTGCGAAAGCGCAGCACTTACAGCATTGTCTACCGCAGTACCGTCATACGTAGAACCATCCCCGGTTGCGCCGTAATCAAATTTAACGTTGATAGCCTGAACGGAGAATTTCGGCGAAATTCGCGTTTGCTGATTCGTGTCGTCGTTTGCGACGTTGTAGCCTTCTTCGTGGAGCGCAAGAAAGGGCTGTTGCTTGTTCGTCGCGGACACTGTGCCGTCAGATGCGGCAGACTTCAAAAGCTGATTGTATGCCGGAACCGGCAACGCCGCCGCGCCGCTCACGGTGCTGGCGCTTTCGATATACGCAAACCCGCCAAACTTCGCCTGCTTCAGCGGTGTGCCGTGCCGTCCTTCGCAACCATCGGCGGAATCATAGAGGCCGTTACAGGTTAGCAATGCGCCGCTATAGCCGCATTCCGTGCCGCGAAAGCGCCCGGATACCTGCCAGCGGCATTTCCGGATGACTTGCTCAGATGCGCCGACGTTGATCGTGGCGTACAGGTCCGACACAAGACCTAATCGCACCACGTTTTCATCAATCTCAACCGACGCCACAAGGCCGGTCAGTAGGTTGCGCTGAAACGTCGCGCTGCTTCGCAAATCGCGCCAATAGCGGCCCAACTTGACCTTTGCGCCGTAGAGCGAATCCGCCAGCCGCAGCGCATCCACGCCGAACACCGTATCCACGTTCTGGATTTCCACGGAAGCTCGATCCGCCGCGCTTGTCAGGCTCGTTTTGATCGTGGAGCCGTTGCGCAAATGCCAGTCGTAGCGAACACCGTCAATCGTCAACCGTGCCGTCGCCAGATAGAGCGTCTGCGAAGGCGCAATATCCGACGGCAGCGACAGTTCGAGCGTCGTGTGCGATTCCGCGCTTCCACTCTTCAGCAATTGCTGAAGTCCGTTGGGTAGGTTTCTTGGCATTTATCGCGTTCGGATTCCGTTGCGCGAGGCGGCGCGATGTGCATTCACCAAAATAACTTGGCCGTCGTCCGTGGAAGCCGCAGCATTCAGAATATCCGTCGCTTCGTCCTGTGTAACCACCAGTTGCACCGTCATATTGATCGTCGGCGGCGCGATGGCTCGCGTGGCGGCACTGAAAATGCCGCCGCTGGCAAAACTGGGCGTCCCTGTGCTGGGCGCGCTGCTGGCATCTGGCACGCCGATCTGCTGTAAAACATTCGGCCCCGCCAATGCGCTCAGTCTGGACTGTTGCTGAAGGTTCAAGATGGCTTCGCCGTGATGGAGTAACGCCAGGCCAACGCCTTGATGAATGCCGCCGGTCGCAAATTCCGGGATGATCTTGTCGTTGATTCCTTGCCGCGCCTTTGCCGCTGTCACGGCTGGCAAAACTTCGCGCTCAAACAAAAGGCGCAAACTGTCAGGATGAAGCGGCGGCGTGATGTCGCCCTGGTTGTTAATGCGAGACTCGCGCACGCTCTTGGTTTTCAATTGCAGCGTTTCATTGATGAACGTTGCGTGAATCTGCTTGAAGCTGCTCTCCGCGTCTTGAATGCGCGTAAGTTCGCCACCCTCGGCGGCTTTGCGGAGTTCCTTGATGCTGTCAACCGCACGCTGAAGACTATCTCCGCTTGTGGCTTCGTCTCTTTTTCGCTGCCGTGCGCGGCCAAGCAAGAAGATGGCAGGCAACGCTACCGCTGCCGCAATCGCCGTCACAGGATTGCTGAACAAGGGCGCGAGGAACCCAAGGCCCGACAATGCGCCGCCCGCACCGATGATGCCGGGCGCTGCCGATAATCCCACGCCAAGCAGTCCCCCCGCTGCGCCGCCAAGAATGCTGGTCAGCCGGTCTGTGCCGAGACTTGCGCCCAGCGACACGCCGAGCAACGGTAATGCGCCTGCCAATGCGCCGCCGGAACCAGCCGTCTTGCCGAAACCGATGCCGGAAAACAGATTGCCAAATAGTCCGCCGCCGCCAAGCACGCTCCCCCCGGTCAGCGTGTCTTGCGTGAATACGCCAATGCCGCCGGGGTTGCCGCCGCCAAGCAGCCCACCCAAATTTCCCAGACTGCCGAGCGGGTTCGTCAGGGAGCGCGGCGCAGATGAGCCACCACCAAACAGGCTAGTCAGGGAACCAAACAGCCCCCCACCACCCGCCGATGATCCGCCGCCCAAAATCGAAGCCGCGCCCCCGCCGCCGGAAAATCCGCCCGTCAGGAACGAGCCAATGCCACCGCCTGCGGAGCGGTTTCCGCCAAAGACGCTGCCGAGGATATTGCCGAGAAACCCGCCGATGCCCCCCTTGCCGCTGAGTGCGCCACCGATGCCGCCCAAAACCGTTTGGGCAATGCTGCCCAGCACGGAACGGACAAAACCACCAAAGACGCCTAGCTTATTGGCAATGGCATCAATGCCGCGTCCAATCAATCCGCTTGCCGTGTCAATCAGCCCGGAAAACGCATTTTCCATCGGAGAAACCGTTTGCGTCGCAAAGACGGCTTCTGCGCCGAGACGGCGGATCGCGTCGGCGGTTGCGGTCAATGGCGGAATCGCTTCGTCAATGTCTTTCAGGCCTTGTAAGGTTTTAGGCAGCGTTTCCGCGCCAATGGCGGACGGATTGAATGAGGAAACGGGGATTTGATCGAGCGCAAAGTTTCGCCGCGTGTCTTCCTCGCGTTGCGTGCGGCGAATCTCAGAAAGAATCTTGTCCGGGTCTGGTAGCTCTGCAATGCCGGATTGCACAACATCTTTCATTGCTCTGGAAATCTTGCTTTTGCTCGCTTCCAGTCCTAGCACATAGCCATCTGCCGTATTGACACCAATCTCGAAAAAGACTTTTGAGGGCGATTGAATACCGAGTTGCGCCTTGGCCGCAATAATTGCCCCTTTGCCCATTTCCTTGAACACACTAGAGACTTCGCCAAATTTGGATTTGATCCCGTTAACAAGGCCGGACACAATGTCAATGCCCAATTTGTAGGCAGCGGCGGCGGTATTTTTCCCTGCGTCAAGAATTACATTTCCCAGCAGCTTGAATTGCTCAAACGCGCGTTGCGCAAAGTTCACTAGCACTTCCAGCGTCGCGTCAAACGTGCGCTTGACAAGGCCCGCAAAGGTGGTGAATGCGCCGATTAAGTCACCATTCACGACTTGCGCTAAAATCTTGAGTAGATCAAGGACATTCTTGACAACCGTGGAGATAATGACCGAAACAATATCCCAGGTTTCTTTGACGATCTTCGTGATAGATTCGCCGTTTTCTGCCCAAAAGGCGCGAACCGCATTCAGGGCGTTGCCAATGGCTTCTTTGAAAATCGGCAAATTCTGCCGGAAAAACTCCACAATGTAGGTCAGATTTTCCGTTGCGAACTTGCGCACCTCCTCAAAGACGGATGCCGCAATCTCACGAATGCCCAAAAAGTTATTCTGCCAGGCGACATAGAGCGCCGCCGCACCCGCTGCAATAACAGCCAACGCCGCCGCGACAGGCGCAGCCGCCGAGGCGATGGCGGTTAGGCCGCCCGCGCCCGCAATTACGGTGATGATGTTGCCGAGCGCGCCGAAGGCTTGGACAAGTCCGCCAATCACAATGACCAGCGGCCCCAGCGCGGCAGCAAGGCCCGCAACAATCAAAATTGCTTGCTGTGCAGACTTCGGCAGTTCCGAAAACGCTTTGGAAATGCGCTCAATGATTGGAACTGCGCTTTCGACCAGCGGCGTCAATGCCTGAATGATGGCCAGGCCGAGCGGACGTAGCGCGACCAATACGCGGTCACGAAGCTTTTCTATTTGCGTGCCGAGCGATTCCGTGACGTTGGCCAGTTTTGGATTGTTCGCGGCGGCATCGGCAAAGGCTTGAAAAAACGCATCTGTGCTGGTGATACCCAAGCGCTGGGCCGCTTCTCGAATCGCCTTGCCATTCGTCGCATTATCCACACCAAAGATGGACTTGATAATTTCTCCGGCCAGCGGTGACTGTCCAACCAGTTCTTTCAAGTCGGTGCGCTCGAAATTCTGCGTCACCAACTGCACAAGATTTTGTGCGAACTTCTGCGGATCGCCCAATGTTGAAACGGCATTTAGCTTGCCGATGGCGGGCAGCACCTTGTTGATTGCCGCCTCGGTCACATTCGCCACGCGCAGTTGGGCATCGAGCGTTGCGGCCAAGTTGGTCGTCAGGCCAGGCGTTTTTTGTGAAAGGGCAATCAATGCCGCATATCGCTTTTCGGCGGAATCTGCCGAACCGGTCAAGCTTTTCAGCACATTGATATTTTTGTCTATGTCAATCGCGCTTTGCACGGATGATCGCGCAAGCCCGACGAAAACTGTTGTCAGACCGGTCAGCGCATAGCCGAACTGCTGCACGGATTCGCCTGCCTCGCGGATCGTGCTTGAGTATTTCCGAAGAAAACCTAGCGCTCCACTGTTTTTTGCCGCCAATTCATCAAGACGCTTTTGCCGTTCAGCGTCTTTTAGTGCAAACCGTTCTCGCAGCACGTCTATCTGGGCAAGCTTTCGATTCTCGATCTCGGACTGGCGTGAGCCTGATTGCGCTGCAATCGCGTCAAGCTTCCCCGCATTGGCAAGCGCCAATTGTTCCAGCTTGGCATTGGCTTCAATTTGCGCCTGCTGTCGCCGAGTGTCAGCAATCGCAAGTTTTGAGACAGAGGACACCTGCACTTGCTCCAACTTGGCTGCACTGGATTGAGCTTGTGCGATTAGCTTTGCTTGGGCGGCTTCCTGCGCCTTTAGTCGCCCCTGCTCGGCAACTGCGAGACGACTATTCCTTGCAGCGTCAATTTGCTCCAACTTGGCTGCGCTGGATTGAGCGATTTGCTGTGCCGTTGCCGCCGCCTTGGTTTCAATTGTCTGTCGCGCCTGGGCTGCTTTTTGCTGGATTTCGGAAAGCTTTTGCTGGTGCCGAACCTCTGCGGCTTGCTCGGCAGAATGTCGCTGGGCAGGATTCAGTATCTGGTCAAGCTGCTGGCGTAATTGCTTGGCTTTGGCTAAACCTTCCGCAATACCACTGCTCAAGGCCTCGCCGATCTTTCGCCCCGTCTCGCGTGCCTGCGGCATGAGCGAGTCGAGCGCCGAGATAACTGCCTTTTTGCCTGAATTGAAGTCAGAAGCATCAAGGCTTATGCGAATTACAAGCGGTTCGGCCATTTATTTGAAAATTTCAAAGAATAAGGGTAAAAGGACGCTGCCCTACCACTCGGCAAAAGGATCAATTTTATGCAGGAATACCGCCGCACCTGTAATGCCTGCGGAAAAATCTGGCATTCACTGGTTACGAGAGAAAATCAGGTTGTTAAAAGCGGTCAAACCGATGCGCTTAATGTTTGCGCTCAAATGTGCAATGCCTCTGCGCAGCAACAGGCAAAGAGGAACTTCGACGCGAACCAGTCGGAGATTGTTCGACTAAGGCAATGTCCGCAGTGTGGATCATCTAGCTACAATGAAGTTCTTGTGGATTACTCAAACGAGCCGCCACTGCCTCGGTAGTTTTGTCGCTTGGACTATTCGCAGATTGTGGCAGCGTGGAGTTGGTCCAAAGTGGAATCAACGGCGGCAAATTCTCTGCCGCTTCCATCCTAGCTGTTCTGAATATGCCGCACTGGCGTGCGAGCGCTTCGGGACCGTTGTTGGCATTAGAATGGCTGCAAGCCGCATTAAACGTTGCAATCCAGAAACTACCGAAAGTTGTATTGATTGGCCAGAGCGTCCCTAATTGCCCCGCCGCCCGCGCTTTTTCGCCGCGTCCAGCCGTGCCACCATCGCGTTTTTGACTTGCTGTTCCTGCTTTGTCTCGCCGTCCTGGTTGTCGGCTTCGATCTTCGCAATCATCAGGCAGTCCAGCGCGCACCATTCCGCCACGCGCAACGCATCCGGGTACGCATACACCGCGCCGCCCTCTTTCAATCGCGACAATCGAAATGCCACGCCGCCCCAATACAGCAAGTCCGGCGTGACGTAGCCCGGTTTGCTGTACAGCAACGGGCAGGGCTTGCGTTCGTCGCCATCACCTTCGCAGATTGTTAGCACCGGCAATTCCGCGCCTGCCTCGCGCCGCTGTTGCCAGATGCGCCCGCCATCGGTGCAGGCCGGTTCGCCGGGGCATTTCTCTGCATTCTTGCTACGGCTTTGCGCGAGATGGGCGGTCAGGTACGCGCTTAGCCGCGTCGTCAGTCCGACAGGGATGCGCTCAAACTGGAAAGCAGTGTTTGAACAACCTGGCGCTTGAAAATCGGATCAACCAGCGGTTTCGCGCTTTCCGATGTTGCCTTTGACTGCGGAGAATCGCTATAACTTGCTTGAACGGATGAGTTATATTCACCAGATTCGCCTACTTTTACGCCCTCAATGCTCACAAACAGCTTGTCATACATCGCCACTTCGGCCTTCAGGTTGGCACGGAAACGAACCTTGCGCCTCCGGCTTCCTGTGACCTGTGACGCCTTGCCCGCCATCTTGTCGTATTCGCGCCGGTCTGCTTCTGTCGGCTGCTTCAGCGTGTGCCGAATGACGTATTGCGGTTCATCGCCCGCGCCGATGTCTTGCCGGATGACGTAGCTGTCGCCGTCTAGGTCAAAGCCTTCGTCGTCGTCCTTCTCGACCGTGCAGCGCGAAGCGTATAGACCAGAGATGGCCACGCTTTTATGGCCCGCCGGAATCTTGGCCGCGATTTCCGGTGTCACAGCAATGGATTCGCTCTTGTTGCGTCCGCCGACTTTGTAGCCCGTGACCGCCTGCGCCACCTTGTCCCACAGCCGCGCATTCGCCAGTTCTGTATCGGCATGGAAGGCGTCCTCATTCGGCGCAATCTCTTCCATTTCCGTGACGGATTGCGCATCCCGTTCAATCAGTTCCGCCAGCGTTGGGCGGCGCAATACATGCTCAATCTTGAGCGTCTTTTCATCTGAGAGTTTGATTAAAAGTTCAACGGCCTGTTGAGACTGATCCAGCGGGTAAAGGGCGGGTGTGCTTGCGGATTGCTCCGGCGCGGTGGCAACTGCTTCTGACATAGATTCTCCTGGAAATCTTCCTGAATAATGTTCACCTGCTCGCGGACGCTCAGGAAAACGCCGTCGCTCTGATGTACAGTCAGAGTCTAGCGAGCAGATGGCTTACCATTTCTTCAACGGACACGCCGCGTCAATCATTCGCCATTTCGTGCGCAAATCACTGACGGGCCATTTTGGGCAACCGCACGCGCCACAGAAGAGGCCGGTTTCGGTTGCCCGTAATTGCGGGCATCGCGTGCCATCGGGCCATCCCGTGCAAGCGGCCTGCCGTTCCATGTACAAGCCGAGCGGTGCATCACCTGCCAGCAAAAAGGACAGCACGGCGGCGAAGAACGCGCGGAGCTTACGGATTAGCGGCATCCACACCCACGGGCTTCGCCTGTTGCTTTTTTGTGAGGCGTTCCACCTCGTCATTCATTACCTGCGCTTCCGTCTTCCCGGTCAGTTCCGCCAGCGCTTTGATGCGCTCCGCGCTGACCGTGATAACTGCCGATGCAGGCGATTCGATAGGCGCTGCCGATGTTTCTTTCTCTTTGGCCATCTTTATTCCTTATTTGTAGTTCGTGGCGGTAATCGCGTTGACCACTTCGACCGTCATCACAGACGTTCCCGAAGTCAGCGGCAACAGGCTCATCGTCACAGCAGCTTTGCCGTTGCTGTCCACATAGCGCGCTGTCTGGAAAGTGGCGGACGGCAGAATGATTTTCAGGTGCTCATACGTTGGCCCGCCCGCATCCAACACCGCGCCGCGATAGCCGAAGGTAACATTGGTCAACGTGACCTTCTCGGTCATGTCGTCCCATTCATCGAAGCCCGCATCCAATTCCAGGACGATTTCCGCCGTCACGGAACGATCACCATGCTCCAGCTTTCCGGTATAGGCGGCATCCGATGCGCCGCCGGATGCGCTGTAATCGCCCGCATCCTGGGTAGAATCGCCATCGCAGCGGTCATTGGCGGGCGCGTGATTGTTGGCCAATTCCACAAACCACGACCGAGCGCGACACGCTGCCGACAGGTCAACCGGGCTACCATTGTCGTAGGACAGGTAACTGTACGGGCGCAGACACGCGAACGACGGCGTAGACGGGAGCGATGTAACCGCGTGCGGGCTGCGGTGCTTGCCGGAGCCGAGAATATCAAAGGCAATCTGCGCAACCTGCCCAACTTCCTTCGACAGCCGCATTCGGTCAACGACGCAACCGGTGTAGAGATACGACGCGCCAGAGCCTTCGACCGCCGCGATGGCGTTGAAGCTGGGCAATTGCAAGCTCGATGCGCTCGACAACATCGGCGCGGAGTGTTTGAAGGCTGCGCCGGAAACGACGGTGGTATCTGTGATGGTTCCACCGACCGCACGAAGCGCCAAACGCCCCATCACCGCGAAATCGCCATCACCTTGCAAGGCGATGCTCGACGGCTCCCAATAGGTGTTGCAGATGGCAGAGGCAAACTCAGAACCGGCGCGGCCCTGATCCGTGCGAAATTCCTGATTCGGAATGAAGACGGCCTGGTTGGTCGTGACGGCGCGCTCATAGTTTGAGCCGGTCGTTTGCGGCGTGTTGTAAGTGCCTTCCCGGACTTTATCAATGTACAGCTTCGCATCGCGCGAAAGAAAAGACATAGCGTACCTCGGTTTGGTGTTGTCGAGGTCGCTATGCGCTCTTCAGCGTTGCCGCGATTCGTTGCCATCACGCGGCGCTTACCCGGAGTCAGTTGTAATTATGGCTTCGGCTCAGACTTGAGCCGTTTTGCGTATTCCGTGAGCGCGGAGCCGATGCCTTTAATCAGTTCGCCCAATCGCTCTAAAAACCAAAAAGTTGCTGGGTGCGTCATCTAACATCCCGCCGTGTTGTACAGCCCTTCAATTTCGCCCTGCGCCCAATGAAACAGCTTGCCGCCTTCGGTCATCGGCACACAGGTAATCACTGGAAACGTCAGCGCGCCAAGATGCGTCAGCGCATCCAGCGTCGCCTGCTCAACGCCGGACACTGCCGACGGATTGGCCAGCGCGGCCATCACGGTTTCACGTTCGGCAGAAGCGATGTCTTCGGAGTTGCTGCTGTTGTCGCCGGTGAAGTACTCGTGGAGTTGCCAGATGTGCCAGAGCGGCTTGTATTCGGCGTAAGCGTCACCGCGCTCGTTGAGTGGCATTGCTTTCTGCGTCACCATCCAGCCGCGTGTTTGCGTTGCACCGGACGCTAAGAGCGCGCTGTAATGGCCTTGCCGGAACATTCCCATCACATCGCGCGGAATCACGGTCACAGAGGACGCGACGACTAGGCCGATGACGGCGGCGATGGCTTCGCGGGTTTCTTTTTCAGTGGCCATTTAGAGAATGCTGATAAACTTACCGCCGCCGCTCATCGCTGCAATCGTTTCGGCTATCGAGGGGCGCACAAAAGGCCGGTCAAGTTTTGCGGGGTCTTCCAGGATGGCCGCGTAGGAGGTGTTGATCATCAGTACACCTTCAAAGTCTGACGGGTAGCTTTCGTTGAGCGAGGCAAACAGCTTGCCTGTGCGGATCGCCGGAGCTTCACCCTTAGCCGAGGCGCGATACTTGCCACCACGCGCCTGAAAGCCGCCAAAGCCCGCCGTTGTGGGGCGGTAGTAGTAGCGCCCACCCTTCGGCAATTGAAACCGCGCCTGCATTCGGCTTTTTAGTTCGCGGATCGCGCGGCGAATCGTTGGGCGCGCCACTTCCGCAACGGCTTGCCGAAAAAGCGCGTCGTTAAGCTGAAATTCTACTTTCAATGAGCGGTCTCCGAGCCTTCGTCTATTTCGCGTCCATCAAACGCATTATGGCAAAGCGTAACGCCATCAAATGTCGGCTGGCATTCACACTTTTCTGAGCTTATATGCGGCTTGAGATCATTCATCGGAATAATTTCAGCGGCAATAACCACATTGGACTGCTCACGCCGATAATCGTCTCTTCGCCAATTTTTATTTTTAAGCATTTTCCTGCGGCGTAATCCAGAAGCGCCAGAAGCGATTTAGTCCGGTTGGCGGCAGAGGCGAGGGGCGCTCGATTTTGTAAATGATTCCGCTGTGCCGAATACCCACAACCGCCAAAACCTGACTGGCGGTCAGCAAAGATTCGTGGATTTGCAGTTCATATAGCGCATCCGACTGCAATTGGTTGCCTTCATAGTCCCGCTCCGCGTAATGCCAGGCATTAGCGACGGTCAAATACGTTGCCAGCGCATTATTTTGATAGCGCAAGCAAATCAATTCGCCGGAAACACCATTGGCAACGAAGGTTTCCCGCCGGGCAAATTCCAGTGCGTCGTATTGTTCGCTTGAAACAGACAAGTTTAGCTCCGCACAAGGTTGACAACGCCACGACCCGCAAGAAGCAGTCCGTCAAGCTGCAAAACAGCTGCGTGACAAAGCTTTCCGAGTGACCGACCAGTGCGCTTTTTGAGCGTCGCGCTGCCGGTTTTGATTTCCCGCGATTCATACCGATCATCAAGCCACTGATCGTCAGTCGCCATCGCAAATGCCTGCTCGTATTGGGCGTTTTTAAGTGGCTCAGGGATCGAATCGGACTCAAAGAACCGTCCGCGCAGGTCATACAAGCCATCCGCAGCGGATGCAGCAACCACCGAAGGCCACGCTTGCCGATTCGTACCGCCGATTCGCGGGAATTGCAGCGCCTGCGCGGATGTTGCGCGGCTTCCCGGAAACGAATTGGCTTCAATGCACGGCATTGCGCGCAGAAGCCAGGCTTCCGGCTTTCCAGCGACAGCTTGCTCCCATTGGGAATCACGACCTGTCGCCAGAAAATACGCCAAAGCGCCATCTGCATCGCCGTAGCTATTGGCCGATGCGCTGCCCGCTGTGGTAATTAAGGCCATTATGCTTTCTTCTTGCGGCTTACCTTGCTGAGCGCTGCGCTGACGATGCTTTCTCCGGTTTCGCGTTCGCCGACTTCTGCGCCTTCGCTTTCCTTTTCTTTGATAGCAGCGTCACCAGCGACTGATTGTTGCTCTGATTGTTGTTCATTTGGCGGCTCCATTGTGTAGCCGAAGCCAGAGGCCAGGCTTTCCCGCGCATCAATCGGCGCACAGGTAATGGGCGTGCCATCCGGCGCGTAAATCGTGACAAATTCGCGGGAAGCCTTGTTTAAGGGCTTCCCGTCGGTCGTTACTTGATTGGACATAGCATTCCTTTAATCGTCATCCATCATGACGCCCACAACCGTCACCGTGCCAGTCACATCAATGTTGCTACTGGCGTCAATTGTGGCGGCAGTGCCCGACCAGTTCAGATATAGATCAATCGCGGTGGCGGTTCCGTTGAGGGCGGTCGTCTTTGCGCCGTCCACAGCCGTTCCTGCGCCGGTTCCACTACTGTTCGTGATCTGGCTGGTTTTGGTTCCGATGTCCTGTTCCGTCGAGGTCAATGTACCGTCACGCGCCGTGGTGGCGGTGGCGGTCCCGATACCCCACACGTAAACAGCATCCCCCGCCGCCGTGGTCAGCGCAGAACCTTCCGCCGTGGCGGTGTAGTCCTGCCGACAGCCCAGGAACGAAATTGCCGCCGGATTGAACGTGCAAAGCTTCAACGTGCCGGAACTGCCCGAACCAGCGCCGTCCGTGACAGGAACGCGGGCCAGCGTGAACGTCCATTTAATCTTGAAGAATGAGCCGGAACGCTCGACAGTTTGCACGACCGAACCGCTGGACGGCTGCGCGGCTTGCACGCAAATCTCAAGTCCTGTGACGGATGTAAGTTGACGCGCCGTGTTCGCAATTGCCGACTCAGGAACCGGACGGTAAACGTTTTGTGTTGTTGGTGATCCTACAGACATGTTCGCTTACCTCCTTATGGCAAATCCTGAACGGCAAAAGCTTGGTAGTTGATGCCGGTCGCAATCGTGCCGGTTACATCGGTGTAGAGACGGCAATATTGATAGCACGCCCCGTCAACGCCTTCGTTTGTGAATGGCAGCACGTAGCGGCCAACCGTTGATGTGGTGTCGCCACCGACCAGCGTACTCGAATGCCCAACCTTCAGCGCTGCACCATACACGATGCCGCTGGAAAAGCTGGACGAATTGGACAACTGGACAGCAATCAAATAGGACTCGTTACTGGAATCCGTCTCGATTGCGGTAATGTCAATCACCATCTGGCCTTTCCACAGGCCCGTGCCGAGATTGACAACCTTCGCGGAACTGTCCACCGTTGCGGCAGCGTCGGCGGCGACCAGCCCCGCATCCTTGAACTCAAGCTCCGCATCAAACGTAAAGGTTCGGCGACTTTTGGCCGAAGTGTATCTTGTATCAGCAGGCATAATGCTCCTTTGATAGTAAAGCGCGAGGAAGACCCGCGCAGGGTTTCCTCTTAGGCGACAACGGCCAGATCGCCGATGCTGTACAGGCGGCAGGCAGCACGGGGATGCCACAGGGCAATGCCCGGATACCATTCAACGCGGGTTCGGAATGCGGGCTTGCTCTGCAATTCGCCTAAATCTTCCACTTGAATCCCGCCGTTCTGAATGCCGGTCAGTTTGCCTGACATGAAGCTCACGACATAAATCGAGGTCGCGGTTGATGCCCCAGCAGCAGCGGCTTCATTGAACTGCATAATGTCCGTACCGGTGTTGTCTTGATCCACAATCAAAATCGGCAGATCGTTATACATCGTCACCTTGCGCCCGAACGCATCCGGGTCATAGGTGATGTAGCCGCCGACCGACGTGGAGCGCGCAGCCGCCGATAGACGACGCCGCATAGTGCGGTTCATTACCAAATGTGTCGGCTCATCCACCGCGTCAATCGCTTCGTCCAGCTTGGCCAGGCTGAGCGCCGCCCCGCCCGATGTTGACCCGGCGGAAATCTTCTGACTGCCGGTCAAGCGGACCTGCAAGCCGTCAAACTCACGCGGCTCGGTTGCGTTGTCGCCCTTGATGAACGCCTTGACGAAACGAGACGAAAGCGCTTTGACCTTCATCTCTTCTTGTGTGGTGCGCTGGCCATTGCCCATCGTCCGTAGAATGAACTTGTCAACGTCCAGGTCGCCGCCTGCAATAACCAGCGGCTCAGTCAATGGATTGATCACGCCTGTGCTTTCGGTATACGCCTCATTGACGCCGCGAAAGCCGATGCCGGGCAGCGACTCTTCGCGGTTGTACCGGAGCGCGTTGCCTTCAATGTTGTCAAACGGCAAGGTGCGCAGGATGTCCTGACTTCTCGCAAATAGCTCAATCACGCCGGATTGCAGCGGATTTTGACTCGACTTTGCGGCCTCTACTAATGTAACTGCCATCGGTTTCTACTCCTTGTTAGCGCCCGCCGTTTTCTTCGACTACGTGCGAGCAGGTTGTTTCCGGCCATACGCCATTCGTTCCGCCGGGGAAAGTTTGTGCCAATCAACACCCTGCCGAGACGAGCTACGACCGCCCTGCGAACCGCTGCCGCCCTGCGTCGGCGCTTCGTAGAATCGCTTGAATCGTTCCCGGAGTGTTTCGTTGATTGCTTTGTCGGCGGGGATCGCAGACGGAGAACCGTCTTGCATAAAAATCACGTCTTCGTCTTCGCTGAGGTCAAACAGTCCCTTCAGTAAGACCAAATCCACATACGTTTCCAGTTCTTCTGGGAAGACGCCTGCCTTAACGGCCATCTCTTTCAGCCGATTGGAAAGCCGTTCGATCTTCCACTTTGACCGCCATTCTTCGCGCTCGCTTTGCAGCGTTTTGACCTCGCCATCCTTGGCGGTGTCCCACTTGGCGCGCTCAGCCTTGAGCTGCTGCTGGTATTTCGCGGCCAGTTCTTCGGCGGCTTTCTTCGGGTCAGTTGGATCGCCGTCACCTGTCAGCGCCCTGCGCTCTTGCCAGTCGCGAAACTCCGTCAATTGTTCATCGCCGATGCCGTCAAACTTCTTTTTGAAAGCCTCGAAGTCGGTTTTAAGCCTGTCCTTTTCTTTCTTTAGCGTCGCATTATTTGTTTTCAGGCCAGCCGTCACCTGCTCAACATATTTCTCACCGTTGAGATGAAACTTGCCGTCCTGTTCTTCATAGACAGGCTGCAATGCGTCCTCGATTCCATCGAGGCTATCCAGAATATATTTTGGAAACATTCGATCCCCTCTAGCCCTGCTGTTGGAGAGCTTGCTTGTCCGGCTCTGCCGGGTTGGTAAATGAAAAAGCACCGGCCCGGATTTCCTCTGAAAACCCTGCGGTGCTTCTGAAATTGATTTACTATTTTTACGGCTACTGGCCGACCACTTGACCTTTTAACTGGCCTTGCGGCGCTGGCATCTGCTCACGTGCCTGCTTTGCCTGCTCAGATAATCTCGCCGCCTCTTCCGTTGGCGGCACGCGCAGCATCCCGGCGCGTTCCAGGTTTTCCAAAAATGTCAGGCGCGAGATATTGCCTGCCGTCACCATCGCATTTAATGCCGTCAAATCTTGACTGGTCAGCGTCAACTCATCGGCGCTCATCCCCATCGTAATTTCGCCGCCTGCATCGTCACCAAGGCCCATCCATTGTGCGGAGAACTGAAGCGAGCGCTCAATGCAATCCTTCATCGCCTCGGAAAGCGTCGCCAACCGGGATGCGCGCTTGCGGGCGCGCAGGACCTGCTCTGTGGCGGTGGTATTGACCGCGCCGCCTTCGAGCACCATCTCAAGCCCTTTCTGGCGAATCTTCTCTTTTAACTTCTCAAGATACTTTTCCCACGTCGGAAAGGCATTGCCGGAAGGCTCGGCATAATCCATCTTGCCGCCGACCTCACAATCGAACATCTTGCCCGGCCCCCAGGCAATATCAATCACGCCGTCGTTTTCCTTCAGTCCGACGGTGTAAGGGATGGCTTGGCAATAATGGACGGCCTTCTCGAAGTCGCTCTGCTTGTTGTAATCCTTGATGCAAAGCTCAATCTGATCTTCCAGCGTTGGACCGTCGCACAGGAATGGATCGTCAAAATCCGGGTTGGCAATAAACGGTGAAACCGGAATCCGGGTCAGCGTTGTGCTGCCATTGTCAATCATCGAAATCGTCTTTTTCTGATTGCCATCCGGCCCGACTTCATCTTCAATCTGCTCTTCCCATAGTTCCCATTCCACAAAGCCGATTTCTTCGCTTTGGCCACCCGGCAATGCCACAACCGGCAAGCGCCAAACCTTGTAATAGACAACCTCGGTTTCGCCGAAATCGCCATCCGGTTCGGTCACACAGGCGCGAAAAACAATCTGCTGCAACACGCGCTCGCCACGAATCACAACGTAGCGCGGCGCGTTCTGTACCTGATCCGCGCCATACAGAATCCAGTAGGGACGAAGGTTCAGCGCTTCCGCTGTGGCCTGATCAATTCGCGCACCTTCCAATTGCGCCGGTTTGCGCTGCACATCCACCACGACGTAAGACGCGCCCAAATGCAGCCCTTTGCGAAACGTGCGCTGGTTAAACACGTCCAGGTGTGCCCCGGCAAGGTCAACGTTTTCCAAATAGCTTTTTAGTTGCGCGGGCACATTCGTGCCAAGCTGCACGGGCTTGTTAAAAACCATTCCGACCAAGCCATCCAATGTATCGCGGTAATCGCCATCACTGGTCGCGCTGGCCAGTCGCTCTTGATACACCTCGTCCGCTTCCGCTGGGAACTTAATCAACAATTCCTCGCCCGCCGCGCGCATCGGGTACGTGCCGCCCAATACGAGGTCAGCTTTCCGCCAACGTGCGGCAAGGTCTGTCCAGTTCGGGGAGCGATAATCAGGAGTTGAGGCCATCTATGCGAAACGCTCCTGTAATCGTCGAGCGTGTTTTCCGCTTTCTAAATCTGCCCGCGATTTCAACATTTGATCAATTGAGAATCGGCATCCACAGGCAAGATGGACATGGTATCCACGAATACTAACAATCGAATATGTGCGGCGAAGCATGAGCGCCTGTTTAGCGGCTAACTGGCTTTTGTGAGTCATTTTCTATTTCTTGCGCTTCTTCACGCCCGCCGAACTTAATGCGATAGCAATGGCCTGTTTGCGGCTTTTCACTTTCGGCCCGCGCTTGGTTCCACTGTTCAGCGTGTGGTTCTTAAATTCACGCATCACGCTGGCAACTTTGCGGGCCTTGCCTGCTTTGGTTTTGGGCTTTGATTTCATAATCAGATTCGGAAGTCTCGGACGGTGGCTCCTTTTCTACGTCTCGCCATCACGCCATATCGCAGCATGTCATATTCATCGTCACCACCCTCGCCGTTCACATCGGCATCCACTTTCAGCACATCTTCAGCGTCTCGCGGATCACCCACCATTCGGGTCATTGCGCTGATCGTTCGCGGACAGGTAGTAAATAGTTTCAAGGTCGGCTCAATGCCAGCCGTCAGATTGCCGAGCCGGGTTAGCAATTCCTGTGCGCCCGTAATGCGATCAATCGTGGCCTTCTCGAACGCGATCCCAATCGGCTCGCCAGTTTCCGGGTCTTTTGCCTCGGCGTACTGTTGAGCAATGGTCTTGCCTTCGCGGTCGCCTTTATTCGCAAAGCAGTCGTGCCCGGCAACAATTTGCCGAATGCGCCGCCATTCAATGCCGCAACGCTGCGCCAATCGCCGGATGGCCTTGCAATGGGCAGGCGGCAACCATTTGTGCTGGACGTGCTCGCCAATCAAGTAGACGACACCATCATTGCTTTGCGTGAACAGGCCAAACGCAGTTGGATGTGAAAACCCGTAATCAAACGCGGCCCAGATTGGCCAATCGGCGGGAATCTCAAACTTCTCGCAGGTGTGCCGCTCGTCGTCCCATTCTTCAAAGAATAGCCCTTCGGTGCCAACCCACTTCCCGTCGCGCAATCGCGCTTTCCGAATGCCAGTCAGCGCATTCAGTGTGGCCATTGAGCGCCGCCCCTGTTCGGTTAATTCGCCGGATTCATCAAAGAGGCTGGGGTTATCTTCGTGGCGGCTTTGGAAAAGTCTCAGCGTTGGCCGTTTGAGTATCCAATGATTTTCCGCGCCAGGATTGCAGTCGCCAAAGAGCATTGGCGTTTTTGTGACTGCACCGCGTCCGGTTGCACGGGTCAGCAACACTTCCCAATCATCCTGCGACAACTCTTCTGCCTGATTGATGTAAATCCAATCACGCTCGCCGGAGAGAATCTTTGCGGTATTGTCCATCCCGCCAATCCAGAGCTTTGCGCCATTGGGGTAGATGTACCATTCCGGCTTTTCGCCGCCGTATGGCCTTGCGGCTTCCTCGCCTAATTGTTCGCGCAATTCCTGAATGCGCTTATAAGTCACTAAAACTGTGCCCCAAATAGACACTTGAAGCTTGCGGGCAAGCACAGCATTTGCCTTGGGCGTTTCCCGTAACAGCGAATCAAGCCGCCAGAGGGCTGACCAAGTTTTGCCGGTTTCAGCAGGACCAGCAATGATCCATTCCGCAGACTGCTCTGCGCCTGCTTCGCCGGTGTAGGACTGAATGACAAGGCCGGCGCCGCGAAAGGAAGGCGTACCGACAATCGGTGATTCAGCTTCCGCCTCAGTGTCCGCCGCTATGAGGTCTGCCAACTTCGACCACGCCGAAACCGTTAAGGGTTGTGGCGAAGGCTTGAAGCTCGTCTTTGTTCGTAATCGTTCGCCTTGCAGCATCCGCAATCTGGCCGAGCATTGCGAGCAACTGTTCCGCGCTAATCATCTGCTGCGCCTGAACCAGCCGCTTGTGCTCTCGCTCTTTCGTTTTCCCGATTTGTTCCGTAACACGGTAGACCTCTGCCCACCGCAGCGCGTCCGCCATTCCGCGATTGATAAGCCCTTCCAGTGTGGATAGGCCAAATGTGATGCCCGCCGGATCGTTGTCCGCCATTGCGCGCCGCAGATCGCGGTACGCTTCCTGCGTCTTGTCCCATAGCGGCAAGGATTCACCCGTCTGAAGCAGTTCGTACAATCGCGATTCCAGCAACGCGATGTCTTGCCGGTATTCCGTCAACTGCGGATCGGTCAGGCTTTCCTGGTACTTCTCGGCAAGGCGTGAGGGGATGTATTTGGAGCGGTTGCCGTGCTTATACGTCGGATGCCCCGGCCCACCAGGAAGCGATGCGCCGCCATGAACGCGGCATACTTCGCGACCTTTCACCGCATAGGCCTTGCATTGAATACCCTTTTTAACCGCTTTGCATTGCATAGGTGCTGATAGCTTATAAGTGTTGCTACTTAGCAGCTTTTACTTAATATCTGCTCTCGAATATGTTGCGCAATTGCTTTCATAAATAGCGGCGGAACACTATTGCCGATGCGCTCCCATTGGGAATCCTTATCACCAGCAAATTGCATTTGCTGTGGGAATGAGCCAAATAGCCTTAGCTCGCGCTCGGTCGGCTCGCGCTGTCCAGTCATTGTCCTAATCGTTTCTCGTAGAAAAGCAGCTTTCTGAATTGTGCAATATGGGCGGGACGCTGGAATCCAAGGATTGATTTGCTGGCTTTTACATCCAATCGCATCAGGCGCAATTTCTCTCAAGGGAATCGGCTTTTCTGCCGCCCTCGGATGGCTCGGCTCAATCCCCAAATCTTCCCGTATACCAATGAAGATCATTCGTTCCCTGCTTTGCGGCACATTAAAATACATTGCATTCATCAATCGTGCCGAAACGCGATAGCCGCTTGCCTTTAATTCGCGGAGAATTTCAGCAAAGATCAACTTCATCTTGCCTTTGACCATTCCGCTGACATTTTCCATGACAAAGACTTTCGGCTTCAGTCCGCGAAGCAATCGCACATACTCACGGAACAATTGATTCCTCGAATCGCTCATCTCACGTTTGCCTGCCGTGCTGAATCCCTGACATGGCGGCGAGCCGTCGAATACGTCAAGCTCGCCTTCTTTTAATCCAGTTAGTTCAAACACTTGTTCAGTGCTCATCTTTGCAATGTCGCCGTGATAGACCGGCACTTCAAGAAAGTTCAGCCTAAACGTATCCACTGCATTTTGATCCCATTCCACAGCCAGCAATTCCCGAAAGCCTGCCATCGAATAACCAAGCGACGATCCGCCGCCGCCCGCAAATGTACTAATAACTGTCGGCGCATCTGCTTCACGCGGCGCTAAATGTGCCTGCCAAGCCTTATCAAGAATGCTTAAGTAGTCATTGCGGCCATCTGTGGCCACAGCTTGGACACTCGTGATATTTGACTTCGTTTTCAACAGACTCATCGTATTCCTTAAACTCAACATTCGGCGGAATCAAGCTTGCCCGCAGTGCATCCACTTCATGGGGCGGAATAATTGGCCCCAAATCCACGCCGCTTGCCTGATGCGTCAACAGCACTTCGGCATCACGGGCATAGCCAACCAATGTGGCCTCATTGTCCACAATGGACAACTGACGTGCGCGATTGCGCTCTGCGTCGTCCGCGCCAAATAAATCTAAATCTGTACGCTGAACAACAACCAATTCTTTGCCGTCTGTTGCAACAACCCGGATAGGGAAATCGTGTTCTGCTGCTGCATCCAGCGTTTTATTGCCCGCAATGACGTTTCCATTACGGTCAGCCAAGATAGATCGGCCTGCGCCAAGATTTGTCAGCGACCAGTCCAGAACTGCCGCGCCGCGCTCGGTTCCTTTATTCGGATTCATAGAATCCGGTGTCAGGTCCGCCAGCGTCTTAATTTGCTTGGCCGCTCTTTGGCTCACTTCTTCTCCGCCTTCACGAACACCCCATCCCGCAACCCACACCCGGCACACCCATGCGCATCCTGTGCGCGCTTCAGCCAATCGGCCTGCTTGGCGCGTGCGGGCAACACCTGCTCCGTAAAGTAGATGCGGGCGGTCTGCGCGTTCGTAAGAATGGCGTCCTGGTTGCCGAGCAGCACCGCATCCAGCAAGCTGGTCAGCGTGCGCTCTTTCTGCAAGAGATCAGCCCCCAGCGGTGCGCCTTCGGCCTTCTCCGCATCGGTCAGCGCCAGCGGGTCCGGTGTGGCCTCGACCTTGGGCGGCGGCAGTTGGGTTTGTGCGGAAGCGCGATCAACACATTCGATGGCAACAATCAGGCAAAGGCCTGCAATGAGGCTATAACCAGCAGCAATTACTGCGCTGGATTTGAAGATTTGGTTCAGTTTCATATTAACAATTGCCCCCTGGGTCTAGGGAGCGAGCCACGCGACATTGTGAGCGGGCGTGTTTGTCGAAATGCGGGCGCTTTGCTTGGTTTTGGCTTCACTACGACAGGGCGCGGCTTCTCTTCAGGTTCGACTTCTGGCGCTTCAGCTTTCGCATACCAGCCCAGCCGCTCCGCTGCCGATACGTTTGTAATGGCTTTGGTTGAGCCGGTTCCACAGTAATGGCCGTCGTACCAAGTGCATTGGCAGGCCATGCAGACAATGTAGTCGTTTGCGTATGTTGTGGGCGGAAGAAAGGGAGCCATTAGCTATCAGAATCAATTGCCATTACTTTTGCTTGCGCGCCATCGCTTGCCGCCAAGCGTCGCCAGTGAGGGTGATGGGCGCGTAATTTAACCGACGATGCCGGATTGCCCTGTTGGCGATCAGAATGCACTGAACAAGTTTTAGGTTGAGCCTATTGAGCTTAGGGAGTAGTTCAAGTTGGTGGTCAATTGACATCTTGACTGCGAGTTGAACTAGCCCGCTTTTTAACGCTCGCTCTGGCAGCATTCAGCACTCCATATCATCGGCGTCCATCGCGTCGCGCTTGCCGAATAGGTAATCCAGCGTCAGTTCTGCGTCCGCATCCTGCGCGGCGATAGCGTCGGCAGGCTGATCCGGGCACGGGAGGGCGGCTTGCTCGATGGGCGTCATTAGGCAATTTCGTAAGTTGCTTCAAAAATGTCAGGCTTGCAGGGGTAAAACTCGCCCTTAACACCCTTGATAATCCAGTCGCCATAGTCGGCGCGCATCACGCCTTCGAGTGTCGGAATCTCCATCCAGACCTTTTCGCCAACTGCGCCAACTCCACAAACTTTCCCGCCACACCAATCGGCGATAGCGTGCGGGTTATTTGGCTCAGCCGCCTGGACTGCTTCGATTATAACAGGCTTCTTGCGATATTGATTGATCATAACTTTACCACCCATATTGCGCGCGCATGTCAAGCTCGCCCTTGCTGCCCAGCTATCCGACTCGGTGACCGCCGAAACGCCTGTAGCACTTCCGCAAGATGTTCGGGACTGACGCAGCGAATCGAATTTCGCCCCGGATGGCTTCCCCGTGTGGTGCGCCATACGCTGGCTTCAATGTCAAATTCCGCATCCCGTTCGCGGGCAACGCGGAGCTTGCGCACTTCCCCGGTTTCCATCAGGGGATGATTTTTCCCCAATTCCGAGCGGAGCCACAGATGGCCGTCCTGCCACACGTACAAGTCCGAAGTTTTAACCCTGCGCAGGTATTCGCGCTCAAACGCAAGCCAGGTAGATTTGATCGAAACGCCGATGCGGGAAATCCACAATTGCCCATCCTGCACCCAGCCGATAAACGGCGAGCACAGCACCGCCACGCGGCCTTGTTTCGTGTCGGACTCCACGCGAGCGCAGCCGGAATTGGTCAATTCAAACCAGTCCTCTGCATTCAGTTCGTGCGGTTTTCCAGATTCGCTAAGCTTGAGTTGATGCGGCTTTGAGCGGTGCGTTTTGGCCATTATTCAAGGATCGAGGCAATAAAAGGCTGTCAGCAATCAGAATTGATTGCGATTGCGTTGGCTCTGAATGCCCGAAGGCAAGCGGCGCATTGGATTGTCGGCGGGATAGTTGCGCGAAAATGCGCGTATGCTTTGGCGAGCAAGGGATGGATACCATAGCGGCGGCGGAAATGCAAGCGGGATATGCAGATGGTAGTGTCCTAATTTGAAAATTAGAAGGCACAGGTTTTGAACTACGGCAGCGAGTTGCCATCCCATAGGTGTTGCGGGTCTGGGTAGAAAGTGATGCTGTAATTATTGTTCAAGTCAAGTTCCGTGTAATAGGTGAAATAGTCTATTAGCACTAGCCACCCACCGGGAACCTTTGCTCGCAGTAACGGCGTCTTATCGCTTCCCTCTATACGCTCCCACTGAATCATAGTGACCTCCAATATCAGAAAAGCTTGTCCTGTTTGCCCGTCGCTTCCGCTTCCCGTTCTGCCTGCTTGAACGTGATAGCCGAAGGCGGCATTTTTACTTCCGCACCGCTTAGCAGTTCCTCAATCGTCACAATCTGCAAAGCTGGATAATCTTTATTCCATCCTTCCGACCGATAGAAACCCGCTGTTGCCGCTTCTGTCTTCATATCCTTGCTTGGTGGCTCCAACGTGATGAAAACGCCCATAGCGGCTTTTTCGCGTTCAATCGTGCCTTTCAAATCGCGGATGTCGCCGCTTTTGACCTTCCCGCTTTTGACTTGAACAAGCAACCGTTTCGGCTTGCCGCTGTTGTCATCAATGAATGTGATTACGCCGTCAATGCCTTTGTCGCTGCCCTTCTTGCCAGCCTTGCTTCCGGCTTCACCGCCAAGCGGACGGGCTTTGATGAGTGACAATGCCCACCACTGGAACTGATAGCGGTCATCCTGTGCGAGTTGTTTTGCTGAGCCTAAGTCTTCCGGCTCACCAATGACTTGATAGTCTTTCTTTTCGTCCAGATTGAAGGCGGCTTTTAATCGGTACTTTTGAAGCGCGATGGAAAGATGCGTTACGTCTATGCCAATCCACTTTCGATTGAGCTTTTGAGCGGCGGCAATGGTGGTTCCGCATCCGCAGAAAGGATCAAGAACAATGTCGCCTTCGTTGCTGCTGGCATTGATGATTCGTTCAAGTAAGGCAACGGGCTTCTGTGTTGGATAACCGAGGCGTTCAATAGCCTGTGAGTTAATAGGTGCGATGTCTTCCCACGTATCGCCAACGGCAATTCCCTGAACCTCATCAAGAAATCTTTTGTATTGTGGCACTGTGCCGGGCTTCGTTTGAATGATCCTGCCCTCTGCAAATAGGGCCTCCATCTTTTCTCGGTTGTAGCGCCAATACCTAGTGACGCCCATAAATTCATACTGTGGATGGCCCCGACTGCCCGCTCCCGGTGCAGTCAGATTATCCAGACGATAGACCCTGCCGCTTGCGTCTGTGTACCGATATTTTGTTGATACATATTCCTCCGCATAGCTGGCGAAGGGCTGAGTAAACACAGCAAGACGGTCAATGTCTTTTGCATAATGGAGAATCACATCACGAATGCGCGGCCAGTTTTTTGCGCCTTGCCTAAAGTCGTTCTTAGTGGTTGTGCGCTTCCAGCTAATTTCATTTTGGTAATTCTCTATTCCAAAGATGGCATCTAGCGTAATCTTCAGATAATGGCTAGCCGTCGGGTCACAGTGTAAATAAAGGCTGCCTGTCGGCTTCAGCACACGATGCAATTCAACAAGGCGAGCGGCCATCATTACCAGATAGGTCATCATTTGATTTGCGCCAATGAAGCCACGCAACGCGCCAATCATACTAGAAATGCCGTCGCTGCTTTCTGTGACCAATGCTTGATAGGTTTGCTCTGCTTTCTCGTTCCAGTGCCAAGTATCCTCAAACGCGGTGATCTGTGCTTCTGCTTCTTTGCCGCTTTCGTCTTTGAACAGCACGTTGTAATTCCGGTTGGAATTGAACGGCGGGTCTAGGTAAATCAAATCCACACTTTCGCGCGGAATGTACTCGCGCAAAATGTCTAAGTTGTCGCCATAGTAGAGGGTGTTTTTTGGCTCTGGCATCGGGTTTTCGCCTTACTTTTATCTTAAAACCGCCCTGTTTCACTGCGTTGCAGAGGCAAAACAAATGCAAATCATTCTTATCTGCGCTCTCTGTGTCTTCTTTGTGCTTTTTCAGATTGACGCGAAGTGTATCGCAGGAGTATAGTCGGACGCAGTAAAGGCGACTTCGGATGGTTCTGACGCCACAAACCGAAAGCCGCCTTTGTAAAAGTTTGGTAATGGGGACGGTTTTTGCCGTTTCCATATGCCGAACCTATTTTGTTTATAGCACAAGTGGTTATGTTTTGAAAGGCGATTATGGACAACAATAACAACCATCAAGAATCAATAGATCATCAGCCGTACCTTGCCAGTCTTGAAGAAAAGCTTGCAAACATTGAGTCTGAACGCCTAACTTTAGAGGCCAAAGAATCTGCGCTCAAAAAATCTATCGCGTCAATTAGAGAGTTAATCCAGTTGGAATCAGGAGAGGTTTTCTCCTTTAAGCCTGACGATGTGGTTATTCCAAAGCGGGCGTTCAAGGGAATGCTGGTTTTAGACGCGGTCGGTAAATATCTAAGAATGGGCAAGATTGGGCGCACAGCGAAAGAGCTTGGCGACGCATTAAAGCAAGGCGGGTTTGAGACGAAATCCAAGTTTTTTAATGCTAACGTCCGAACAGCTTTGAAGCGACAGGGAGAGGCTTACGGAATCGTTAAACGCGGGAACCAGTATTGGCTGGCAGAATGGCCAAATACTCCCAAAGAAACGGAAGCTGACAAACTTGATTTGCATGAAGTAGATGATATTGAAGAGGAAATAATCGCTACGCCGACGCTGCCGAAAAAACCTACGCCGATACCGGCAGAACATCTGC
>ERZ650309.163-NODE-163-length-33445-cov-7.561665_pt1 | contig 33445 bp, 35 predicted proteins | sample MGYA00376245_ERZ650309 | MGnify/ENA primary metagenome ERZ650309 (study PRJEB26733, sample SAMN07839294) | wastewater metagenome | biome: urban; feature: wastewater treatment plant; material: waste water | place: USA: North Carolina | collected 2016-04-26 ... | reverse complement strand
TCATGCCACGCGCTAAATAGGCTTCAACAAAGGTAAAGCCATTCGCCAGCGTAAAGGCCAATTGCGAAATCGGGTTCGCGCCTGCTTCGGCAATGTGATAGCCCGAAATAGACACCGAGTAAAAATTACGCACATTATGTTCAACAAAATATTGCTGAATATCCCCCATCACTTTTAAGCTAAATTCGGTAGAAAAAATACAGGTATTTTGACCTTGATCTTCTTTTAAAATATCGGCTTGCACCGTGCCACGGACATTTTCTAGCGTCCATTGTTTAATGTTTGCCAATTCTGCATCGTCGGGTTGGCGTTGCTCTTTGGCGACAAATTTTTCAATATTTTGGTCAATCGCGGTGTTTAAAAAGAACGCCAAAATAGTCGGTGCTGGGCCATTAATGGTCATCGACACCGAGGTCATGGGATGGGTTAAATCAAAACCACCATATAAGACTTTCATATCTTCTAAAGTCGCAATCGACACGCCCGAATTACCAATTTTGCCATAAATATCAGGACGCTCAGCAGGATCATTACCATACAAAGTAACTGAGTCAAACGCGGTTGATAAACGTTTAGCAGGCATACCTTCAGAAACTTTTTTGAAGCGTGCATTGGTACGAAAGGCATCACCTTCACCCGCAAACATCCGTGTCGGGTCTTCACCCTCACGTTTAAACGGAAACACCCCTGCGGTAAAAGGGAACTCCCCTGCAATATTTTCGCGTAATTGCCACGCTAAAATATCACCTGCATCATGAAACTTTGGCAAAGCCACTTTGGGAATTTTGTTGCCTGATAAGCTGGTATAGGTCAGTTTGGTACGCAATTCTTTATCACGAATTTTAACCACCAATTCATCTTGGCTATAACGTTGTTTTAATTCCGACCAACGGGCTAATAGTTGTTTAGATTCATGGCTGAGTTGTGCATCTTTTTCACCAATTAATTGATTAATTAACGCCATTCCCTCCCCTTGTAAGGGGAGGCTTAGGGTGGGGTCTGTTAACCCCCTCCCTGCCTCCCCCTTTTCAGGGGGAGGAGTTAATGCATTTAACATCAATTGAGTCGCTTGTAATTGCTGACGTTGGCGCGCCAATTGTGCTTGTTGCTCAACATAATGGTGATAAGTACGCACGGCATCGGCAATTTCGGCTAAATAACGCACTTTTGCAGGTGGCACAATGCTTTGTTGTTGGCTCGAACTACGTACACTAACCACAGGCAATTGACTGTTTTTGGGTGCTACCCAACCTTTAGAGATTAAATCCGCTTTGAGTTGCTGATATAACGCCGTGACCCCATCATCATTAAAACGCGCCGCAATCGTGCCAAAAACGGGCATGGTTTCGGGCATTTGCATAAAGGCTTCACGATTGCGTTGCACTTGTTTGCACACATCACGTAAGGCGTCTTTTGCGCCTTTGCGGTCAAACTTGTTAATCGCGACAATATCGGCAAAATCGAGCATATCAATTTTTTCGAGCTGTGAGGCCGCACCAAACTCAGGAGTCATGACATATAAGGACAAATCCACATAAGGCACAATCGCGGCATCACCCTGACCAATGCCCGAAGTTTCAACAATAATCAAATCAAAATTTGCCACTTTGCAAGCGGCAATCACATCGGGCAAAGCTTGCGAAATTTCGCCACCTGTACTGCGTGTGGCCAACGAACGCATATAAATATTGGGATGATGAATGGCGTTCATGCGGATTCTATCGCCCAATAATGCACCACCTGATTTACGCCGTGATGGGTCAATCGAAATAATGGCAATATTAATACTATCGTTAAAATCTAAACGAAAACGGCGTAAAATCTCATCGGTTAAACTGGATTTTCCTGCACCACCTGTACCTGTAATGCCCAAAACGGGTGTTTTTTTATCGACCGCAGCCGCTAGTAATTCTTTTTTATAGGGCAGAACATCGGCTTCTAAGGCAGAAATAATCCGCGCTAAAGTTCGCTGACGCAACATGACATCAGCCGCTTGTAAATCGGCAAAATCAACAGGGTATTGATGGGCTAAATCTTGGTCTGCACCTTGCGCACAAAGGTTAATCATGCCTTGTAAACCAAGGGTTGCACCATCTTCGGGGGAAAAAATCTTCGTCACACCATACTCATGTAAGGCTTTAATTTCGGCAGGCACAATCACCCCACCGCCACCACCAAACACTTTAATATGGCCAATGCCACGCTCACGCAGCAAATCAATCATATAACTAAAAAATTCGTTGTGACCACCCTGATACGAGCTAAGAGCAATGCCATGCGCATCTTCTTGCAAAGCACAAGTGACAATCTCATCCACCGAGCGATTATGTCCTAAATGAATCACTTCACAACCTGTTGCTTGCAACATCCGACGCATAATATTAATTGATGCATCATGACCATCAAACAAACTGGCCGCCGTGACAAAACGAATTTTATTAGTGGGTGTATAGATTGCAGGTTTAGCAGGTGCAAGGGTCATTTAATGGCCACTCCCATCGTTAACAGAGCTTTATTTAATAATAGCTGAGTTTGGCCAATGGTAAAAAAATGCACAATGTTAAAAAGGTTGAATTAATTGACAAAAACGGACAAGATGAATGTATGACTATTTTAATGAATGATTCATGATGAAAATCCAACATCATACTATCGCCAACCATTATGTTGCGGCGACCTTAGCAGGCGCAGTTGCTCAGGGTTATGTTGCCGATGAGTTATTACATCAAGCAGGGCTTTCAACCGATATTATCAATCAAATAGACATTCGTTTGCCGCCAAGCCAATATGCAAGATTGGTCAAACACCTTTGGCGATTATTAGACGATGAGTTTTTAGGCTTAACTGCCCATCGTTGCCCCATTGGTAGTTTTGCGCTAATGGCCGAATTATTAATTTATAGCAAAACCTTGGGCGAAGCCTTGCAGCAATGTGCACGCTTTTATCGTTTATTAACCCACGATATGTTAATTGGGCTAGAGGTTAAACAAGGTCAAGCGCAATTATCCTTAACCCTGAATCAACCCAACCATGACCACCAGCATTTTTTATTAGAATTTTCTTTGGTGATGTCTAGCCGTTTGGCCAGTTGGCTGATTCGTGAACGGATTCCTTTGCAAGCGGCAAGCTTTAGGCACTCACCGCCTGCTCATGTTCATGAATACCCAACGCTGTTTCCTTGTACCTTGTTATTTGAACAAAGCCGTGATGCTTTGTTGTTTGATGCCAGTTGGCTAGACAGGCCGATTGTGCGCCAACTCTCTGAGTTACAAGCCCTGTTACCCACCCTACCTGCCGCTTTTTTAGTAAAACCTGTGTTTCATGGCAGTTATACCCAACGGGTACGCGAATTAATGCAACATGATTTAGATAACTTTGCCGATTTAGAGGTGGTAGCTCAACATTTTTGGTTAACAGGCCGAACCTTAAGACGCAAATTAATCAGTGAAGGTAGTAGTTTTCAAGGCATTAAAGATGCCATCCGCCGTGATCTGGCGATTGATTATTTGGCACAAGGCAAACTTTCTTTACAAGAGATTTCGCTAAACTTAGGCTTTGCTGAAGCCAGTGCGTTTATTCGTGCCTTTAAACAATGGACAGGTTATACACCTAGAGCCTATCAAGTACGTGGTTGAGATTTGTCCAAGCTCTGTTTGTGTCTTTTTATTGTTTTAGAATCAATAATTAAAAAATTAATCACTCACTGTATTAGACATCATGGCAACAACACTTATTTATGGTGGCAGCGGCGGCATTGGCCAAGCCATTGCCAAACGCCTACATCAACAAGGTCAACACGTGCACTTAGTGGGTCGTGATGCTGAAAAATTGGCAGCCTTTGCCCAAACGATAGGCGCAAGCTATACCTGTGGTGATGTGACTCATCCTGAATTATTTGCCCAAGCAACCGCCGAAGCAGGTGAACAATTGACAGGTTTGGTGTATGCGGTGGGGAGCATTAACCTAAAACCTTTACGCCGACTGACGATTGAAGACTTTCAACAAGATTATGCCGTCAACAGTATTGGCGCTGCTTTAGCTGCACAAGCGGCTTTTCCCGTTTTGAAAAAGAATAGCTCAGCCTCCGTAGTGTTTTTTTCGAGTATTGCCAGCCAACAAGGCTTTAGTAGTCATGCGTCAATTAGCATGGCTAAAGCGGCTGTTAATGGTTTAACTTTGGCTTTAGCAGCAGAGTTTGCGCCTCATATTCGGGTCAATGCCATTGCGCCTTCATTAACCGCTACACCTTTAGCCGCTTCATTAACCAATAATCCCACTGTGGCAGAAGCGATTGCCAATTTACACCCCATTCCACGTTTAGGCACAGCAGACGATATAGCAGCCTTGGCCTGTTTTTTATTAAGCAGTGATAGCAGTTGGCTAACAGGGCAAATTTTGCATGTTGATGGTGGTCGCTCTACGCTTAGACCTAAGGGCTAAGGTATGCAAGACTTACGCATTTCATCGAAATTAGCGCGTTTTGTGAGCATGAAATCGTTGAAAACGATGACAATGCGAATAAATAAGCGATAACCGCGTAAGTCATAAGATGGCCAAAAGAATTGCTAAAGCCGACTTACCGACTAAAATTTGTGTGGTTTGCCAACGTCCTTTTTCGTGGCGCAAAAAGTGGGAAAAATGTTGGTCTGAGGTGCAATATTGTTCGGAAAGGTGTCGGCGTAGTCGGTGATAAACCTACTCTGCCCCGCATCTGAAGATTAAAGATAACATCATCAATTAGCTCATCCTTCATCAATCTACAACAAAACATTTGCAAAATTCCCCCTTCACCCCCATAAATGTACAAATTTGTCTTTAAAAATAGAGAAAACCCATGAACGCACAATTGCAACAACAACTTGCTTGGTTAAGCCCTCAAGCCACCGTGTTAAAAAATATGCGTCGGGGTTTAGAAAAAGAAGCCTTACGCATGAACAAAGAGGGCATGATTAGCCAAACCGAGCATCCGCGTGCTTTAGGCTCAGCATTAACCCATCCACACATCACCACCGATTATTCCGAAGCCTTAATCGAGCTGATTACCCCTGCCACCAAAAGCATTGATGAAACGTTGGACTTTTTAGAAGACTTACATCGCTTTTGTTATCAAAATATGGGCGAAGAACGCTTATGGCTTAACTCTATGCCCTGTATGATTGGTTTAGAAGATAGCCAAATTCCACTGGCATATTATGGCGAATCCAATATTGGTAAGCTTAAAACCTTGTATCGTCATGGCTTGGGCGTGCGTTATGGCCGCAAAATGCAAACCATTGCAGGCATTCACTATAACTTGTCATTCCCTAGCGAATTTTGGCAAGCATGGCAGCAAGCCAGCCAAAACAACCAAGACCCTCAAGAATTTATTAACGAAAAATATTTTGCCTTAATTCGTAATTTTCAACGCCATAGCTTTTTATTATTGTATTTATTAGGCGCAAGTCCTGCGGTCTGTGCCTGTTTCTTATTAGGCCGTCAGCATGGCTTAGCCAGTTTAAGTGCAGGCACACTCTATCAACCTTATGCCACTTCTTTACGCATGAGCCGTTTGGGTTATCAAAATACCGTACAACGCGACTTACAAGTATCTTATAACCATCTACCTGATTATATTGACAATTTAAGCAATGCTATTCACACGCCCTATCCACCGTTTGCCGATATTGGCGTGAAAAAAGACGGCATTTATCAGCAAATGAATGCTAATGTCTTACAAATCGAAAATGAATATTATGGTTTAATTCGCCCCAAACAAACCACTCAACGTGGCGAAAAACCCACCCAAGCTCTCAAAGCGCGTGGTATTGAATACATCGAAATGCGCTGTGTTGACCTAAATCCATTTAGCCCGATTGGTATTGATAAGCCAACTGCACACTTTTTAGAAGTGTATGCCTTACATAGCGTATTAAGTGACAGTGAGTTTTTTGCCGAAGACGAATACCACGAATTGTCTATTCGCCAAGAGCAAATGGTTGAGCAAGGCCGTGCACCCGCCTTACAAGTCACCATCAATGGCCAAGCCACAGACTTTAAAACACAGGCCTTAGCCTTATTAAATGAAATGCGTGCTGTTGCCTTAGTGTTGGATGATGCCCATCAAACTACCCGTTATAGCGAATCTATCGACCAACAAATTGCGAAAGTTGAACAACCTGAACTGACTTATGCCGCACAAGTGTTGGCAGAAATGGCTAAACACAACAATAGCTTTTTTGCCTTTGGCGCAGCGATTGCCGAACAACATCGTGATTACTTTTTAAGTCAGCCTTTGTCGGCTGAGCGAGTGGCCTTGTTTACCGAGCAAGCGCAAGAGTCCTTAGCTGCCCAAAAAGCGATTGAAGACAGCGACACACTCAGTTTTGATGAGTTTTTAGCAGAATATATTAAATAACAGTATTCTTACTGTGGCTTACGTTATTTTGAGTTAGAAATAGTTTGTTGGAATGTTTTATGTAGTCCATGAGGTAATGCTAATCAGTTAAGCTTTTTACCGACTTCGACTCCGCTCAGTCAACGCAAAAACGTTCCCTGAGCGGAGTCGAAGGGTAGTTGTACCCATTTTTTCTTAACTGACCAGCATTATCTCAAGAAAGAACTTACTGCCGTTTTTTGAGAGCAACCACATGACTTTACCCTCTCCACGTTTAACGAATTTAGCTATTTTTGTGTTTACCTGTATTAGCATGGCTTTTGCGTTGTATTTACAACATTATCAAAATCTTGAACCATGCCCTTTGTGTATTTTCCAACGTACCGCCGTGATTGGTATTGGCGTAACTGCCTTAATTGCCGCTATTCATAATCCTGCTGTGTTAGGTCGTCGTCTTTATGCAGGCTTAACTATTTTGTCCGCAGCATGGGGTTTAGCCGTCGCAGGTCGTCATGTTTGGTTGCAACATTTACCTGCTGATGAAGTACCAAGTTGTGGGCCGGGTTTAGATTATTGGATGGACACTTTTCCTTTACAGGAAGTCATTCAAAAAGTCTTTCGTGGCTCTGGTGAATGCGCCAAAGTTGATTGGACGTTTTTAGGTTTTAGTTTGCCCGAATGGACATTGGTCATGTTTGTTGGTTATGCCTGTTTAGCGATTTGGCAGTTAGTTCGCAAAGATTAAAAAACAAAGGGCGGTTTAACCGCCCTTTTGTTTTATTCTTCGTTGCTACTACACTCTGGTGCATTAGCATCAATTTTACAACGAATTTTCTTTAAGACTTTCATCATTTTAGCGTCATAAATTCGCCTACATATCCACTAACCATGCTAAAACCAACTTTTTGCATGGCACTTTTTAACCATTCGTACCTGTTAATGACCGACACTTTTTTGCCTGCTAATTGTTCAATATTTTCTACAGAATAATCTTTAATGTGCAAATATGGCGCGCCTACAGGAAAAATACTGACGACCTGTTGAAAAATTTGATTCTAAGATTTTGGCAATAATTTGGCGCGTTCTTTTTTAGATTGGTATTGGGTAATTTGTAATTTGACAACTGCGCCCTTGATATATTCTGCATCGCGCATCACACGCACCGAGCGGCCATCAGTCAAACGAATCAAATAAGCTTTTTCGTAGATTTGCTCAACAACTCCTTGAGCTTGATATGATTTAATTGGGTCTCCATCGTCTGTCCACCACGAAAACAGCCATATTGCCGCAAGCATGGCAATTAAGGTATAAACTTTACTAGCTCGTCCTTCAATCAGCTCTTTGAACATTTTTGTAATTAATCGGTGTATTATTTTTTTGATATTTATCACGCAAGAGCATTTTGCGCAATTGACGCAAACTTTGTAGAGGCTCATCGGGAAGATTATAGTTAAAGATTAAGGCAGGTACAAAACCTTCAGGATCACCACTGCCCCACAACTCCACTTTTGTCCCTGATTTAGCTAAGGGACTGAGTTGCCACGTACTTTTAAAGTTAGTTAAACGCACCCGTTTTACATCACTTTCAACAGCCATTGGATAATTGTTTAAGGCTTGTGTTTTGATGATTATTTGACCAGTTACCAATGACTGCACTTGATTGTAAACCACCATATCACGCTCAATAAAAGGATAAGGCAATTTATAAACCACATAGACCCAACTACGGTCTTTTTCTTTTTTTAAGACTTTGACTTGTTTAATCCGTGCTAACCATTGTGGCCATGCAGGAATATCCGACAAAACTGCTAATACCGTTTGTGGATTTTGTGGGACGAGCGTTACCGCTTTAAATTGGTGATACGAACTATCTTCTTGAGAACTGGTAAATACCTGAATACTACGCTGCGTATCTTCTTTGCTAAGCTCCCACTCAGGCTGAGCATAACTGACTTGCATCAGTAAAGATAAAATGACAAAACTCAGCACGCGCATAATTAATCCACACGCGGCCACTCCCGCGCTTTTGCAAAATCTTCGGCTTGTTGTTGGTTGGCAAATACAGGGTGCATATTGTCTAATAACCACAACAAAAAGGCACGATACCTCACCAAATCAGTATCATAGTATTTGATAATACCATGCTTTTTTGACCAGTAAACAATGTAGTAGTTAGTTATCTGCTCACCAATGACAAAAGGAAAATAATCTTCATCTTGCCCCGTTAATTGCCACATATCAACATCAACATATTGATTTGCGTAGTGGCTAATTTGCTCAGGGCTTAAGAGTTGATTGGAGTAAGAAATGAAATTGGGCATGGTTATAACCTTGTCGATAAACCAATCGCTAATGTGGTTGCCATACTTACAAAACAATAAATTGGTTTATTTAACCAGCTTGGTTGTTGTTGTGCCAGTCCATCATCATGGTGGTTTTGTTCGTCCTGTTTAATACTTAACACCGCATCATATAACTCAGGGTCATGATGTACCAAATAAGATAATTGATGTTTAAGATGCGCCAAAACCGTTGACTCAACTGCATGCGTACATACCCAAATGGCATTTTTGCCTAATAAAGCGGTAATTAATCCTAAAAGATAACCGCCAATTGCCCATAAAGTCAGTGCATAACAAGGTCTAATTTTTCTTTGTTTTAATAAACTCGCAAAGATTTTTAAATGATGTTGCTCATGATTTAATATGGTTGTTAATGGCGCAACTAATTATGGATAAAGTTTTTTTGCCATCCATAATTGTGCTTTATAAATATGAATTGCACCCGTTTCACCTGCATGATCGACTCTTAAAATACGTGCAATTTCAGTCATGTATTGATAGCTCTATTTTCTTTAAAAAAAGACATCACAATTAATTTATTTTTAATTTTCGTAAACAGGACTGTATTCATACAATTTGCTGTCAGTTGACGATTTACCTTCCATCTTTTTACGTTATGTTCATCATCTATCACAAGCGTAATATACTCTTGAACCCGCCAAGCCTGTAAATATTTGATGTATTGCTCTGTTTGGTTATTAGGATTAGATGTGCCTAATAAATAATTATCCGTGATAAATGATTGAATAATATCAAGCTCCTCTTTAATTGTAATTTTATGAATTGAAACATCTTTTTCTTTTAAATAGGCTTCTATCGTTTTGGCTACTTTTCTATTTTTGATCTTTAACAGATCTGCATTAAACCAATAACGCTTTTGAATATGATCGTCATTTAAATCTCTAAGTGCTTGAAGATAACCATCTAATTGAGCAATGATAATTTTTATATTGTTCTTAGATATTAGTGTTTTCATAAGCATTAAAATAATATTTAATCAATGATGGGCTTCGTTCCTCAACCCATGCTACAGACTATTTTCTCATTAAATCAGGATGATGTTTTTTATTAAACCAACTCTTGCCATCTTTACCAAACGCCCACACATTAGAAACTTCTTTTATATGTGGGGGGAGTTTTTCATCAAAGTTAGTCACATGTAAATATTGTTTAATTGCCGCACGCATACGTTGATGCCATATTTTTTTATCGGACTTTTCACTGTCACACTTACATATTCCACATTTAGGCGTATGACGTTTGGAGCGGCTCATTTTTATAACTTCCCAAATATGTAATGTGGGTTGACGCAGGAAACCCTCAAATAACTATATCATGGGTTTCGTTCCTCAACCCATGCTACTGAATATGTGCCAAAATACCATCCAACTCTTCAAACGAGTTATAACGAATAATCAACTTACCTTGGCCTTTTTTGTTGTAATCAATCTGCACTGCTGCACCCAACTTATCAATCAAACTTTGCTGTAATTGTGCAACATTGGGGTCAACACGCTTTTCGGGTTGTGGTGCATCTTGTGCAGCTAACAAACTACGCACTAATGACTCGGTTTGGCGCACCGAAAAGCCTTTAGCAACGGTTAGTCTTGCCGCTTCTGCTTGCTGATTTTCGGGTAAAGCCAACAAAGCACGCGCATGACCCATTTCAATATCGCCATGCTCTAATAAGGTTTTTACTTCGCGCGGTAAGGCCATTAAACGCAATAAATTACTGACTGTGGCGCGTGCTTTACCCACCGCTTCAGCGATTTGTTGATGGGTTAAACCAAACTCTTCAACAAAACGGTGCATTGCCGTTGCTTGCTCCATTGGGTTTAAATCTTCACGTTGAATATTTTCAATCAACGCCATCGCCATTGCCGTATCATCATTAATTTGACGAATAATCGCAGGAATACTGTCCAAACCTGCCATTTGTGCCGCACGCCAACGACGCTCACCTGCGACAATTTCATAGCTATTTTCGCCAATACTTCTAACTACAATCGGCTGCATCACACCCTGTGCTTTAATAGAATCGGCTAATTCTTGCAAAGCAACAGGATTCATGTCGCGACGTGGTTGATAACGACCACGCTGCAATTGCTCTAAGGGTAAATTTAATAAACTCATACCCACTTGCGGAATATGACCTGTTTCAACGGCAGCCACTTCTTCTTTTGCCTGACGAACAGCACCTAACAAGGCATCTAAACCACGGCCATTGCCTAAACCACGTTTTTTGTTACTCATGCTGTTTTTCTCTTTTTATCTTTTTTAATCAATTCGGCAGCCAAACTTAAATAGGCAAATGCACCGCGTGAGCCTTTGTCATAGTGCATCACAGGCATACCATGTGCAGGTGCTTCGGCCAAACGAATATTACGTGGAATCACTGTTTCAAATACTTTATCGCCAAAATGATTAATTAGCTCATTAGAAACATCATTTGCTAAAGTATTACGTGCATCAAACATGGTGCGAACAATACCGCGAATTTGTAGGCGTGGATTTAGCTTAGCGGTCATACGTTCGATGGTATTAGTTAAGTCTGCTAAACCTTCTAGGGCATAATATTCACATTGCATGGGAATAACCACCCCATCAGCCGCTACCAAGGCATTCAACGTTAACATGCTTAACGATGGCGCACAGTCGATTAAAATAAAATCATAACTTTTGGCGATTTGTTCAATGGCTTCTTTTAGGCGCAATTCACGGCGTTCTAAATCAAATAAGCTAATTTCTGCACCGCTTAAATCCCGATTAGCCCCCAAAACGTCATAACCTGCTTTAGGTGCTTTTTGAATCGCGACTTTAATGGGGGTATCCCCCAAAACCACATCATAAACCGAATAAGGCAAATTATTTTTATCAACTCCCGATCCCATCGTGGCATTACCTTGTGGGTCTAAGTCGATTAATAACACGCGACGTTTTACTGCTGCTAAAGAAGCGGCTAAGTTAACGGTGGTTGTGGTTTTGCCAACACCACCTTTTTGATTAGCAATCGCCAAAATTTGCGTCATTTTGTGACTTCCTAATAAAACTTATGTTCGTCCCAATACCAATAAATGTCGGGCTTCATCCAAAAAAGGCACTTTCAAGGGCGTCGATGATAACACGCGCATGCTTGCTGGCATGTCATCAATTTCTGCTTGTGGATATTGTCCTTTCATTGCTAACAATATGCCATCTTCAGCCAATAAATGTTCGCACCATTGACAAAAATCCGCCAAACTCGAAAACGCTCGGCTAATCACTTGTTTTTGTGCTGTTAAATTTGCTTGCTCAACCCGTGCATGATGCACACGGACATTCTTGAGTGCTAATTCTGCCACCATTTGCCGTAAAAAACGGGTCTTTTTGCTATTACTGTCTAACAAATCGACTTGTAATTGTGGTTGGGCAATCGCCAACACCAACGCAGGAAACCCTGCGCCTGTACCCACATCTAACAATGTGTCATGTTTAACATGGGGTAACACGGTTAATGAGTCCAAAAAGTGTTTAATCACAATATCTTTGGGCTCACGGATGGCAGTGAGATTAAAAGCGGCATTCCATTTTTGCAAAGCAGCCATATAAAACTCAAGTTGAGTAATGGCTTGGGGTGCAATATTTAAGCCGAGTTGGTCAATACCTTGATTGAGCAGTTGTTGAGGCGTAGACATAATAGGATAAAATTTTTAGACAGGTATAAGATCAGGGGCAAAATATCTTTGCCCCTCAGTCGACAGTAAAAGCGTTTAGCCCACCAATTTCATATTGGCTAAGACTTTTTCTGGATTGACGCGGTAATCGCTTATTTATGTCCATTTTAGGCACTTTTAGTGCCTTCATGTTCATAAAACGCGCTTATAGCAATGCTATGCGTCAATCCTTTCTTTTTCAAATAAATCATCAACAATGACACCGCCGCAGGCGTCACGCCCGAAATACGGCCAGCCTGTGCCAACGTTGCAGGTTTAATGGCTTTTAATTTGGCGCGTACTTCGTTTGATAAACCTTGTACACGGTCATAATCAAAGTCATCAGGCACAAGCATTTCTTCAGACTTACGCAAACGCTCAACCTCTTCTAATTGACGATCAATATAACCACTGTATTTAGCACTGATTTCAATTTGCTCACCCACTTCAGGCGCAACTTGTGTCTCAGTCAAAGTGGCCAATTGTTCAAAGCTCACTTGTGGGCGTTTTAACAAGTCTAATAAGTTATTTTCACGCGCTAATTCTTGACCTGTCATTTCGGTAAAGCGTTGCGCCAATTCGGTTTGTGGATGAATAAAAGTTTCTTTCATACGTTGGGTTTGTTGGGCAATGGCTTCTTGCTTTTCGCTAAAGACACGCCAACGCACATCATCCACTAAACCAAGCTTACGACCAATTTCGGTTAAACGCGCATCGGCATTGTCTTCACGCAACAACAAACGATATTCGGCGCGTGAGGTAAACATGCGGTATGGTTCTTTTGTACCCAACGTAATCAAGTCATCAACCAATACCCCTAAATAGGCTTGGTCACGAGTTGGATACCAACCTTCTTTGTCTTGGGCGCGTAAACCTGCGTTAATGCCTGCCAACAAACCTTGTGCGCCTGCTTCTTCATACCCTGTCGTGCCGTTAATTTGCCCTGCAAAGAATAAGTTTTTAATCACTTTGGTTTCGAGGGTATGTTGTAAATCTTGTGGATTAAAATAATCGTACTCAATGGCATAACCCGGACGAATAATATGGGCGTTTTCTAAACCCTTCATTGAACGAACCAATTGAATTTGCACATCAAACGGCAAACTAGTGGAAATACCATTTGGATAGAGTTCGTGGGTGGTTAAACCTTCAGGCTCGATAAAAATTTGGTGGGAATTTTTATCGGCAAAACGATGAATTTTGTCTTCAATGGATGGACAGTAACGTGGGCCTACGCCTTCAATCACACCTGTGTACATGGGCGAACGATCTAAACCACTACGAATAATATCATGGGTTTTTTCGTTGGTATGGGTAATCCAGCAACTAATTTGTTTGGGGTGCATCTCCAAACTGCCCAAATAGGACATAACAGGCGTGGGTGTGTCACCCGGTTGTTCAGTCATCACGCTAAAATCAACACTTTTGGCATCAATACGCGGTGGTGTACCTGTTTTTAAACGACCTACTCGCAAAGGCAATTCGCGCAAACGATTCGCCAAGGCAATTGAGGGTGGATCACCTGCCCGACCACCACGATAATTTTCTAAGCCAATATGAATCGTGCCGCCCAAAAACGTGCCTGTAGTTAATACCACAGACGTGGCAGAAAAATGAATACCTGTTTGGCTAATCACGCCTTTGACGGTGTCACCTTCGACAATCAAGTCATCAGCCGCTTGTTGAAAAATATCGAGGTTAGCTTGGTTTTCGAGAATGCTACGCACAGCCGCTTTATAAAGTACACGGTCGGCTTGGGCGCGTGTGGCACGAACGGCTGGCCCTTTGCTACCATTTAGTACTCGAAATTGGATGCCACCTTTGTCAGTGGCTAAAGCCATTGCTCCGCCCATTGCGTCAATTTCTTTGACTAAATGGCTTTTGCCAATACCACCAATGGCTGGGTTACAGCTCATTTGACCTAAAGTTTCGATATTGTGGGTTAATAATAGGGTTTGACAGCCCATACGAGCAGCGGCTAAGGCTGCTTCTGTACCTGCATGACCACCACCAATGACAATCACATCGTAAACTTTAGGATAACGCATAACACCACACCGCGATAATAAACAAACGACTTTTAATATTGCTAAACAAGCAATTTAACCGCTTATTATAACGTCTAGTGGGCTGTATCGTTAGTATTATTTAATCACCCAATAAAAATCCAAAAATAAACTTTTTAAAATTCCAATTATTGACTTTTTAAAATTCCATGATATATTTTGAATCATACATAGGGGGATTTACGATGAACAACATGACCAAACATATTCAAAAAAGAATGAATCAACGTTGCATAAACGAAGCCATGCTTCATATTGTGCAAAACTTTGGTGACCATTCCCCAAATGGGGAGCGCATCATTTTGAACAATAAAAGCCTATCGGATTTAGAAAAATGGGCGCGTCATTTTTTACGACAAGTTGAACTCATGAAACAACGTGGTGGGCTAACGTTAGCCCTTGATGATGAGAGCTTGATTACTGTATTTGCAAACAACTCTTATTCTAAAAATCTAAAAAAAGGTGCAAACCAATGAAGTACGTTTTGACTGAAAAAGCCCCTGAGCATTTTACAAAAGCGAAAAAGCCAGTAGAGCAAAATCCTACGGTTGAAACCGCTAAAAAATTTAATTTACGCTTATCTAAACAAGACTATGAATTTATTAAGTTTTTAGCATCAGAAGAGCGAGTTTCCGCTAATGAAGTCCTTGATGACTTAATTAGCCGAATTATCTTTAACTTTTTAGACTCATTAGATGCGTCAGAGTCTTCATTACTGATAAAAGTAGCAGACATGTTAAACGAGGTAAAAACATTAAACTTAAACAATATAGATAAGACTTGGCTGTCTAATATTTTTCCACCTTACTATGATACTAATCACCTAGAAACATGTGGTTTTAAATTTCATGAATCAATAACTGAAACGTTAGAGTCCCCAAGCTGTAGTGAAACGTATAAACATATGTTTAAAAGCCTCCAAAACTCAACAGCATTTCAAGAGCTTTTAAGCCAAAAAAAGGAGAAAAAACATAATGAAACAAACTAATAAGTTAGTTACGATACTACATGAAATGGCTGATGCCGAAAATCAAAACGATTTTTGCACCGTTAGCTACAGGGCATTACCTAAAAATGCCACCATGATTGATATTATGGCTATTATTTTAAAGCAACCAGTTTCTACCTTGTTTACGTCTCTCATTTCTGAAAAGTTGGTTCAAATAATACTGGCCAATGAAAAAAATATGCCATTACTAGAATCTTTTTTGGCAGATAAAGAATTTGAAAAAGATAAACAACCATCTGGTTTTATTAAACTTCTAGTAGAAAATGGTGTATTAGAAACAGATTTTGATAACAAACGTAACAAAGACTTGGCAAATTTTATAAAAGAAATGAAAGAAAAAAATATGCCTAAAAACCAACCTTCACCGCCCTAGGCTAATTTTTCAATTTGCCGTATTTGTTTAATTACATTACGGCATTGCTCAATATATTAACAAGCATTCAAAGGTAAAAATAACAATGAGTTTAGATTCTTATTTAAACCTAAAAATAGCGGCTGAACATGTTCTATTCTTTGATATGGACGGAACATTAGTCAATACAAACCTCGCCAACTTTCTTTCCTACAAAAAAGCCATACTTTCCGTAACAAAATCAGAGTATTACCTAACATACAATCCTGACATACGTTTTAATCGAAATATTCTCAAAAATGCTATTCCAAATTTGACAGAAACCGAATATGAAAGAATAACCCAACAAAAAGAAGAATATTACAATGAGTTCCTACACGAGACCAAACTCATCAAAGACATGGCAGATATACTGTTTAAATACTCAAAAACAAACAAAACCGTTTTAGTGACTAATTGTCGTAAAGAGCGAGCAATAACAACACTCAAACATTTTGGACTCCAAGATACGTTTACTAATATCTTTAGTAAAGAATTTGGCGAGGATGAGAAGAAAATTAACAAATTTCAACACGCACTTCTAAAATTAGGCATACCGCCCAATTTAGTTATCGCCTTTGAAAACGAAGAAACTGAAATTGCCAATGCTAAAGAAGCAGGTATTAAAATTATTAACCCTGTAGTGGAGTAAATAATGAATCAATTTATAATAATGATGAACGAATTTTTAAGTACAGATATTCAGGCATACTACCGCTACGACTATACAACGTATAGAACAGAGGGTAATCCTGATTTCATAAATCACTTGAAAAATCAATTTGGTGATACGAATGCACCTACTTTACAAAATGCCGTAAATGATCTTAAAAAAGTAATTGAAGAAGATTTAACCACAATCAAAAAACTTCATAGTAATGTCAATCTAACTGTTTGTGTAATTCCAAGAGCAAAGGCCGAAGGCTATTATTCCGACAATCAAAGACTATTTAAGAGAGTAATTTCAAGGATAATGGGTAATATTAGCGGTTTGATAAATGGCACAAATTACATCATGCGTCATACCAATACAAGAACTACGCATATGAATAAAAATGGGCGCGGTGGAGACGGTGATATGCCTTATGTAGGTATTACAAAAGCAACCTGTCATATTTCAAGCGAAGTACAAGGAAAAGATATTTTATTAATAGACGACATTTACACAAAGGGTGTAAATATTGATGAGGATGCCATTCAATCACTAATAGATAATGGCGCAAAAAGTGTTATATTTTATGCCGTTGCAAAAACATATAAGGGGGGCGTAAAATGTAACGATCTTGATTTACCTTTTTAAAAAAACATAAACTTTTCAAACAGAAAATATGAAATACACAGATAACTCGTTAAATATCCTAACTGCCAAATCCTACAAAGGTATTGGTAATGCTTGGATTGTGAAAAATTTAAAAGGCAACGAGAGTGTTGAATCTATTGTTGCTTTACTAAACAAAACAATCAAAGGAGAACCAACAAACATTGATGAGTTTGAACGCTTAAAAAATAACTTTGAAAAAAAACTCATAGAAAAATTTGAAGATTGTTGTGATGGTTTTGTTGCATTAGGCGACCCACTTTTTCCGCAATATCGTGGTAGCGTAAAAGAAAGTGAACGACCTGTTTTTTTATATTATAAGGGAAATATAGACTTATTAAGTCTTGAAAACAAAAATATTTCAGTAATCGGACTTTTAAATCCAAAAGGCGACATAGAAGAACGAGAACGAAATATTGTTGCTCAATTTGTAAAAAATGGTGCGACAATAGTAAGTGGGTTGGCTTTTGGTTGTGACAGCATTTCTCACCAACAAGCATTGATTTCTAACGGAAAAACCGTTGCCATTTTGCCTAGCCCATTAAACAATATTTTGCCTACAAAAAACAAAGATTTAGCATTTCAAATTGTAGAGGAAGGCGGACTACTTGTTACAGAATATGGCACTGATTTTAAAAGCCCAATGGAATTAAGCAGTCGTTACAAAGAACGAGACCGTTTACAAGCACTATTTTGCGACACGATTGTTTTAGCTGCAAGTTATGCTCAAAACTCTGCTGAACGTTGGAAATTGCTCGGACAGAAACTTGATAGCGGAGCGCGTTTAGCAATGAGTTACGCAAAAGATTACAATATTCCAAGAGCAGTAATGTATGACGAGCATATTGACAAAAGCAATCCGATGTTTGATTTAAATCGAGACCTAATTAAAGAGCAGCAAGACATTACAATCATAACTCAAAACAATGTTTGTGAAACAGTCGCTAAAATATTATACAAACAACCGACAGTTAAAAGCACGACAACTTCTCATCAAGCAAGCTTATTCGGATAATAAAATCAACAGCATTTTAACGTAATCACAAGTGACTGGCTTCTATAAAACATTCACCTTATAACCCGCATACTCCCACAGTATACGGGTGACTCACTCAGACTAAGGCTTTAACTTTCTAAATAATGAGGTACGTTGCACTGTATCCATGACTGAAGGCGCTAAACGTTTAGCAGCATATAACGCCCATGCTTCGGGGCTAACAGGCACAACCGCACGATTATGTTTAATGGCACTGACAATCGCCTCAGCCACACCTTCTGGGCCATAATTACGCTTTTTATAAATATCGACAATTTTGGCTTGTGCTTGTACTGTTTCGCCATTAGTGCGCATGGTTGCGACAATATTTGTGTTAATCACACCAGGGCAAATGGCACTCACCCCCACATTAAATTCGGCTAATTCAATGCGTAATGACTCACTTAAACCCATCACCGCATGTTTACTGGCCGAATAAGCCGACATATCAGGTGCAGCATAATACCCTGCGGCAGAGGCAATATTGACAATATGACCTCGTTTACGCTCTGCCATCGCACTGCCAAAGGCTTTGCAACCATACACTACACCCATGAGATTAATGCTCATTACCCAATGCCAATCTTCGATGGGTGTTTTTAAAAATTCACCCGATGTGGCTACGCCTGCATTATTCACCAAAATATCTAACACACCATATTGTTGATGAACACGATCAGCTAAGGCTTGCATAGCCGCCCAATCGGAAACATCAACGGTTTCACAAAAGGCTTGACCACCTTGCGCTTGAATTTGTTGTTGGGTTTCTTGTAAAGATTGTGGATTACGGTCGGTAATAATCACTTTTGCGCCTAATTGTGCCAATAACAACGCGGTCGCCCGCCCAATGCCCGAACCTGCGCCTGTTACTAAGGCTAATTGTTGATGAAATGACATAATAACCCTCTGTTTCATTTTAAAATGCAGCAAATTTAGCACTATAGTACCAATTACGCAATAACTGAATTGACAATAACTAGAGTATGATTGGTCAAATTTTTGAGGATAATATCTATGATTCCTGCCAAATACACTAATTATGTTTTTTCGTTTTTTATGGCATTGTTAATGTCTTGTATTATGTCTTTGGTGATTACTGTTTTTAATGTTGGTTTAGTAGATAACTTATTGTTTATTTGGCTAAAAGCATGGGGATTTGCCTTTTGTGTAGCCTTTCCCACCATTAATGTTGTTGCGCCAATTGTGCGTAAATTGGTGGCTTTAGTAGTTGCTAAAGATTAAACCCCTTCGACTCCGCTCAGGGGGCGGCATTGTGTTGGTTGAGCGAAGTCGAAACCAAACCAACAAAAAATGCTTAACTGACTGGCATTAAATATATTATCCAGTTTTAAAGCTCCCTCTACTTTTTAACTTGCTCACGTTCTTGCTGATACTGTTGATAGGGTTTGGCATATTTTTGCATACATTGTTGGTATTGTTCAGCCTGTAACTTTTGACATTCAACTTGTTGGCCTTGTTGTACCGCATCATACAGCTGTTGATGACTACAAGCGGTCAAAGACAAGATGCTTATACTTAATATACTCAGTTTTAATATCACTTTTTAGACCTCACCCTAGCCCTCTCCTAACTAAAAGGAGAGAGAACACCATCACTATATACAAAAATTGTTACAAACGACTAGTATTGACTAACTCTACCGCACGCGCTCGTAATTGACCACAACCACCATCAATATCTTGCCCTGCACTATTACGTACTTTGGTTAACACACCACGACTATGTAAATATCGTACAATTTCAACAATACGCTCACCATCAGGACGTTGATAGTCATCCCCCTCTAAACTATTAAAAGGGATTAAATTAAGCACCGCATATTTGCCTTTAAATAGTTTTAAAATCGCGTCTAATTCATCTTGGCCATCATTGACACCTTTTAATAATGTCCATTGTACTTGGGTGGGATGTTTAACTAAACGTGCATAAGATTCGGCTAATTCCATCAGCTCTTGGGGAGAGATTTTGGGTGCTTTGGGGAGTAAATACTCCCGTAAATCGGCTTTGGTGGTATGTAAAGACAAAGCAAGTGCAGGTTTTACTTTTAATGTAGGCAATCTATCAAAAACACGCATATCACCCACGGTTGATAACACGAGATTTTTATGACCAATAAACGCATCTGTGCCTAAAATATCTATCGCTTCTAAAACATTATCTAAATTATGGGCAGGCTCACCCATGCCCATAAAAACCACTTTTTTGACTGGCCGACGGCGACGAGCTTGCACCACTTGCGCGACCATTTCTAGACTGGTGACTTGGCGCAATAAACCACTTTTTCCCGTCATACAAAATCGACAGCCAACCGCACAACCCACTTGGCTAGAAATACACACGCCATCTCGCGGCAGCATAACACTTTCGACCATTTGACCATCGGGTAAATCTATCAACAAACGCACCGAACCATCTGCCGCAGGATGTTCGGAACGGACTCGTGCCAAATGATCTAGTTTTTTAACCAAATTCGGTAAATCTTCACGCACAGCTAAGGGTAAAAATTCAGGAATGTCTCGTCGGCCTGCGCCAGAATCTAAAGGACGGGCATCTAACCATGCGCGTAGGATACGTTGACGATGAATAAATTGTGCGCCAAGTTGGCTAAGATGTTGGTGAAAATCGGCTAAATACATAATCTATTTGAAGTTGGGGACTAAAACATCCCCATATTCTACCTTAGACGCAGCAAAAAGACTCTCTGGCATGAAAATCAGCCTCCGACCGACAATGTTGTAATGCCAAATAATAATGTTGCCCTTGCCTGTCTTCGACGACGGCTGTCACTGAATATTCAATTGGCTGTGTGGTATCAATCACCTCTGCAACACTGGTTAAATCTAAACTAAATTTAGCCAGTGCTTGATGATTGCTTGTTTGCATATAAAACCATTGCCATTGTGCTTGCGTTGCACAAGTGGGCAAAATGTGTTCAGATGTTTTTATCCCCTGTCCATTGACACGCTCATGATTAAAATAAAATAAATCCGATTGCTGAGTGCTTGAACCATTAAACTCTAAATAAGCAGACTGATTTTTATTGGCGATAAATACCTCTAAGCAATTATGTTGCCATAATCCTTTAGCTTGATTTTCTGCGATTTTAACTACGGGTACTGCGGCTAAACAGTCATCTAAGCGTTGCTGACTATCAACACGATAAAATACTTCTAACTGTTGAGCGTTTTGTCTTATTACCGTTTGTATGGTCACAGGTGGCTGTTGTGCTTGTTGAGGATGAGTCACTAAGGTTTTAGGCATGTCTTGTTGTAAAATATCTTCAATCTGCTGTTGTTTGTTTTTAATATCTTGAAATAAACGTAATTGCACTAAAGCTTTATGAGCGGCAGCTTGTGGCTGCGCCTCTAAACGCAAAGGATGATTTTGATGACAACCAAACAAAAAGCGAATGCCTAACTCTAAAGGCAATAAGCTAATTGCGGAGCTTAACATTTGTTTTTCTTGATCTGTCCATGCTAACAATGCAGGGGCGTAACCACGCATAAACGCACTAAATAAATTTAAGTCAAAAGTAACTTGATTAATATCACCATTTTCGGGCTGCGTATTACACAACGAGCGTAAAGCATCAGCCACATCATAGAGCCACAACCCCGTCATAATGGTATCAAAATCAATCAGTGCAATGGCTTGCTCATGCTCAAATAACATATTAGCGAGTTTTGGATCACCATGCATAATGCGCGGGTTTTGTTGCAACTGTTGTTGTCTAAAAACATCAAACTGCTTAATTAATTCAACACCTTGCTCAATAGTAGTCAAATGCTCCTTAAGATTTAAGGTGCTATCTGCCCATTGATTTTTGGTAAGTGCTTGTTGCCAATGTTGTAAATACCAAGCGGTATCATGAAAATGTGGCAAAGGTTCAATCGCGTGTTCAACTAAATCATTTAAGCCCTTAACATCTTGCACAGCCAAATGAAAATCTGCCAATATTTTACCTGCTTCAAAAGCAATAGTTTCGGTCACTTGTGCTATAGCTGTGCTATCAATCCATTTAAATAGTCTTAACGCCACTTCTTGGCCATTAATTTGACTAGGTAAATAATAATCGCCATTTTTAGTTGCAATCATTTCTAAATAGCGATGGGGATACCATTGTTTGCGCTGCGGTATATTTAAAGCGGCTAATACTTGTGGCAATTGTTGATGGGCATTTTTAGCAAAAACGGCAGACTGAGTTGGCACACATTGCAAAGCATAAACTTGACCATCAGCCAATACTTTAAAAGTTTGATTAAAATAAGAGTTTAGCTCGCCTAAAGGCTTAATTTCGACATTTTGCCAAGAGAAATGTTGTTGAAGTTGTTGGGAGAGTGCTAAGAGGTTCATAATTTTATCCATTTATATTACTTTGCTAAATTACCATATATTCTATGCCCCCTTGCACTCCCTCCCTACACTCTTTAGACTAAACCTCCCAAAAACCGCCAATATTGAACATCCAATGTCCACAAACTTTCCTGCTGACTCTGTGGGTTTGGTAAAACCCCAACGTGCTGATTTTAATCAGCCTTTGACCTTAGCTTGCGAACGTACCTTAGAGGCATACACCTTAATGTACGAAACTTATGGCACGCTCAATGCGGATAAATCCAATGCCATTTTGATTTGTCATGCCTTATCGGGGCATCATCATGCAGCGGGTTATCACAGCATTGATGACAAAAAAGCAGGTTGGTGGGATAGTTGTATTGGCCCTAATAAAGCCATTGATACCAATAAGTTTTTTGTGGTCGCTCTTAATAATTTAGGCGGCTGTCATGGCTCAACAGGCCCTTCTTCGTTTAATCCTGCCACAGGCCGTTTGTATGGCCCAGACTTTCCGTTAATGACCGTTAAAGATTGGGTGCAGTCACAAGCACGATTAATGGATTATTTAGGTATTAGTTGTTGGGCAGCGGTGATTGGTGGCTCATTGGGCGGCATGCAAGTTTTACAATGGACAGTGGATTTTCCTGAGCGGTTACGCAGTGCAGCGATTATTGCCAGCGCACCCAAATTATCAGCACAAAACATTGCCTTTAATGAGGTGGCTCGACAAGCGATTTTATCTGACCCAGACTTTCATGGTGGACGTTATTACGAACAAGACACCTACCCCAAACGGGGTTTGATTTTGGCGCGGATGGTTGGCCATATTACCTATTTATCTGACGATGCCATGAAACAAAAATTTGGCCGTGACCTAAAAACAGGTAAGTTTTTGTATGGTTTTGACGTTGAGTTTCAGGTGGAATCTTATTTGCGTCATCAAGGCGAAATGTTTTCTAAAAACTTTGATGCCAACACCTATTTATTAATGACTAAAGCTCTAGATTATTTTGATCCTGCACGCGATTATAACGATGATTTACAAGCTGCATTAAGCAAAGCAAGCTGCAAGTTTTTGATCATTTCTTTTACCACAGACTGGCGTTTTTCGCCTGAGCGTTCACAAGAAATTGTTAATGCTTTAATTGCTCAAGGCAAAGATGTCATTTACGCCGATATTGATGCGCCACAAGGCCATGATTCGTTTTTGTTTCCTATTCCACGTTATGTCACCTTGTTGAAAAACTTTTTAACTCACGTTCAACACGACATTGAGGATTATCGCCATGCGTCTTGATTTACGTTTAGCAGAGCGTTGGATAAAACCAAAATCTAGAGTGTTAGACTTAGGTTGTGGTGAGGGTGAGTTATTAGCGCATTTACGTGATAACTTTGCCATTCGTGGTTATGGCTTAGAAATTGACGAAGATAAAATCAATGCTTGTGTTGCTCGTGGTGTGAGCGTCATTCAACAAGACTTAAATAAAGGCTTGGGTAACTTTGCTGATAACAGCTTTGATAGCGTGATTATGACTCAAGCCTTACAAGCCGTTGAACAACCCGATAAACTGTTAAAAGATATGTTAAGAGTGGGTCAACAAGCGATTATTACCTTTCCTAACTTTGCCCATTGGAAAACACGCGGCTATTTGTTTTTTAAAGGCAAAATGCCCATGTCCGAAGCCTTGCCCTATTCTTGGTACAATACGCCCAATATTCATCTCTGCACCTTTAACGACTTTGAAGAATTATGTGAGGCTTTAGGGATTCGTATTCTTAATCGTTTAGCGGTTGATGATGAACAAAAACGCTCATTTTTAACCAAGCGTTTTCCCAATATTTTAGGTGAAGTGGCGATTTATCGAGTGAGCCGTTAAATGGCTATTCCCGATTTTCAAAGTTTAATGCTGCCTTTGCTTAACTTCTGCGCGTCGGGAACAGAAGTTAAAAATAGTGATGCGATTGAATACCTTAGCCAATTATTTCGGCTAAGCAAACAAGAGCGCAGCCAAAAATTGTCCTCTGGCCAACAAAAAACCTTTGATAATCGGGTGGCTTGGGCGAAAGCCCATTTAAAAATGGCAGGATTATTAGAAGCAACTCAACGTGGGGTGTTTAGAATTACTGCTGAGGGTCAAAGGCTGTTAAGCGCACCGCCACCATTATTGAATTTAGCTTTTTTACAAACGATTCCTGCCTATCAATATGCTAAAAGCAGTCGTCTCCCTGAGGCATTAAGTCCTTTACGACCTGTTCGTGACACTCAAATTCAAACCCCACACGAAATTATTGAAACCGCCTATCAGGATTTAAGCTTTCGATTGGCTGATGAGCTATTAGATAAAATTAAAAATAATACACCTGCTTTTTTTGAAAAATTAGTGGTCGAGTTGTTATTAAAAATGGGCTATGGCGGCACACGGGCTGATGCTGGTGCGGCGATTGGCAAAAGTGGTGACGAAGGCATTGATGGTATTATCAAAGAAGATCGTTTGGGTTTGGATGCTGTCTATATTCAAGCCAAACGCTGGAAAGACACGGTTGGTCGCCCAGAAATTCAAAAGTTTGTCGGCGCATTACATGGTCAACGTGCCAAAAAAGGCATTTTTATCACCACTTCACGCTTTTCGCAAGAAGCCGAAGACTATGTGGCTAAAATTGATAATAAAATTGCCTTAATTGATGGTAAGTCTTTATGCCAATTAATGATTGAATATGACATTGGTGTCTCACCCGAAGTCAGTTACACCATTAAACGTATTGATTCGGATTATTTTGAGGAAGATAGTTAACGATATATTCTTAACAATTTTCCGTTATTTTCATCGGTTAACACATAAATCCAACCATCTAAACCTTGGCGTACATCACGTAAACGCATATCTAACGGCATTGCATGGCGATGAATAATTTTATTATCTTTGACTTCCATGCGCCACAAGGTTTGTCCTGCCAAAGAACCACTAAATAATTGTCCTTGCCATTCAGTAAATCCTTTGCCTGTATAAAATAACAAACCTGATGGTGCGGTTGAGGTTGGCTGCCATGTAATTAATGGTTGCTCCATACCCTCCTTTTTTTGGCCTTCGCCAATTGCTTCACAACTACCATATTCACAACCATAAGTAATGATTGGCCAACCATAGTTTTTGCCAGCTCTGACTATATTAATCTCATCCCCTCCTTGAGGGCCATGTTCACTTGCCCACAACTCACCTGTTTGTGGATGCAAGGTAGCTCCTTGAATATTCCTGTGACCATAACTCCAAATATCTGCTTTGGCTTGAGCATGTTTAACAAAAGGATTATTGGATGGGATACGGCCATCATCTAATATTCTAATAACCTTACCATTATGACGAGTTAAATCTTGAGCATAGCCTCGTTGGTCGGCAGTTTGTCTATCACCTAAAGTAATAAATAAACTACCATCTTTAGCAAACACTAAACGACCACCAAAATGACCACTGCTCGCCACTTTGGGCATTTGTCTAAAAATAACTTCAAAATTAGTTAATTTTTTATTAATACTATCTAATTTAGCTCTCGCCACTGCTAGGCCATTAATATTGGCTTGTTCGGGTTTAGTTGCTTCCACATAACTCAGATAAATCCATTGATTTTTATCAAATTGTGGATGTAAAACAACGTCCAATAAGCCACCTTGTCCGATTACAGTAATTTTAGGTAAACCGTTAATCATAGTACGTTGTTGATTATTGGCACTTAACCACCATAATTTACCACCGCGCTCCGTGATTAATTTTGCACCATCAGGTAAAAATGCCAATGACCACGGATGATTAAAATTTTCAGCAACTACCTCTACTGATGGAAAATCATGGATAATTTTTTGATGCCAAAAATTTGCTATTACTTTTTGCTGTGCCGATAGAATTACTACGACTAATATAATTAATACATAGTAATATTTTTTATTCTGATAACTAGCCATATAATAAACTCTAATAAAAATTTAATATATCAATCGTTGGTGGCATAGCAAAACGTAAGGGTAGCCCTACCATGCCAATACCACTGGTAATAAATAGCTGGTTATTATTGTCTAAAGCATACATTCCTCTTTTATAGCCTTGCTCAGTCAGCAGATGTAAAATTTTTTCTGTCAAAATCGGCAAATTGACCTGTCCGCCATGCGTATGTCCTGCCAACATAACAAATGGCTGAGTTAGCTTTGGTAAATACTCTAAACTTTCAGGATTATGAGTTAATAACAGTAAAGGTTTATCTTGTTGTTTTAAGGCATTTAGGCGTATTTCTTTGGTAGCCAAAGGTAACAAATCTGCCAAACCCACCAAACGAACTTTCCCTAAATCCACCGTTTTTGCTTCAATTGGATGAATATGATTATCAATTAAAGCTTGTTTTAACTCTTTTGCTAAAGGAGGGCCTGGCATTTCTTCGTCATGATTACCCGGTACAGAGTAAATAGGATGTTTTAGTTGTTTAAACGGTGCAAGCTGCTCTGTTAATGAACTATTTTTAGCAGGCTCATACGTCCAATCGCCCGCCACCAACACCATATCCACCTCTAAAGTATTAAGTTTATTGACTAAGCGTTGCATTTGCCAAGGTGTTGAATATAAACCATAGTGCATATCACTAATTAATGCTATTTTTAAGGAATATCCCGTTTTTATGGTTGTTTCTTTCACTAGCAACAAATTAGGCTCAATAAAACGCGCATAAATCCCTAAACTACATCCAATAACAGCAATCAACATAAAACTTTTAGACACTTGTTTATGTTTAAAGCCCCAAATCACTAATGCCAAAAAAAAGGGCATAATATAGCTTTGGTAATACAAAAAAGCCTTTAGAAATGTAAGCTCCTCATTACTTGGCCACGCATTTGCTGTCATTTGCCATGCAAACATCGTCAACACCATCATGAATATGACGAGTAATCCTAAATAAATATGCTGCTTTTTAGCCACGTTTACTGCTCTAAAAAAATTAATGATGTCTGAGTCTTGTTAAAAACAGTCGATTAAAGAAATCTGCTACTATAGATGCCCTCGCACGACATGATAAGACTTGGGATATTGTATGCAAAAATTGGTCATCGCCACAGGTAATCAAGGTAAATTACATGAATTACAGAGTTTGTTAAAAGATTATCCTTATGAATTAGTCACCCAAAAATCGTTGGGGATTACTGATGCTGATGAAACAGGCTTAACCTTTGTTGAAAATGCGTTAATTAAAGCGCGTCATGCGGCCAGTATTTCGGGTTTACCTGCATTAGCCGATGATTCAGGGTTGTGTGTGGATGTGATGAATGGTGGGCCGGGTATTTATTCGGCACGTTATGCAGGGGCAGGCGCAAAAGATAGCAGCAACAACGAAAAATTGCTGAATGATTTGCTGCCCTTTCGTGGTCAAGCACCACTCAAAGCGCAATTTGTTTGTGTTTTAGTGTTTTTGCGTCATGCCAATGATCCTTTACCAATTATTTGCCAAGGCATTTGGCATGGCGAAATTTTGCCAGAAAAACGCGGCGAACATGGTTTTGGTTATGATCCATTATTTTGGTTGCCTGAGCGAGCTTGTAGCAGTGCCGAACTTGAACCGAGTTTAAAAAATCAAATTAGCCATCGTGGTCAAGCGATGAGTCAATTAAAAGCAGCATTGGCAACATGTGAGTTTTAAGGAGATATTCAATTGCAAGGATGCAAAAAATCACTCCAACACTGCATTCACTCTCGATAACTCCACCAAAAACTCGTAGGCGGATTGAGGGGTCATGCTATAAGGATTAAATTGGCGTTCACGCGAATACTTTAGCACCATGCCACCACTAATATTCATTGCAGGAATATGTCCCATATACCAATCATCAAATTGACGATATAAAATGTCTTGATACATCAAAATCACAGGCCGTACATGACGTTTATCCATGGCGATTTTTTGATATAAGTGATTAACTTCGTCTCGACCACCTTCCAAGCACTGCAAGTAATAATAATTGCTATAACACAATACGCCTGTAATATCGTGTTTACGATTATTTCTCATAGATACCTCAATAATATCTTGGGCATCTTGCTCATTAAAGGGCGAAGCAAATTGGCTGGCATAGACCAAACGAATTAGTGGCATATAATGACACTCTATATTAAAAACTAATAATCTCAGTTTAGCTTTAATATAAAGAATTGTTGATTGAACAAAGCTAGGTCGTTATTAATTGTTGTGTACTGACACCGTATTTTGGTCAGTACACAAATAACCATTAATTAATAAACTTAACTCGCTAAGCCAAAAATCTGTTCTAACTCCTCTAAAGCATCACGACTATACACGGCTAAACGTTGAAGATGCGGCACAGTATCTCGACAACCAATAAAACCAAAATTTAGCGTATCGACATAAGTCACAACGGTAATATTGAGGCCATAACCCAAAAATGGAATCGAGACAGGATAATAAGAATCCAAACGATAACCTCTAAAATACAAGGCTTTATCAGGGCCGGGTACATTAGAAATCGCTAAATTAAAGGCTGGACGTACTCGCCCTGCTGCACCGGGAATTTGTGACAACAACATGGGTGCCATTAACATACTACTAAACTGCATAATCGACGATTTAGACATACCTTGTAGCTGTTCTTTAGCTTTGGTGGTTGAATGAATAATGGCATTGATGCGTGTTAATGGATCAGCAATATCGGTTGCCAATGATGCCAAAATTGCGCCTACTGCATTACCGCCACCGGGGTCATCTTTGGGGCGAATATTGACAGGCAACATTGCGGTTAATGCTTCATTAGGTAAAGTTTCTTGCTCTTGCAAAAAGCGACGTAACGCACCTGCACAAATGGCTAACACCACATCATTGAGTGTACCATGTGCCGCTTTGGCAACAGCCTTTAAGCGTTCAGTCGCAAATTGTTGGGTGGCAAAACGACGATTGCGGCTAATTTTTTGGTTTAACGGCGATTTGGGTGCTTGCATTGGCACAACCAATTCACGCTTATCTTGACGCGCTGCTTTAATCACTTCCGCTAATGCACGGCCTGCGCCACGTGTCGCATCTAATTGTGATTGTACACCTTGCCACAAATGTTCGAGGGTCGGGGCTTGCTCGTCATGTTGTTTAGGCGCACGTGGTATGGGCGGTAAGACAAAAAATAACGGCGTATCTCGTTCATCAGGGTTGATAGAAAAACTACGGGATAAAATTTTGATGCCTGTATAACCATCAATTAACGCATGATGTACCTTAAAATAAATGGCAAAGCGGCCACCTTCTAAACCTTCAATAAAATGCACTTCCCACGGTGGACGATGAAAATCAATACTATGGCTGTGTAAACGTGACACCAAAATGCCTAATTCGCGTTCATCACCGGGTGAGGGCAAAGCCGAACGGCGAATATGATATTCCACATCAAATTGTTTATCTTCAACCCATGCTTGTAAAGGATGTGCCAAAAACTCAGGATGACGTAATTTAAGATTCCAAGGGCTATAGACCTTACTCTGATTACGCATTTCATCCATGAGTTTTCTTAAAAAGTCGGGCTGCTCGTCAGCAGGAGGACTAAAGGTCATTAGGCCACCGACGTGCATCATCGATTCACGGGTTTCACCTGCCAAAAACGACCAATCTAAACTATTTAAACGTTTTGCAACGGCCATATTTTTATCCTTATTTCATCAATCGCATAAAACGGCTTTTTCCTATCACAGCAATAAAGAGGATAGGTTTAAGCCTTAACTCTATCCTTATTTTTTTGTTAAACACAGCGTATTTTGTAAAAAAATTTATAAATCTTGACACTGTAAAGCTGACAAAGCTCAAAACTTGTGCTATTTAATTGGTCACTCGACCAATTAAATATTTTACTATGAACTTTTGTCCTCGTAGCCGTGGCCGTCCACGTTGTCAACAAGCCGCTTTATCACGCGAACAAATTATTGAGCGCGCCTTTATTGCCTTTGCCGAACAAGGTTACGAACAAGTGTCTTTACGCGCCTTAGCCAAAGATTGTGGTATTAGCGATAGCCTATTACATCATCACTTTGGCTCTAAACAACAACTGTGGCAAGAAGCAGCAGACAGCTATATTGCGCCATTAATGGCCACCTTAACCAGTAACCTAGAAGCCTTAGCCGCTAACGATCGTCCTGCACAAGCCTTGCGGCAAAACTTACCCCAATCTTTAAAAAATATGGTCAGCAAACCTGCGGCCTTAGCCTTTATTTTTCGAGAGGGGGATTTAAACAATGAGCGTTCGGAATATTTACGCCAACGTTATATGCGCCCGTATCTCAATCGTTTAGATGCCTTATTTAATCAAGCGGTGTTAGATGGCGATTTTCGCCCTATTCCGCCTGCGGCTCGTCATGTTTTGATTATGGGCTTTTTGCGCTCAATGGTAATCCCTGCTCATTTACAAGACGAACTTGCCCCACATTTAAGTCAGCCAGAGCGAACCAATGCTTTGATAGACCATATTGCCCTGTTGTTATTACACGGTTTTAGCCAATCCTCGCCACCGCTTTTAGGAGCGACCACTCATGTCCAATAAAAACCTATATATATTGCCTTTATTAATTACCAGTAGCCTACTGCTTAGCGCATGTGAAAAACCGCCTGTTGCTGCCGACAAGCCTCGCTTAGTCAAACTGATTAGCGTGCAAACTAGCTCCAGTCAACAAAGCCTAGATTTAGCAGGTGAAATTAAAGCACGAGTTGAATCGCCATTAGGCTTTAGGGTTGCAGGTAAAATTGTTCGTCGTTTGGTGGAAACCGGCCAAACTGTACACAAAGGCCAAGCCTTAGCCGAACTTGACCCACGTGATTACGAACTCGCCAAAACCGCCAGCAGCTCTCAACTTAATGCTGCAAAAGCCGATTTAGCTTTAGCTGAAGCCGAATACAAACGTTTTCAAGAGTTACAAACCAAACAGTTTGTCTCGGAATTAGATTTAGACCGCAAACGGGTGGCGGTGTCTGCTGCTGCCGCACGTTTAAAAAGTTTAGAAAGTAATGTTTCTTTAGATAATAACCGTATTGCTGATACCATTTTACGCGCTGACAGTGATGGTGTGGTTAGTCAAGTACAAGCCGATGTCGGCATGGTGGTCAGCGCAGGACAGCCGATTGTCACCGTTGCTCAACAAGGTGCGCGTGAGATTGTTGTCGAGTTTCCCGAAGACCGCCGCACCATTGCTGCACAATACCCCCAAGCTCAAGTGTCGTTATGGGCGCAACCACAAGCCAAATACCCTGCCCAATTACGCGAATTATCAGCGGTCGCCGACCCTGTGACTCGTACTTTCCGCGCACGTTATAGCATTCAAGCCCCAAGCAATGCCTTGGCTTTAGGCCAATCGGCAACCTTACACCTTAACTTACAAGGTCAAAGTGGTCTGATTAAATTACCCACCAGTGCTTTAGTCGGCAAAGGTCAACAAAGCACTGTATTTGTGTTTAATCCACAAAGTCAAAAACTACAAAGCCAAGCGGTACAAGTGGCAGGAGTGGATGGTAATGAAGTGATTGTGGCTGGCCTACAACAAGGTCAACAAGTGGTGGTTGCAGGGGTGCATGTGGTTCATGAAGGACAAGTTGTACGTCCATTATTGGCTAAACAATAACTAGACGCCCTCACCCTAGCCCTCTCCCAAAGAGAGAGGGAACGACTAGCGATGAAACTCCCTCTCCTCGTAGGAGAGGATCGGGGTGAGGTTAAAATACACTCAAATAATTAGAGTACATTATGAATAACTCTACAGATAAATTTAATTTATCGCGGATTGCCATTCAAAATCCTGCCATTACCACCTATTTGCTCATTGTCTTAATGTTGGCAGGGGTTGCCTCATTTTTTCAATTAGGCCAAGACGAAGACCCACCATTTACCTTTAGAGCGATGGTGGTGCGTGCCTTTTGGCCGGGTGCAACCGCCTTGCAAGTGTCCGAGCAGTTAACTGATAAATTGGAAGAAATTCTCCAAGAAGCACCTCATGTTGATAAAATTCGTAGTTACTCCAAAGCGGGTGAAACGACAATTTTTATTGAGGTGAAAGATTCGGTCACTGCCAAAGAAATCCAACATATTTGGTACACCATTCGTAAAAAAATCAACGACAAACGCCACACCTTACCTCAAGGCGTACAAGGCCCCTTCTTTAATGATGAATTTGGTGATGTGTATGGCGTGATTTACGCGCTGTCTGCTGATGGTTTTTCTTATGCAGAATTAAAAAAATATGCCGACCAAGTGCGCAATGAATTATTAAGAGTGCCTAATGTTGCCAAAGTTGAGCAATATGGCGTGCAAGATGAACGTGTATTTGTTGAAATTTCCCAAAAGAAACTCGCACGCATGGGTATTGATATGCACCAAGTTATCAACGCCCTCAACCAACAAAATGCCGTTGAATATGCAGGTACGTTACGCACACCTTTGGACGACATTCAAATCCGTTTAACAGGTCAATTTACCAATGTTGATGACCTGAAAAAACTACCTTTACGCTTTAATAATCGTAGTTTTTATTTGGGCGACATCGCCACCATTCAACGTGGTTATCAAGACCCTGCTGCCCCGAAAATGCGTTTAAATGGCCATGAAGTCATTGGTTTAGGCATTTCCATGACCAAAGGCGGTGACATCATCACTTTGGGTAAAGACCTTCAACATGCTAGTCAAAAACTACGCGACAGCTTGCCTGCAGGTATTGAATTGCAACAGGTGCAAGACCAACCTAAATCAGTTAATCGCTCAGTGCAAGAATTTGTTAAAACCTTAGCCGAAGCCTTAGTGATTGTTTTAGTGGTTAGCTTTTTGGCATTAGGCTTACACACCAAACCGTTAAGAG
>ERZ650309.162-NODE-162-length-33479-cov-8.563398_pt1 | contig 33479 bp, 23 predicted proteins | sample MGYA00376245_ERZ650309 | MGnify/ENA primary metagenome ERZ650309 (study PRJEB26733, sample SAMN07839294) | wastewater metagenome | biome: urban; feature: wastewater treatment plant; material: waste water | place: USA: North Carolina | collected 2016-04-26 ... | reverse complement strand
CGGTTAATGTGGTTTTACCGTGGTCAACGTGACCAATTGTGCCGACGTTTACGTGCGGCTTATTACGTTCAAACTTAGCCTTAGCCATGTTAAGTCTCCCTTATGGGTGATTTAGCCAATAATAAACACTAAATGCAGACAAAGCTGCACGCAACGTCTGCTGAATAAATTCTGGAGCTCATAACCGGACTTGAACCGGTGACCTCTTCCTTACCAAGGAAGTGCTCTACCGACTGAGCTATATGAGCCTAACAATAAAGCTTACCTAATTGGAGCGGGTGGCGGGAATCGAACCCGCACTATCAGCTTGGAAGGCTGAAGTTCTACCACTAAACTACACCCGCGCTTTATTTTTTAGTAAATATGGTGGAGAGGGAAGGATTCGAACCTTCGAAGTCTAAGACGGCAGATTTACAGTCTGATGGGTTTGACCGCTCCCCAACCTCTCCAACGCGGTGCTGCAATTTGAGCCTATGGTCAGGTAAGCTCTGATTTATCGCTTAAGAATGGTGCCGGCAGTGGGACTCGAACTCACGACCTACTGATTACAAGTCAGTTGCTCTACCAACTGAGCTATACCGGCATTGCGAAAGTGGGGTGCATTCTAGCAATTTTTTTCATCAGCGCAAGTACTTCTTGCATTTTTTTTCAAGTTTTTGCGTCTTTTTGTATCGAATGCAGCTTTTTTAATCATTAAGTGCATTTTTTCATCGTTTTTCATGAAAATCTTAATCAACTACTTGTACATTTCTATCAATTTCAGACACCTGCACTAGATCTTTCTTGATGTTTTATATATCAAAACGATCTGGTGCAAGTGTCTTCCATCTTTTATAAGTTGAATTTAGGTTTTCAAACCTTTACTGGCTAATTCTGCTGCTTTAAATAAGGCACGAAGCTTATTTAAAGTTTCTTGCCATTCTGACTCAGGAATAGAATCCGCTACTACCCCTGCCCCAGCCTGCGCATGCATCACACCATCTTTTAGTACAGCCGTACGAATGGCAATGGCAGTATCCATTTCTCCATTCCAGCCAAGATAGCCCACTGCCCCGCCATAAATACCGCGCTTAATTGGCTCTAGCTCATCAATAATTTCCATAGCACGTACTTTAGGTGCTCCTGACAAAGTTCCTGCAGGTAAAGCGGCTTTTAATACCTCAATCGCACTGACATTAGGTTTGAGTACACCTTCAACATTGGAAACAATGTGCATGACATGAGAATAACGCTCAATGACCATTTGCTCTGTGACTTGGACTTTACCCACTTCACTGACTCGACCTGCATCATTACGTCCTAAATCAATCAACATCAAATGTTCAGCAATTTCTTTAGGATCAGATAACAACTCTTGAGCCAAGGCATTATCGAGCTCAGGTGTTTTACCACGTGGACGAGTGCCTGCAATTGGTCGTACTGTGACTTTGCCCTCTTGTACACGTGCCAAGATTTCAGGGCTAGAACCGACAATATGGCTATCACCACAATTGACAAAATACATATAAGGTGAGGGATTAAGATGACGCAAAGCACGATATAAGGCTAATGGCGAATGCTTAAAGGCGACGGTCATGCGTTGTGATGGCACAACTTGCATCACATCACCGGCCAAAATGTATTCCTTAACGCGCTCAACGCCTGCTTTAAATGCATCTTGACCAAAACTAGAAACAAAATCCGCCTCACTGATGGGGGTTGATATTTCTACATATGTTGGCAAACAAACATTATTTTGTTGCAGCTGCAAAGCAAGTTGTTGTAAACGTTGTACACCTTGTTGATAAGCATCGGGTTGTTGTGGGTCAACATGAACAATAATAAAGACACTTTCTTTTAGGTTATCAAAAACTACCACTTCTTCTGACAACATCAACTGAATATCAGGCACATTCAACGGGTCTGGCTTTTGAATTTTAGCAAGTTTCTTTTCAAACAAACGGACAGTATCGTAAGCAAAATAGCCCACCAAACCACCTGTAAAACGTGGCAAGCCTTCAACAACAGGCACTTTAAATTGTTGCTGATATTGTTCGATGAAGGCTAAAGGATCATCTAAAGTTTGTTCATCTATCAATTGTTGCTGTTGATAGAGTTGTACAGTATGACCACGAACCTCAAGACGTTTTTGTGCCGCTAAACCAATCATGGAATAACGCCCCCATCTTTCACCACCATGTACAGACTCAAATAAATAGGTATATGGCTGATTGGCCAATTTGGCATAGACCGATAATGGGGTATCAAAATCAGCTAAAAGTTGTAATGCTAAAGGAATACGATTATAGCCTTGCGTGGCAAAGGCAGAGAATTGCTCAAGAGATAACATAAAAACACCCTAATATTTTGGCTAATTTGAAAGTTCTTGAATTTGAGGCTATTTTTAGAGTTACGCGGTTATTGCTTATTTGTGTACATTTCAACCGTTTCAAACGGTTTTATGTCCACAAAGCGCACTAATTGCGGTGCAATGCGTAAGTCTCTTATCTGCGCCATCGCCAACTTAGGGGTAAAAACATGTTGCTAAACCAATCTACAGAAAAAATGACATAAGAAATAATAACATTAAATTATGTGCTGAGCATAATCAACTATTATGTGTTGTTATGGCTACTAAATATTAGTAGCCACATGATCATGAATTACAGTAACTCAACCAATGAATCCACGATCCATTCAGGTTTACAGGCTTCAATCGGTTCACCATGATTATAACCATAGCTTACCGCGACACAGGGAATATGCGCTGCTAAAGCAGCTTCAACGTCATTACGTGAATCACCTAACACTAAGGTATCTTTTGCTGAAACTTCAAAATAACGTAAACAATGTAAAAATGGCTCAGGATGTGGCTTTTTATGCGGTAAGGTATCGCCACCGACTAATAATTGAAAAGGTTGTAAAATATTTAACGCCGCTAATAAATCTTTTGCAGGGGCGTAGGGTTTATTGGTCACACACGCTAATTTAATATTTTCCTTTTGACAGGCTGCAATAAATTCAGCGACACCTTCATACACTTGACTGTTTAAACATACTTCTGCTTGATAATGACGCATAAACACCGCCAAAAGCTCATCGTGCAACTCTTTACGATAATGTTTAGCTTCTAACACACAAGAGACTAAACGTGATGCACCGCGTCCCACCCAACGACGCACATCATATTCAGTCACTGATTCTAAACCTAACTCCGAAAGCGCGTTATTTAAAGCATGTTGAATATCACTGGCTGAATCAACCAGTGTTCCATCTAAATCAAAAATCACTAATTTGGGAGTAAAGCCAATTTTTTTAAATTGCATAAATGATTCCTTGCTAATTATTATGTAACACACTGAAGATATAGAAATTCATCTATATCTTTTAGGGATTAAGCCTCTTTTGAGTAGTTGCTTAACCCCCTTCCTTTTGCGTCAACGAGTCACTAAAGCTAACTCCTGACGCATGGTGTTGATTGCTTGCTGATAACTTTCTGCACCAAAAATTGCCGAACCTGCCACAAAGCTATCTGCTCCTGCTTGGGCAATTTGACGGATATTTTTGGTTGTGACGCCACCATCCACTTCTAAACGAATATCAAAACCACTGTTATCAATAATTTGTCGAGCTTGCGCAATTTTATCAATGGTTTTAGCAATAAATTGTTGTCCGCCAAAACCAGGGTTGACACTCATTAACAACACCATATCTACTTTATCTAACACATAATCCAAATAATGCAAGGGCGTTGCAGGATTAAATACTAAACCCGCCTTACAACCACCGCTTTTAATTAACTGTAAAGAGCGATCAATATGATCTGAGGCTTCTGGATGGAAGGTAATATAACTTGCTCCTGCTTCAATAAAATCACCAATAATTCTATCGACAGGACTGACCATTAAATGCACATCAATCGGTGCTGTGACGCCATATTTGCGTAAAGCTTTACAGACCATTGGCCCAACAGTGAGGTTGGGAACATAATGGTTATCCATCACATCAAAATGTACCCAGTCTGCTCCTGCAGCTAAAACGGCATCTACTTCTGCACCTAATCGGGCAAAATCAGCAGATAAAATCGAAGGAGCAATGACGAAATCTTTCATGTGAAACTCGCTAAATATGTTGAGAAAGAATTAATTGATCTAAATCCGCTAAACGTTCGGGTGTCCCCACATCCACCCATGCCCCTGCATGATGCTCTGCGGAGACTAAACCTTGAGCAATGGCCTGACGTAACAAAGGGGCTAATGGGGCTTTACCTGCGGGAAAATCGGCAAATAATTGCGGGGATAATACACTGACCCCTGCAAAAGTATATTTTTCTTCACCTTCAGGCAAAACTAAGTTATTTGATTGATCTTTGCAAAATGCAAAATCACCTTTGGGATGTTGTGGGGGATTATTGACTAACACCAAATGCGCCAACTGTTGGCCTAAATCTTTATTGATTAAACGTTTAAAATCGTAACGTAACCAAATATCGCCATTAATTAGCAAAAATGGCTCATTACCCAATAAGGGTAATGCTTGCTGAATGCCACCTGCGGTTTCTAAAGGCTCTTGCTCATCTGACCACTGAATGTTTACGCCATAGGTCGAACCATCGCCTAGAGCTTCGTGCAGCTTATGTCCCAACCATGCGGTATTAATCACTAATTCGGTAATGCCTACCGCTTTTAAGGCATCAATATGCCAAACAATTAAGGGTTTACCTCCCACAGCTAATAGAGGCTTTGGTGTTGTTAAGGTTAAGGGGCGCATACGATTGCCTAAACCAGCAGCTAAAATCATCGCTTTCATTGTACAAATTCCCCTAACATTGCTGCTGCTTGTGGATTTTTGGCTAAATAACTGGGCAGGATTTTGCTAATTAATAACTGGTTTAAAGCATTAAATTCAGGGTAGTCTTTGATTTCATTTAATAAATATTTAAACACCAAAGGCATATCGTTTAAATAACCATGTTTGCCATCACGAATACTCAAACGCGCAAAAATACCCAAAACTTTAAGATGGCGTTGTGCGCCCATCCAATCAAACCATGTTAAAAATTGTTGTTGATTAATATTGTTTAATCGCCCTTGTGCAACTAATAATTGTCTAAAATCTTCAACCCATGCGACAACTTGCTGATTTGGCCATTCGACATAAGCATCACGCAATAAAGAGACTAAGTCGTAAGTAATTGCTCCCATTAACGCATCTTGAAAGTCAATCACACCCAGTTTGCCATTAGCCAATAACATTAAATTACGTGAGTGATAATCACGGTGTACAAACACTGTCGGTTGTTCAGCAATGGCGGTGGCAACTTGTTGACAGGTATCATCTATCACTTTGATTTCTTCAGGCGTTAATGACAAGGCCAAGTATTGCGCCACAAACCAATCTTTAAACAAACTCATTTCAAACAATAAGCGCGTTTGATCATAAGGTGGAATCGGATAGTTTTCAGGTGATGAACTTTGCTGCATCACCAAAATTTCACGCATCGCTTGTTGATATAAACCATCAACAGTTTGTTCGGTTAAACAGGGTCTTAATAGCGTATCGCCCAAATCACTTAACAACATAAAGCCCTGCTCAAAATCGTAAGCAATCACTTCTGGTACAGAGACCCCTTGTTGAAATAATGCTTGGGCTATAGCCACAAATGCACGTGAGTTTTCGGTTTGTGGCGGTGCATCAACGGCAATATAAGTGCCCTGAGCATGATGAATACGAAAATAACGGCGAAAACTGGCATCACCCGATACCATAGATATACTTTTTGCTTGATGTGGTGTGTGCTGTTGTAAATACAAACTTGCCCATTGATAAAGGTTTTTTTGTCGAGAATCGTTCGTGTTGCAATGTTCCATTACAAAAACTCGTAGCTGAAAGAGAAAAATTTTTTTATTATCGCGCAGCTTTGTTATTTACCCAAGTTGTCACTGATGTCTGCACGCCATTTATTTGCTTTTTTTTGCTTATTACCTGCCTTAAATTGGGCAGATGACAGTATTAATTATCGCCGACTGGGTTGGGCGACACGTGATTTTATTGCAGAATTACCCAAAGAAGAACGTCCAGAAATCAATAAAGCGTGTCATGGGGCATGGTTAACCCCTATTCCTGCACCTAAAAACAAACAATATAGCAAACCCAATTTTGCCGATGAACCTGTTGAAGCCTTAGCCGCTTGGGTTTATTACAATCCCGAAGGTGCATCACATCTTAATGGTGATGTCAAAATTAGCCAAAAAAATCGTTTTATTTTGGCGGATGATGCTGAGCTATCTAAAGACCAAAATACTGGTCAATTTAATGGTAATATTTTAATTGCCGAAGCTGGCTTGGTGATGACTGGCGAAAAAGCCCAAATTGATATCACCAGTAAACAGGCCTATATTGAACAAAGTGAATTTGTTTCCACTTTTTTAAATGCACATGGTAAAGCTAAACAAATTCAACGAAATGATGATGGCGTTGTCACTATTGCAACAGGTGAATACTCTACCTGTGAACCAGATAATCGTGTTTGGTATTTTTCGGCACGTGATTTACGCTTAGATCAAAATGAAGGGCTTGGTACGATTAAAAATGCGACACTTTACATTCAAGATGTGCCAATAGCCTATTTACCCTATTTTAAATTCCCGATTGATAATCGGCGCATGAGTGGCTTACTCATTCCACACTTTGGCTCTACGAATGATGGTGGCTTAGATTTTGCTCAACCCATTTATTGGAATATTGCTCCTAATTATGATGCAACGTTTACTCCGCGTTTGTTATCTAAACGTGGAGTAATGGCCGAAAATGAATTTCGTTATTTAACTTATAATTGGGGTGAAGGCATTATTAATGGTGCTTATTTGCCTAGCGATAAATTATACAGTCATCAAGACCGTAAACGTCTTGCGTGGCAACATCGTTACAAACCCAATAATTGGCAATTAAGTAGTAATGTTAACTATGTCTCTGACAGTAATTATTTTACTGATTTAGGCACAGATTTAACCCAAAGTAATACCACTCACCAAGAGCGTAGTGCTGAATTTAATTATTGGGGCAATAATTGGTCAGGCTTAGTGCGTGTACAAGGTTATCAAACCATTGACTCTGCCTTATTAGATAAAGACAAACCCTATGCTCGTTTGCCCCAGCTATATTTAACCGCAACCATTCCTAACCCTACTCCCATTAGCAGCACCTTAATTAGCGAGTTGACGCATTTTCAACGTAATATTGACGATGGCAGTGGCAAAGAACTCAATGGTTTTCGTTGGCGATTTGAACCTGAATTTAGTTATGAATATCGTCAAGCATGGGGCTTTGTTAAACCCAGCATTGGCTTACGCCAATTAGCTTATCGTTTAGAAGATCAAATCGACACCTTAACCAGTATTAATGCGGCAACGTTTAATTTAGAAAGTCATGTGATTTTTGAGCGTGAAAATAAGAACTTTTTGCAAACCTTAGAACCGCACTTTTTGTATAGCTTTTCCCCTTATCATAATCAAACGACATTACCGAATTTTGATACCGCCACCACCACCTTTAGTTATGCCCAACTATTTCGTTCACGACGGTTTTCGGGTGGTGATCGTTTAGAAGATGCTAATCAACTGTCTGTCGGTATCAGCTCCCGTTGGAGCAACACCGATACAGGTATTGAGCGATTTCGAGCCTCTTTAGGTGAAGTATTTTACTTTCGTGATCGCAAAGTACAACTCAATGCCACAGATCCAACAGCAACAGCCTCTTCATCGGGTTTAGTGGGTGAATTAGCCGCAAACTTTAATGAGGAATGGACAAGCACGGCTGATGGTTTGTGGACTGCGGATGGTGATTTATCTCAATTTGGTGTGCAATTACATTATTTACCGAATAACTACACGCGCTTATTTAATGTTGGTTATAGTTTTAGGCGAGAAGTCCAAGCTCTTAATCAAAAAGAGCTGCGTCAAACCAATCTATCCTTTGTGCAACCGCTCAATGAACGTTGGCAATTGATGGGCTTATGGCAATATGACTTATTAAATAAAGAAACACCTGAAGCCTTAATTGGCGCAAGTTATGAAGCGTGCTGTTGGCAAGTTTCTTTATACCGTCGTCAATTTTTAGCCGATGTTGACAATAATAGCTCTGCTGATCGTCAACGTAATGCTTTTTTTATTGAACTCAGTTTAAAAGGTTTAGCAGGTTTATCGTCAGGTGCGCGCGATTTATTAAAAAACCGTGTATTTGGTTATAGCCAATTGTTAGAGCAACAAAACCCACTCAAAAGAAATTAACGAGACATTGATTATTTATGCGTCACTTTTTATTACTTCCTTTATTATTAAGCCCTTTATTTAGTTATGCTGCTTCTACTCCGCTCGATACCATTGCTGCGGTTGTTGATGAAGATGTGGTTTTAAACAGTGAACTCGAGCAACGTTTAACAGATATTCGTTTTCAATATCGTAATCGTCAACAAGGTTTGCCACCTGAAGATGTATTAAAAAAACAAGTACTTGAACAATTAATCATACAAAGAATTCAATTGTCTCAAGCTGAACGCGCAGGGGTAAGAATTGATGACAATAGTCTAAATGCTTACTTAAATGATGTTGCTGCTCAAAGTGGTTTGTCTTTAGCGGATTTTCGTACCAAATTAGAAAGCGAAAAAGCTGGAACTTATCAAGAGGTACGAGAACAAATTCGTCAAGAAATGATGATTAGTCGTCTACGCAACAAACGTGTTGGCGATAGAGTGCGTATTACTGAACAAGATATTGATAACTTTTTAGCCTCTCCGCAAAGTGCAATTGCTCTCGAAACAGAATATCGTTTGGCACATTTAACCATCAATGTGGCAAGCGAAGCCTCACCTAAACAATGGGTAGAAGCCAAAAACAAAGCCGAAAAAGCATTAAAAGAACTCCAAACAGGCAAGCCCTTTTTTACCGTTGTCACCGAATATTCTAATGCCGATGATGCTCTACAAGGTGGTGATTTAGGTTGGCGCAAAAGTGCTCAATTACCGTCTTTGTTTACAGATGTTGCGGACAAACTACAACGTAGCCAATTTTCAGACATCATCCAAAGCCCTGCTGGTTATCACATTGTCACCGTAATTGATAAACGTGGCGCACAACAAATGGTCGTTAAACAGCGACATGTGCGTCATATTCTGATTAAGCCTTCAGAAATTTTGAGTCTAGAAGATGCTAAACAAAAAGCAGATGATTTACGCGAACGTTTGGTAAAAGGTGCTAATTTTGCAGAACTTGCTAAAACCTATTCTGAAGATGCAGGTTCAGCACGTAATGGTGGTGACTTAACGTGGGTCGGAGCTGGCGAAATGGTTCCGAGCTTTGAAGAAATGATGTTCAAAACCGCCATTAAGGACATTAGCCCTGTATTCGAAAGTCAATTTGGCTGGCATATTTTGCAAGTTTTAGATGAACGTGACCAAGACTTTAGCAATCAATATAAACGTAATTTAGCTCGCCAAGCCTTATATTCACGTCAATTTGAAGAAGAAAAAAGTGCATGGCTACGTGAATTACGTTCCGAAGCTTTTGTGCAAATCAAAGGTCAAAGCGAGAGCAATACACCATGAAGCCATTATTAATCACATCAGGTGAGCCTGCTGGTATTGGTGTTGATTTATGTATTGAATTAGCACAGCTAGATTTAAACATTCCTTTTGTTGTTTTAGCTGACCCTACGTTACTCATGCAACGCGCACTCAAATTAGGCGTTGAACTAGATATTGACTATTATGAATTTGGTGATGAATGGACAGCTCCTGCCAAAGGTTGCCTGAAAGTCTGGCCAATCCCATTAAGAGACCGTGTTATTACGGGCAAGCTTAATCCTACAAACAGTGATTATGTGTTAGAAATGTTAGAACGCGCCGCTAATGCCTGTTTAGATGGTGTTGCTGCTGGCATGGTCACTGCACCTGTACAAAAATCGGTGATTAACGAAGCAGGTATTGCTTTTAGCGGCCATACTGAGTTTTTACAAGAACTCTGTGGCGTGGATAAAGTGGTAATGATGTTGGCCTGTCCTGATTTAAAAGTTGCCTTGGCCACCACTCACCTACCCTTGCGCCAAGTACCCGATGCGATTACCCCTGAGCTGTTAAAACAAGTCATTCGTATTACCCATCAAGATTTACAACGTCATTTTGCTATTCAATCACCACGATTATTAGTCACAGGGTTAAATCCTCATGCGGGTGAAAATGGTTATTTAGGCCGTGAAGAAATTGACATTATTAATCCAACTTTAGCTGAATTACGCGCAGAAGGTTTTAATGTCTCGGATGCTTTACCTGCTGATACCTTATTTACCTCCGAAAACTTAGCCCAATGTGATGCAGTTTTGGCCATGTATCATGACCAAGGTTTACCCGTGCTAAAAGCGAAAGGCTTTGGCGAAGCAGTGAATATCACTTTAGGTTTACCCATTATTCGTACTTCTGTTGATCATGGCACAGCATTAAACTTAGCTGGGACAGGCCAAGCCAAAGTAGGCAGTTTGTTAGCCGCCTTAAAAATGGCCGCTGAAATGGCTTATGATTAATTCCTAAACTAACCACACCAAGATATATCTTTTTAAACAAGATATATCGTTAGTGTTAGCCGTCTTTTTATAAACTTGACAGCCTTCCTATTAGGAGAGAGCTAGGGTGAGGTCTAATTTTAGCCCTCTACCCATAACTATTTAATGCAATCGCTGTTTATGAAACACTAATTGGCTATGTTCAACATCTACCAAAATGGTATCACCAGACACAAACTCGCCTGCTAACAAACGTTGGGCTAAGGGGTTTTCTAAACCTGTTTGAATAGCACGTTTTAACGGACGTGCGCCATACACAGGGTCATAACCTGCAACCACCATTTGCTCCATCGCCGCTTCACTCAGTTCAATTTTTAAGTCACGTTCGGCTAAACGTGAACGTAATCTATCTAATTGAATTTCAGCAATACCACGAATTTGACTTTCCTGCAAAGGATGAAATACCACCATCTCATCAATACGATTAATAAATTCAGGGCGGAAATGTTTGCCAACGACCTCCAATACCGCTAATTTAATTTGGTCATATTGTTTGTCTTCACTTAAATGGCGAATCACTTCAGAGCCTAAGTTAGAGGTCATAATAATCACGGTATTTTTGAAATCTACCGTACGACCTTGACCATCGGTTAAACGCCCATCTTCTAACACTTGCAATAAAATATTAAAGACATCGGGATGGGCTTTTTCCACTTCATCCAACAACACCACGGAATATGGCTTGCGACGCACCGCTTCGGTTAAATAACCGCCCTCTTCATAACCGACATAACCTGGTGGCGCACCAATTAAGCGTGACACACTGTGTTTTTCCATAAACTCAGACATATCAATCCGAATCATCGCATCATCAGTATCAAACAAGAAATTCGCTAATGCCTTACATAATTCGGTTTTACCGACACCAGTTGGCCCTAAAAATAAGAAAGAACCACTAGGGCGATTGGGGTCAGACAAGCCCGCACGCGCACGACGTACCGCATTAGATACCGCTTCTACTGCTTCATGTTGGCCAACAACGCGCTGATGTAAAGCTTCTTCCATACGCAATAATTTTTCGCGGTCACCTTCCATCATTTTAGCCACAGGAATGCCTGTTGCTTTGGAAACGACTTCGGCAATTTCTACATCAGTGACTTTATTACGCAATAATTGATGTGTGCTTTGCTCGGCATCATCGGCTTGATTAAGTTGCTTTTCCAAATCAGGAATCACCCCATATTTAAGGCGTGCCATTTCATTGGTGTCGCCTTTACGTTGAGCTTGCTCAAAGGCAAACTTGGCTTTTTCCAATTCTTCTTTAATGTTTTGTGAGCCTTTAACACTGGCTTTTTCTGCCTGCCAAATTTCGTTAAGGTCGGCATATTCTCGCTCTAGCTTTTGAATTTGGCCTTCAACTAACTCTAACTGCACTTTTGAGGCTTTATCTTCCTCTTGTTTTAAGGCTTCACGCTCCATTTTTAATTGAATAATACGGCGGTCGAGTTTATCCATGACTTCGGGTTTGGAGTCCATTTCCATCCGAATCCGTGAAGCCGCTTCATCAATTAAATCAATGGCCTTATCGGGTAACTTACGGTCAGTAATATACCGATGTGACATTTTTGCTGCGGCAATAATCGCAGGGTCAGTAATATCCACACCATGATGCAACTCATAACGCTCTTTTAGGCCACGTAAAATGGCAATGGTATCGGTCACACTCGGCTCATCAACCAATACTTTTTGGAAACGACGTTCTAAAGCGGCATCTTTTTCGACATATTGACGATACTCATCTAAAGTTGTTGCACCGACACAATGCAGCTCACCACGCGCTAAAGCAGGCTTGAGCATATTGCCTGCATCCATCGCGCCATCAGCTTTACCTGCACCCACCATCGTGTGCAACTCATCAATAAATAAAATAATATTGCCTTCTTGTTTGGCCAAGTCATTCAGCACCGCTTTTAGACGTTCTTCAAATTCACCTCTAAATTTTGCACCTGCAATCAATGCGCCCATGTCTAAAGACAACACTTTTTTATTGCGTAAGCCTTCTGGCACTTCACCATTAATAATACGTTGTGCTAAACCTTCAACAATCGCGGTTTTACCCACACCGGGTTCACCAATTAACACAGGATTGTTTTTGGTACGCCGTGCCAACACTTGAATGGTGCGGCGAATTTCGTCATCACGACCAATCACAGGGTCTAATTTGCCTTTGGCAGCGCGTTCGGTTAAATCAATGGTATATTTGCTTAAAGCTTGACGATTGTCTTCGGCATTACTATCAGTCACAGGACTATCTCCGCGTAATTGTTGAATCGCTTGTTGGAGTTGTTGTTTGTTTAAGCCTGCTTGTTGTAAGGCTTTGGCGGTGTCGCCACCCTGCTCAATCATCGCCAACAGTACTAACTCACTGGCAATAAATTGGTCTTGGCGTTGTTGAGCTAATTTATCAGCCAAATTAAACACACGCTGTAACTCTTGGCCAATTTGCACATCACCCGTTGGTTTGTTTACCGTCGCCGCACGTTCTAATAATTCATTCAGCTTTTTATCTAAGCTCACCATATTCACGCCTGATTGCGTTAATAAAGGTTTAATCGAGCCACCTTGTTGCTGAATAAAGGCTAATAATAAATGCACAGCATCAATCGTAGTATGGTCTTTACCTACCGCTAACGATTGAGCCTCACCTAATGCTTGTTGTAATTTAGCAGTAAAACGGTCAAATCTCATAATTTAGTTCCTACTTGTCTTTGACTTAGCACAGTCTAAGTCTTAAAAAAATTAAGGTTATTTTAGAAATGAGGTATAGCCAAAAGATTTCAAGACGCAAATTTTTCTTTTTTCATAAACCAACTTGAGCACTTGAAAACAAACAAAGGCTACCCATTTAGATGCATTTTTAACAGGCTTTCTCCACTAAATCTTACTTATCCGCATAGTCACTTAATGAAAATCTCTGATTGTTTCATTTTATGCAATAGTGTATTTCTTTTTGTGTACTTGATAGTACACTTTATTCAATTAAAATACTGAATAGATCTTGAGTATTTTACTCAGTTATAAATGTTTATGAGGTGTATTATGCGGCTTATTTTGGCTGCGGCCTCATTATCTTTAGTGCTTGTTTCAACATCTGCCCATAGCGACAACAATAATAACAATCAGCTAGGACTAGAGCCTAATGATAGTGGTTGGTCGCTTAATCTCGACAATGATTTGTTTACCCCACACAAGCAAGATCGGGATTATACAGGTGGGTTAAATATGACTTTTGCGGGTCAACGTGTCAAAGACTGGCCTGTTTCAGTTAATGGTGTGTTAAGTGCCGTTAATCAAGGCTTGGGCATTGAACATCCTGATAGTTTGCATTTGCATAGTTTACAAATTGGTGTGGCTGCTTTCTCACCAGAAGATATTCAACAAGCACAGATTGTCAACGATGACCGTCCTTATGCCAGTTTAATCTATTTAGCAAATTCTCAATTACAGGTGTTGAATGACAATACCGCTAATCAAACTACCTTAACGGTAGGGATTTTGGGAACTAGAGCAGCACAATTGCTACAAGAAGGCATTCATCAACTGACAGGCTCTGAACCGCCACAAGGTTGGCAACATCAAATTGCCAAAGGTGGTGAGCTGACTTTTAAATACAGTTATGCCCATCAACGCTTATGGTACAAACAAGCTAACTTGGAGATTAAACAATCTTGTGAAGCCAGCATCGGTTTTTTAACCGAAGGTAATAGTGCAGTTTCGGTACGTTGGGGACGCATTAGCAGCCCATGGTGGAGTTTTACCCCAGATCGTGCTGAATATTTTGCCCAACCCAGTGTTGGTTTACCTGACCAGTATCGTTATCGCCAACCTGAGTTATATTTATGGGCAGGCGCAAAAGTGCGGGTACGTGCTTATAATGCTTTTTTACAAGGTCAATTTAGAGACAGTGAATTTACTTATCCACAAAATGATGTTGAGCCTGTCTTAGTCGAATCGTGGTTAGGTGTTACCAAACAAGTGAGTGAACACTACCGTTTGAGTTGGGTCTGGCGTTATCAAAGTGCTGAACTAAAACAAGGTCACGGTCATCGTGATTTAATTTGGGGCAGTGTGATGATTAACCGTGATTTTTAGTACTCTCTAACGCTTGATGTTGGGCTGGCTGCCAATGGCCTTCGGCATAGGCTTTGGCATCACGTACATCCCAAATAATATCCGTGGCTTGTGGTTGAAAATCGGTAATGGTTAAATGCGTAATCATGTCATGTCTCTTGGTAAGCCGTATTCATCTAAATGCATTTCTTGCTCTGTGCGCTGGGTAGCTAATAATCCTAAATCTAAAGCTAACGCATCTATCCCATCAATAATTAATGCTTTTTTACTGATGTGCAAAGCATCAAAACATTTTTGACGATATTCTGGTTTTTGTTGAAAATTATTTAACGCCCGAAACAAAGGCTTTTTCACATCATACGCCGCTTCCGCTTTATCAAAAGCCAATTGTGGAATATGAGATGCTAACCTTAGCATAGCCAAATCTATTAAATCTCTTGACTCTACAGCCGTATCATTCCACCGATCTGCATTAGCCAATAATTTTTCACAACAACGATCAACAAAACTCAAACAAGGGATATTTAACCAATTTAAATAAATGGGTGATTCTAAATGGATACGCGCTTCAGCAATAATCTCAAACTTTATCAAGGTGTTATCTATCACCACAGGAAATCTAATACCATATTGATCGGCTTTAATTTCTCTAGGTAATTGTATGCCTTGAACGCTTTGAAAAATCGCTTGATAACCTTCTTCCATTATTTTGCTGCGTAAATACCGATAATGTTCACCGACAGGACAAACAAAATCTATATCTTTACTCCAACGATATTCGTTATACGCTAAGGCAAGTAAGGTACCGCCACCAAAGTAGGCAGAAGCTTTTTGAAAAAAGTCTACGTTTAAAGCTAACAATACTTGTGAGATTTTTTGATGAAATTCAAGGGCAAACATCAATAACAATCCATGATTTTTTGTCAGTTGCTAACTTTTGCACAAACGCCAACTCTTCACCTGTTAAATCTGCTAAAACACCCCGATAATGCCAACCACGTTCATAAAGAGACAAGATTTCATCTTCTGTTAACGCAGTCAAAGCAGAATGCTGCCAAGCAATAGCTTGCAGGAATGGCAAATGTTGCGGTTGCTCATACATGAGGTGTTATCCCTCTTTTTAGTAGCTAGCCTCTGATAATCATAGCCTAATTTATTATTCGCTGCACAGTTTTGGCAATATGCTGACCAAACCATTCAGCAGTTCTTAAATCACCAACAGGAGGTGTTATCTCAACAGGTGCGCTATCTGATTGCGCCATTAAGCCCATATAACTGCCCATACGGTTTAAATCTTCAGGTTGTGTACCCGTTGGCATCAACGGCATTCCTGCCCACAACATTCCATGCTGCATAGCAAATAATTGAATTTGTTGCAAAACTGCCAGTTTGTCGCCACTTAATCCGCCAGAATTGGTGAAACCTGCGGCTAATTTTCCTTGCCAACTTTGCTCTAACCACACCTTTGAGGTGTCATCCATAAAAGTTTTAAAGGGAGCTGAAACACAGCCCATATAAGTTGGACAACCAAAAATAATCGCATCGGCATTGGCTAACACTTGCCAATCAATATTATCAACCGATAACAAATAGCTATCTACATCGGCAATTTGGCTAATGCCCAAAGCAATATATTCGGCTAATTTGGCGGTATGGCCATAACCACTGTGATAAACAATAACGATATTTTTTGCCATTATGCTAACCAAATAACCGAAGCCATACGTCCTGTTGTTTGCTCTCGGCGATAGGAAAAAAATCTTTCTTGATCAGTAACGGTACATAAATTACCACCACTAATCATCCCAATACCTGCTTTCATTAAACGTTGACGGGCTAAATCATAAATATCTGCTAAATATTTACCATTGGCTTTAACGGTAAATGCACTTTCTGCGCTGGGGTCAACACGCAAAAACGCATCTCGCACATCAGAACCGACTTCAAACGCTGTTGTACCAATGGCAGGCCCTAGCCAACACATCACTTCCGCAGGATTAAGAAATTTTGCCAAAGTATTTTCTAAAATACCATTGGACAAACCACGCCAACCTGCATGAGCGACGGCAACACGATGGCCACTTTGATCACAAAAAAAGACTGGCAAACAATCAGCAGTCATCACCACACAAGGTAAACCACGTTGAGTTGTCGTCACTGCATCGGCTTCGGGAACATTTTGTGCGCGGCGTTTAGGCTCGCTAAATGCATCTACCACGTCCGTTCCATGTACTTGTTGCAACCATTGAGGTGGGCCACAAGGCGCAACTTCATTTAAGGCAATTAATAACTTACGACGATTTTCTACAACCTTGCTTGGCTCATCCCCGACATGAAAGGCCAAATTAAAACTATCATAGGGAGCGTCACTACAACCACCTATACGTGTCGTTACCACTGCACAAACATTGGTTGGTGCTGGCCATTCTGGCTTAATAAAAGAGTCTTTTAAACTCATAGGAAGATTCCTTTAGAGTATAGATACTTACTCATTAGAGAACTTTAAGGTTGGGATAAAGAGAATTGTGGCTTTTTAAGCATCACATACAGAAATAATAACTACTTAATTTGCAAAACTAGCACGAATTATAAATTAAAATCACGGTTTTGTCGGACAATAAATATAGACTTACAAAACCAATCTTCTAATTATTGACCATTTTCTTTACCACGCACTTCAAAACGCACTTGTGCGCGTACTTGACCTTGTAAATTCTTGAGTTGTAATAGATAACGACCACGTTTTGGTTGCCACCCATACTCTTGTTGAGCTGAGGCCAAGTGCTGATCGTTTAACCAAAAGCTCAACTGCTCGCCCCCTGTTTTTGCTTTAAAAAACACTTTTTGATAATTTTTTGGCATATCAGGGTCTAAGGCAATAATAGTGTTAGCAACAGGATAAACCATTTCAGGAACATTATTTGGCCAATAACTGACTTTTGTCTGTTCAGTGCCATCAATAAACCATTCTTGATAATTGGGCTGAGCAAAGCCTTCAAACTCAACCGATTGTTGATGTACACCTTTAGGGGGCTGTGGTGCAAATGATTGTCCCGCACCTGCTTCTAAATAATTCATCACCATTTGCCAAACGGGTGCTGCACCTGTCATTCCCGACACATCACGCATTGGCAAACCTTGCATATTGCCCACCCACACCGCCACCGTAAATCGCCTTGAAAACCCCACACACCAGTTATCACGCATATCTTTACTGGTTCCTGTTTTTACCGCCGACCAAAATGCCGTAGCTAAGGCATTTTCATAACCGAAGGTTAAACTGCGTGCATTTCGATCACTCAGAATATCTGCCACAATAAAACTGGCTTGAGGCGATAAAATCGTTTTTGTTGGACTGGTTGGAGGGGATAATTCTAAAGTTGCCTCGCTAAATTGTCCTTGATTGGCTAAGGCACGATAGGCATTGGCTAATTGCCACACATTAATATCTGCGCCACCCAAGGCTAAGGCATTGCCATAATAATCGGCTTGTTGCTCCAACAAAAAACCAAGTTCATTGAGCATCTTCCAAAAATTTTCTAAACCAACTTTATTGAGTGTTAATACGGCGGGAATATTTAATGAACTGGCTAAAGCACGGCGGGCAATCACTGCGCCTTTAAAGTCTTTTTCGTAATTTTGTGGCACATATAAACCTTGTTCGGTGCTGATATTTAAGGCTTGGTCATCTAACACAGAAGCAGCCGTTAATAAGTTATTTTCAAACGCCAAACCATACAAAAAAGGCTTGAGTGTTGAACCTGCTTGGCGTGGCGCATAAATTCCGTCCACCCAAACTTTATCTTCAACCAAGCCACTATTTGCCACATAAGCCAACACTTCACCTGTTTGATTATTGAGTACCAATACTGCCCCTGCATTGGCTTTTTGTGCAGCTAATGAGGCTAACTGGCTACGTAAGGCTTGATAACTAAAGTCTTGTAAGTTTTTATCTAGGCTAGTTTGATAATTTTGATTGGCTTGGGTTAATAAACGTGCGGCCAAACTTAAACTATCAGCACGTTGCTCTATAGGTAAACGCCGTTGACTGAGTTGTTGAAAAGCTAATTCTTTGACCTCTTGGCAATCGGCTTGATAACCAGCATTGATTAACACACAAGCACGATCGGCAATCCGTTGAATACTGGCATTAGGTGCTGCCAACAAACTGACTAATAAAATGCTTTCTTCTTTGTTTAAACCACGCGGCCATTTGCCAAACAAGGCCAAACTAGCAGTGCTGACACCTTGTAAATCGCCACGCCACACCATTAAATTGATATAGGCTTCAAGGATTTGTGCTTTTGTCCATGTTTTTTCGAGCTGACGCGCGGCTTGTAGTTGTTGCCATTTACGTTTAAGACTACGACCACCTGTTTGCCATGATAACTTAGGGTCAAGCATCGCGGTTAATTGCATGGTTAAGGTGCTTGCACCACGCGCTTTTTGCCCTGTTACATAGCTGACTGCCGAACGGCTCACCGCCCCCCAATCGACACCATGATGACGATAAAAATCACGATCTTCGACAAATAATAAAGCATCAATTAACGCAGGTGATACTTCTTCTAATGGCGTCCATTCAAAGCGATGTTGTTGTTTATTAAGACGTTGATAAGCTAATACTTGGCCATGTCGATCTAATAAGCGGGCATAAGAAGATTGCCATTGTTGTTGGATTTGGGAAAATGTTGGCGGTTGAGAGGCTTGACCGACTTGGCAAGCTATCATTAAGAGCAACACGAACAGCCAAGGCATATTAAAGCGCAGCCTCTAGAAAAAACCGATAATTAAAATCATCTAAAATATCGCCATCATTAGGACGAAATGCTTTTAACTCTTTGAGACGAGCTTTACAACGTTCTGGTTTGTTCAGTTGGTAGAGTTTAATAGTAACATCTGCACGGTGTTGATTATCTTGGCTTACCGTTGATATAGGATGAATCTCTCCTGTTTTAAAGTTAACCTCAAAATAATCATAAAACCGATAATCTTGCTCATCAGGTTTCAATAAACTCTCATCAAATTGTGCTAATTTCTCTGACTGACACACATCACAGCAAGGAAATAGGTTATCCCATGTATAAGCCAACTGAGGAAAAGATTCTTTAGGACGAAAATGCTCTATAGTTTTTCGACTTTCTACCCCTAATGCACCATCGCAAAAGGCACAATGATGTTGAGTCATGCTCATTAATTGTTCTTTAGCGCAACTAAAACACTTCTTGTGGTCACGCCATACAAATTTATATGACGGATTTTCTTGTACTTTTTTTACATAATCCGCATTCCATTGGGCTGATTTTTTTTGCCAACAATCAAGTGCAACCATCCTTGTTAATTTACGCAAGGTCTATATCCTCTTTCATTAAACGCGATAATTGTCTTAATTCGCGTGCAACAATCGCCTTAACTTCTTCACCTTTATCAAATAACTTTGCCGCAATTGCTAATAATTGTGTTTTATCAGCAGGCTGTTTGTTCGTCATATAAGATTGACGATACTGATAAAACTGATTTAAATCTTGCTCAATTTCTTCACCAAAATCTTGATTTATATCAAAAATTTCATTCAAAATTAATGCGTAACTTTTGGCGGGGTTTGATTTAATTGCTTTAATTTCTGAATTTTTTTTGCCTTGTTCGGGAAGTTTATAAATCCACGCATCTTCTACCGAGCCAACCACAAATGGCGAATGGGTAGAAGCAAAAATTTGGGCATTGGGTAATAATTTTTGTATGGCAGGCAAAATTCGACGCTGCCATTTTGGATGTAGATGAATATCAATTTCATCTAAAAATAAAATAATATTTTGGTCAAAAATACTCCTTTTTTCAGCCCAAGAAAGCCGATCCAAACGCCAAGCTAAATCAGCAACCAAACCGATAATTGATTTTAAGCCATCAGGCAATACGTCAAAATCTAATACTTGATTATTTAAGCTAATTTTTACAGTTAACGGTGAGTGTTGTACTTTAAACTTAATGTCTAACTGACAAATCTCAAAAATAAATTGCTCTATTTTTTTGACGGCAAACTGATAGTTTTTTGCCGCTTGTTTGTCACCTTCAACCTCTGCCAATGCTGCCGAAGATAAACTGTTTAAAATCCACTGAGCGATTAGATTAGTATCGGTATTACCTGTAAAAGATAAATTGTTTTTAGAAGATAACGACTGAGAAATATCCATGGAGCTAATATTATGAGTTGTTGATTTTTCTAAAGTACGACGACCAGAATATGTACCAACGTAAAAATCTCTCAACAAATAATTAATACTTATTTCCAAATCTTCATAAAAATCATTTTTATCTAATATTTTAAAAGAACGATTATTCCAATTAACACTGATAAAAGCATTGTCTTTGACACGTTGTTTAATTAAAGAATGACTTCCCTCCCCAAAAACTCCTGCCAACGCATACAACAAAGTACTTTTGCCACAACCATTAGCCCCTGTAAACAAATGAATTTCTGCCTTTTTTTCGTCAGCCTCAGCCGATTCAATGGGTGGAAAATCAATTTTCACATCATCAAATACACCAATATTTTTTAAGGCAATCGACTCAATACGATACTCGGTCATGTTATCCACCAATAAAAAGAGGCAAACCATTGCTAGTTTGCCTCTTAGTTTATCGACTTAGTTAGCACCAATAAAGATGCAAACTATTACTCCCAAATAACTTTTTGTTTTTGGGCAACCCATTGCTCACCATGTTTTAAGTAACGATCTTCAATGACATTACGTTTGATTTTCATGGTTGGGGTTAAGAAGCCATTTTCCATTGTCCACTGATCTTTCACGATCACCACATAATCCAACACTTCATGGTCTTCTAACGTGCTGTTTACGCTTTTCAACAACTCTTTAATTTCATTAGTTAAGGTTTCTTTATCCAATTCACCTTTTTCTAACTCTTTGATGGCATCTAAAGACAACATAAATAAGGCAAAAGGTTGAGGCTCACCTGCACCTGTCACACACACCACTTCCACTTTTGGATGGTTGTTGAGTTTGTTTTCAATCGGTACTGGCGCAACATATTTACCCTTACTGGTTTTAAACAACTCTTTAACACGACCTGTAATGCGTAAACGACCTTTTTCGTCAATTTCACCACGGTCACCTGTTTTAAAGTAACCATCATCGGTCATTTCTTCGGCCATTTTGTCTGGCATTTTGTAGTAGCCAATCATTTGTGCTGGGCTTTTTACCTGAATTTCGCCATTGTCCGCAATACGATGTAACACACCCGGATTAACTGAACCCACATAACCGACGCGCACTTCATTTGGCTTACAAGCATGAGAGTAGGCAAAGTTTTCGGACATACCATATACGTCCAATAACTCTAAACCTAAACTACGATACCATTCAATAATTTGTGGGGGTAACGGTGCAGAACCTGTTAAGGCAACACGTACGTGGTTCATGCCTAACTGAGTTAAAACCTTCTTCTTGATGATTTTGTTTAAGATTGGAATATTGAATAATATTTTTTGCTTTTTAGGTGGCAACTTCTCATTTACACCCAAATAGAACTTCGTCCACAATCTTGGCACAGAGAAGAAAATCGTTGGTTGGGCGCGTTGTAAGTCTTTTTGGAAGGTCTCTAAACCTTCGGAGAAGAAAATATGGAAACCGAAGTATAAAGACATGGTTTCTACGGCGGCACGCTCAGCAACGTGAGCCAAAGGCAAGTATGACAACATACGTTCGCTGCTAGAGAAGCCCCAGATTTCTTCCATGCCACTGGTAATGACAATCATGGTGCGGAAGCTGTGTAATACACCTTTGGGTTTGCCTGTACTGCCAGAGGTATAAACGATGGTTGCAATATCGTCTAACTGAGGCATGGTTGGATTTTTTAAGGGTTCAGTTTTCGCAACTAAATCATCCCATTGTGGCTGACTAGATAATTCTGGTGGAGACAATGGTGCAGCAATAATTGGTAAACCTTGAGGAATGACGGTTTTAATTTCTTTCCAACCATCAGCCTTGCCATCCATTTTGCCAACAATTAATAATTTGGCTTCGCTGTGTTCAAAAATATATTCGGCAGTTTCACCGTTTAGGGTTGGATATAACGGTACAGTCACATGACCAGACATCCAAATCGCTAAGTCAGCCATAATCCAATGGGCTGAGTTGCGACCTAATAAAGCAATATTACTTTTGGGTGGTAAATTTAACGACTGAATATAGGCAGCAATGCGTCTAACTTCGTTACCCACTTGTTGCCACGTGTAATCTTTAACAACACCATTACCAAATGGCTGGGTTAAATAAATTCCACTTGGCGTATTTTTTTCCCAGTAGAGTAAACAATGAAGAAGAGTTTGCTTTTCGGCATTTGCTGTCATGTTGTTATATCCTCATAAATCACAACGTATTATGCTCAACACAGATTTATTTTCTGTTTAAGGCAATACAAAAAGGGCTAAACGTCAATGGGTAACAAGCATAATGGCGTTTAGGCTTGGCAATTGTTTGATTCTATCGTTGTACAATAGACCATCTTTTTTAACATCAAACTATTTAGACTAAAACGTTTGCTGCTATTGTTGCAGTAATGTTGCCCTAGACAACTATCTCTGCTTAATTAATTTATCATCACACAATGGCGTGAAGACTACCATTGACCGCACTTGCTGAAAAGCCTTGTTTGTCTAACAAATGTAGTTGTCTATGACTTTTCATAAAGTTTATGAATTGATTATGGTCAAAATACATTTTTTTATGTCATTTTTTTACAAAAAATACTATTTTCCCCTCCCACTCCCCCTCCTTTAGCATAGTTCGATAGAAATTCAGGTTTGCTAGACTGCACGCCGACTGAAGATGATCTTAGTGTGTAATTCAATGGTTCTACTCTCGCTCCAAAGATGATTATCACTAATTCAGCCACTTTCTCACCATAAATAAGAAACTCAACCCTAGGACCTTCGTGCATTGCGCGCAATAACGTCAGTAAAAAAATAAAGCGTTATCGTCCTAAATAACACCATGAGGACACATAAATGGCAATTTGGGTGACATGGCCAGCTTGGACAAAGTTTGGCACTTTGGGGATCGCTGCTGGTTTGCTAACTTTAGCAGCCGAACGCAGTGAATTATTAAAAAACAATATGTTTGATTTGGAGGATTACCCCAAACTCAATAAAAATATTGTTTGTGATGAACGCAGTAAAACAGCGCGTACCGAAGATGGGACGTGTAACATTTTAAGCAATCCTGCCGAAGGATCCGCTTATGTGCGTTTTGGTCGTAATGTGAACCCTGCTTATACGGCAGGCGAAACCGAAGCCAATACTTTATTAAGCCCTAATCCTCGCGAAGTCAGTAATACTTTATTAGCTCGCGGTGAGTTTAAACCTGCACCTAGCCTTAACTTTATCGCCGCCTCATGGATTCAGTTTATGGTGCATGACTGGGTTGACCACGGCGAAAATCAAAGCACAAACCCAATTAAAGTGCCATTGCCTGCGGGTGATAGCATGGGCAGTGGCACATTAAATGTACGCCGCACTCAGGCAGACCCAAGCCGCACTGCCGCCGATGCAGGCAAGGTTAATACCTACCGTAACCACAATACTCACTGGTGGGACGGCTCTCAATTATACGGTAGCAGCAAAGCCCAAAATGACAAAGTACGCTCTTTTGTTGATGGTAAATTAAAAATTAATGCCGATGGGACATTACCAACTGAGTTATTAAGTGGCAAACCGATTACTGGCTTTAACGAAAACTGGTGGGTGGGGATTAGTATGCTCCATCAAATTTTCACCAAAGAGCATAATGCCATTGCCACCGCATTAAAACAAAAGTATCCAAATGCTACCGATCAATGGTTATATGACAAAGCTCGTTTAGTTAACTCTGCTTTAATGGCCAAAATTCACACCGTTGAATGGACACCTGCGGTGATTGCCAACCCAGTTACCGAACGTGCTATGTACGCAAACTGGTGGGGTTTAATTGGTAATGCCAATGGCCGTGACAAATATCAAGCCGAAACCCGTAAATGGTATGAAGATTTAGCCAAAACTGACTCATGGCTTAAAACCTTCTTAGGGGCTAATACCGATATTGCAGGTACAGTCGGTAGTGGCACTTTAGACCACGCGATTGCAGGTTTGGTTGGTTCGGCTAATCCTAACAATTATGGTGTGCCTTATACCTTAACCGAAGAATTTGTTGCGGTATATCGTATGCACCCGTTAATGCGCGACAAAGTGGATATTTATGATATTGGCTCAAACGTAGTGAGCAAGTCAGTGCCTGTCGAAAACACTCGTGATCGTAATGCCGAGTCCATGTTAACCAGCGAAAGCCCAGATCGTTTATGGTATTCCTTTGGTATTACTAACCCAGGTTCGTTAACCTTAAACAACTATCCAAACTTCTTACGTAATTTGTCTATTCCTGTCGTTGGTAATATTGACTTAGCAACCACCGATATTTTGCGTGATCGTGAACGTGGTGTGCCTCGTTACAACCAATTCCGTCGTCAAATTGGTTTAAATCCCATTACTAAGTTTGAAGACTTAACCACAGAACCAGCCGCTTTAGCCAACTTAAAACGTGTGTATAGCAACGACATTGAAAAGATTGATACCTTAGTAGGGATGATGGCTGAGACTGTACGTCCTGATGGTTTTGCCTTTGGTGAAACCGCGTTCCAAATCTTTATTTTGAATGCCTCTCGCCGTTTAATGACTGACCGTTTCTTTACTAAAGACTATACACCAACCGTTTATACCCCAGAAGGTTATGCTTGGGTAGAAAACACTACCATGGTTGATGTGATTAAACGTCACCATCCTCAGTTAGCGGCTAGTTTAGTAGGTATGGAAAATGCCTTTAAACCTTGGGGCTTAAATATGCCTGCTGACTACGAAAAATGGTCTGCTCAAGCCAAAGCCGATCATTTATGGGTCAATGGCGCACAACGTACTCAGTACAAAACTACGATGCCCAATTTAGTTCCTGTGGATATTGGTGGTTTAATTAGTTCTATCTTGTGGAAAAAAGTGCAAACGCGTACCGATGTTGCGCCAGCAGGTTACAAAAAGCCGATTCATCCATATGGGGCAATGGCTAAAGTGAAGTTTATTCCTGTTGCCAATAATGGGTATACAGGGTTATTCCAAGGCTCTGACTATGGTTTATTACGTTTATCCGTAACAGGTTTACCCTCTGATCGTGGTTTTGCACCCGGTTTAGCATGGAAAGCCTTAGTCGATGGCAAACCATCAGAAAACGTTTCTGCGTTATATACCTTATCGGGTCAAGGACAAAATCATAACTTCTTTGCTAACGAGTTATCTAACTACGTGTCACCAGAAGCTAATGAAACCTTAGGCACAACGGCATTGTTCTCTGCGGTATCTACTAAACCTACTTTAGTGGTCATGAACGATATGGCCGAGATCACGCAAAAAGGTGTGCCAGTGTTGACGCCTAAAGCCCCCACACAAATTTATTTTGTGCCACGTCCCGAAGTAAAAACCAAGTTTTCTACAACAGCACATGACTTCCGTTATGACTTAGCGACTTTAGGTGCAGGTTCAAAACTCTATGATGTTTACGCAACTTCAATGGAAATTAAAACTTCTATTATTCCATCTACCAATTTAAGTTATGCACAACAACGTCGTGCCAGTGCGAAGAAAATTGGTGAATTAGAGTTAACCTCGCCATTAATTGTCTCCGCCTTTGGTGACAGCGGTGTGTTCTTTAAACATCAACGTTATGAAGATAAATAAATCTGTATAAACAGCTTATTTATTGTGCAAAAAGCCAACACATTGTGTTGGCTTTTTTTATGCAGTCAAAAATATTGGCTAATTTGGGCAATGTATCGAATTATTATTTATTTCACGGACACAAAAAAGCCTCAAACTTTCTTCAAAGTTGAGGCTTTTAAAACTTCTTTAAAGAAGTAAATATGGTGCGCCAGGAGGGACTCGAACCCACACCCTCACGGACTGGAATCTAAATCCAGCGCGTCTACCAATTTCGCCACTGGCGCAAGGCGGACTATCTTACAATAAAAACAATAAAATTCAAAGATTTTTTAGAATGCATCTCTCCGTTATAAGTATGCTGACAGCCAATCCTTGGCCAGCTATCCGTTACGGTTTAACCTCAATCGTTTTATTAGGACTTAAACCATACACATCAGGTGCATACATCGCCTCAACTCGTGTTGCAGGTAACTTAAACGTGCCTGCTTGATTGAGACGTACGGTATAGGCACTTTGCCATTTAGTATTCGATGGTAAATATTGATAATACGCCCGATAAGCATCCGCCGCATATTCAACATAAACTGGCCACCAATCATTCGTACCCCGATTTAACAACTCACTATCACGTTTTAAACCACGTCCCAACAACACTGCACCTGTAGGAATGGGGTCATTAACGACCACCCAACCCATTTCTTGGCTAGAGGTAAATGACAACTCGACGCGCATGACATCGCCAACATGCCACTCACCTTTGACTTTTTGTTGAATAGGAATGATGTCTTTAAAAATACGATAGCCTTTTTCATCGGCTTTGGTAATTGGAATACGCGCTGCGCTTGATACCCGCAACCACGGACTGCCCTCACCTTGATGATTAACAGTGATTTGGCTATTTTGTTTTGGCCACGCAAAAGACATATCACTGTTTTCGGTATCATTAAAACGTACTGTTTGCGGATTGGCTTCGGTGGCTTTTGGCCATGCTGTACTGGCTTGCTCTGTGCCTAATTGAGCAAGCGTTTTACCTGTAATACTCAAGGCATTATCATTAAAACGTTTTAGCACAAAACCGCCCCACAAATTACTTTGTGTGCCTTGCCAATGGCCTTGTTGTTGTTGACGAATTAAACCACGCACCAAGAACGGCAATTCATCTTGCCAGTTTTTGTCGCCCATCACCGCTAAGGTTAAACGCGCTTGCAACACTTGGTCATCGTCATACCACCACCAACGGTCTTTATCATGTTTAAGAATGATATAAGTGCCACCTTGTTGGACTAATTTGGCTTTTAATAACCGCTCTACTTCGGCTAAACGCTCAGCACGTTTAGGCACATTATTGGCATTTTTTAACAACTCATACCAATCAATTAAAATATGATTAGGCCAGATGCTCGGTTGCAAACGAATGTTATCCAACAAGTTGGGTTTAAAACGACCATATTGTGCCAAGATATTGGCGACTTCGATGTGTCGTTGAACCACATCAAATTGTGGCTCATAAATCCAATAACGATAAATTTCTTGGTTAACTTTGCCTTCGGCATAACGCAATAAACCATCCAACATGGCGTTGCGGCTGTCTTCAGGAATTTGCCAATTTAACGCCTTGGCCGCACGTAACACATGTGCTGTTAAGAACGGTGAACCCGATGACTCGCCCTCACTGGGATAAAACTTAGCTAAACCGTCTTTATCCAAATAAGTTGGCAAATCACCCATAATATCAGCCCACAAACTGGTATCTTGTAAGCCTGTTGCTTTAGTGGTTTTTTGTTCTAAACAAATATAAGGATAACTTCTAAACCATTGTTTGACTGGCTCTAAAGTTCCCCCCAAATTGGGTTGAACATCCAACAACACTTTTCCTGCTAAAGCTTGTGCTGGTAATGCTGCCAAGTTTCCTTGATATGCTTTTGCGGCTGAAATTTGTTTTAATTCCGAACTTAAAATTTGCATAGGAACAGCAGGCAAAACTTTTTGACTGACTTTTAAGGCATCACGATACAATTCGCTTTGTGCTTGTACTTGCCATGTGACATTCTGACTTCCTTCAGTCATCACCACAGGCACATTAATGATTTGTGTGCCATTCGCAGCCAATACTACCGATTGTTGATATGGCGCTTTTAATACCTCACTATTAATCGTCACTTGCACCGTTTGTGGGTTAGGACTGCTATTACGCAAGGTAAATTCGGCTTGATAGCGGTCATTATCACGTACCACACTCGGCAAACCACTGAGAATTTGCAACTCTTGGGTGTTTCTCATGCTGGCTGAGCCTGTACCAAACTGCTCACGAGAACTGGCAATCGCCACCAATTTAAAACTGGTTAATGAATCATTCAGCGGTACGCTAAAACGTGCCATACCTTGACTATCAACGGGGGTACTGGCTTGCCACAACAACAAGGTATCAAACAACTCGCGTGTTGAACCACCTCGACCACCGCCACCGCCTGTTGGTAAGGCTTTTTTGCCAAAGTGACGTTTGCCCACGACTTGTAGTTGATTGGTTGCATTGTCAATACCATAAGCCCGACTTAACATCATCGACGGCAACACATTCCATGAGTCATTATTCGCTAGTTCCAATAAAGCTTCATCAACGACAGCCAAGGTCACTTCGGTGTCATTGGGCAAACCATCACGACCTTTACTGGGGCTGACTTTAACGGTGACTTGTGCTTGTTCGCGTGGGTGATAACTGCTTTTGTCGGTACTGACATCCACACCTAATTGAAAACCTTCCCAACCCACTTTTAACTCAGCAATCCCCAATTTAAAGGCAGGTTTACCCAAATCCACTAACGCAGTTGGTTGAATTTGTTGATTACGACCACGAACAATGGTTGCTGAAATAAAGACGTTAGGTGCGTATTCGGGTTTAATTGGCACAGAAATCACCGAATCTTTACCCGAAATTGGCGTGACAAAACTTTCTAAAATGCCATCACGCACCACCGACACTAAAGCGGTTGCTTCACGGAATGGCATACGCACTTGTAATCGCGCAACATCGCCAACTTTATAATCTTTTTTGTCAGCTAAAACATCAATACGATCATCATCGCCTTGCTCAAACCACCACTCATCTTCACCTGCTATCCATAAACTGGTGCGTGTTGCTGCCTGACGGCCTGTTTTATCGGTGCTGATGGCCGTTAACTCCAACTCACCTGCTTTGGCAAAATTAAACTGACAACGTAAATGACCTTGAGCATCGGTTTGATTGCCACAATTGACCATGACTGGTTCTTTAATGGTTTTGGTGTCATAAGAATAATAACCACCCAAAGTACGTTTACGATGGCTTTCATAACGAATCATCTGACCAAGAATTTTAATGGGCGTATTGGGTTGCAATTGTTGTTGCTGATTCACACTAATAAAATCGACTTCAACAGGCTGATTTTTTGCCACCCAAGACGAAGCCACTTTTGAACCGACCATGACTTCGGCTGGCCAAACGGTGCTACTTGCCCCCACTGTTTGTGTTTCACCACTGGGGTCTCTAAACTCCATTTCTAACTGCACACGACTCACTTGCTTAATGTCAGGCAATGTAGGCGTTAAAGCATTTAAACTGCCTGAGTCATCCAACACCAATTCTTGTTGCTCTAAATCTTGATTATCTTGTGTTTTGTCATTGACCATGACTGGCACAGAATCAAAACTATATTCCTCAAAATTCGGTAACGATAACCAAGACTGCTCTAAGCGACCACGAAGTGTAACAGGTGCATTGCTATAACCACCGCCGTTTAAATAGCGTAATTGCAACTGTAAAGGGATTTGTTTACTACTATTGGCCACCGTATGACTTGCAATGCCCAAATTGGCTTTTAATACAGGCAATCTAAACGCTGAAACATTAAAACAGCCTGTATGCAAATAGTTGTCGGCACTTTTCTTTAATTTAACGCAGTATTCGCCGAGTTTGGCTTGTTTAGGAATCGTCCATGTGCTTTCACCATTACCAATCGGACTAAGCTTGGTGCTCACGGTATATTGCTCACCACTGCCCGAATGCTCAATTAGCACCTCATTGATATTGGTGCTTTTATTGGGCGCACTTAAACCTGTTAATTTGGCATATCTCACTAAATGTTGCATATGCACCGTTTCACCAACACGCAATAAAGAACGATCAAAAACGGTATGGGCAACAAAATCACCTGTGGATTTGCTTGAGCCATAATATTCATCACTTTCTTCATCATAATAATAATCGTCAACACTGCTTAAATTAAAACGCCATGTTTCAATGCCGTTTGTCCATTCAGAGAGTGCAAAACTACGATCATCTCCCAATTTCGCCATAATCAACCACGGTGAATTTTGGCAACTGGTTTTATTATCGGTATCTTTAGGATATTTAAATAAATCTTTGGCAATTTTAACCGTACCTTGCTCACCCGTTTGGCCTGTCCACAATTGTTTATTGTTATAACAATCCCAAACACTCACCGTTGCATTCGCAACAGGCTGACCTTTGGCTAAATCAGTGACCCATACCAAACTATTACTTTTGCCCATTTGCACATGAATGCCTAAATTGGTCACTAAGTTCATGGTATGTACATAAGCGGGTTGTTGTTTTTGGCTAATCCATTCGCCCAAATAACGGCTTTCCACTTCGTGAATATACAAACCTGTGTTCACAGGAATTCCAATCACTTCAAAATCACGAGCGGTTAATTTTCGTGGTAAGGGCTGAACCGAAACTCCTGCTTGTTTGGCAATTAGCGGCTTATCTAAAGCACCATAATTATTAATGTTTTGGTAACTTTTTAAAGCACTAACAAAAGCGGCATCGTCATCCGCCACTTTAAAACTATACAGTTTAGCATCAGTTTGCGCGGCCATATCTGGCTCTAATTGGCGAATCGTTAACGGCACAGCTCCTACTGCTTTTTCAATCACGCCAAAATCAGCAGCAAACTTGGCTAACGGTGGATAACCGCCCGTTTTTACTTGTAAAGGAAAATTTTTTGCATTGGTTAATGGCCGTTTGTAAACATCTTCAATGCCTGAAGGCAAGCTTAATAAAAACGCAGAATTGGCAGGAAATGGTGCAGCAAAACGTACATAATCGCTGTCTTCATAATCCTCACCACTGTTGGGCATGGGTGTCCATACCTGATTACTCCCTTGCAAACGAATCGCTTTAATTTTGTCCGCCGTAATCACTTCGCTAAACCGTAACTCCATATTGGTTAATGGCACACACGGTGCTTTGGGACTTTGTCGAGGGCAGCTAAAACTTACGGTAAAAGGCTGACGGACATCATAGGCTAGAATTTGATCGCTAGTGCGTTTTTGGCCTGTTGCAGTGGCCACTTGTTTACCCCAAATTAACCGTACTTGTTGGCCACCTGTTAAACGACGGCCACAACTTAAGGCACGCCACTCTTTAACGGTGCTGGTTTTATATTGATTGCTTTGTTGATCGTAATATTCGCGACTAGTATTTTTTCGCCACCATTCTTTCAGCTCTTGGTCTTGCTTGGCCAACCATGCTTGGGTTTCTTGAATGGTAAAAAATTTGGCATACAATTTTTCAGGGGAATCACTGGTTAAACAATACACCTGACTAGGCAAAGAACGCGGATCGGTTGGTTTATCTAATTTCACCAAAAATACTTGGTCATCCAAAATACTATTGCCATGATATGGCCACGCATCAACCACACGCACACCCTGTGTCGCACTATAATCATAACCAAAGGTGACATCCCCGACGGTAAACTGATAATAGGGATAGGCTTTAACGGGCTTACCTGCCACACTCTTTAGCCCTGTGACTAAATTAAATTCGCACTTAGTACCCACAGGTAAATTATTATTAAAGTTATACGCCCATGTGCGTGTATCTAACCAACGACCACGGCCATAATCTTTACAAGACGGGCTAACAATAAAAGGATTACGCACGTTTTTGTCGCCCACTCGCACCATATCTTCAGCAAAACGCGCTCTTGCCTGCCCCACCGAGCCAACATCTCCTTGTGGGCTAAAGGTTTTGAGTGCAACCGTTTGTCCTGCTACTTGATAAGCCGTTGCTTTGGCATTGGCAACTACCTGTTGCAAATCAAAAGCAAACAAGCTAAAACTCATGATATAAAGAATAACGGCAGACAACAGGCGCATATCGCCTCCTTTGCAATTAACAAATTTCAAGAAACATAAACTGACTTAGTATAGTACAAAGGCTATAGGAACAAAGATGGAAATTATTCGCCAACATCAACTATTAGATATTATTTTAGAGCTACATAAATCTTCACTAAAAGAAGATTTTACAGCTTATAGAAATCATTGTTATCGCGTGCTTAATTTTTATGCTGCATTTGTCGCCAAAACACCAGACAATCTCAATAAAGGTGCTGTTGCAGTCGCTTTTCATGATTTGGGTATTTGGACAGACAATACTCTTGATTATCTGCCACCCTCCGTTAATCGTGCCAAAACTTATTTAGTTGAAATTCAGCACTCATTTTGGCAAGATGATGTGAGCTTAATGATTGATAATCATCATAAAATTACGCCATTTCATCATAATGCTTTAGTCGAAGGATTGAGAAAGGCTGACTGGCTAGATGTGTCTTTGGGATTGATGAATTTTGGTTTAAATCGACAGTTTATTAGCACCATTCAACGCGAATTTCCCGATGCAGGTTTTCATTTACGTTTGGTACAACTTTCTTTGGCTAATACCTTAAAACATCCATTACGACCTTTACCGATTTTTAAGTGGTAAACAGGCGCAATACGCGCCTAAATCATACCGCCTTTTAAATCTAAATCTAACTCGTTTAACAACTGAACAAAATCTTCTGGTAACGGTGACTCAAACGATAATTGCTCATAGCTAACTGGATGCGTAAGAGTTAAGCGACGAGCATGTAATGCTTGGCGTGGAAAGCATTGTAAAGCATGAATTAATTCGGCAGTTGCCCCTTTAGGCAAACGTGGACGGCCTGCATAAACAGGATCACCCAACAATGGATGACCTTTATGAGCAAAGTGAACACGAATTTGATGGGTTCGG
>ERZ650309.159-NODE-159-length-33794-cov-8.873144_pt1 | contig 33794 bp, 24 predicted proteins | sample MGYA00376245_ERZ650309 | MGnify/ENA primary metagenome ERZ650309 (study PRJEB26733, sample SAMN07839294) | wastewater metagenome | biome: urban; feature: wastewater treatment plant; material: waste water | place: USA: North Carolina | collected 2016-04-26 ... | reverse complement strand
CCCCGACACCGAATCCGACGCCGGCGCCAACGGACGCGCCGACACCAGCGCCGACACCGAATCCAACGCCGGCGCCCACAGATGCACCGACGCCGGCCCCGACACCGAATCCGACGCCGGCGCCAACGGACGCGCCGACACCAGCGCCGACGCCAGCGCCGTGCGATGGATACTGTCCTGCCACCGGTGCTACAGGCACTTGTCGTGTTCAAAATACGATAAACGGCGTTTGCGAAACGCTCGCCAGTGTACCGGTTTGCATGACCGCCGTCGGACCTACTGGCGACGGTTCGCAGTGCGCCGATGCGCAAGGTCAAACATGTGTGAGCGACGTTCTCGACGTTGATGTCTGCGTCTGCGACACACCGAATCCAAGCGCCGCCGATCAGGACCAGATTCAAGGCCGATGCTTGCCGTCTGACACAGCCGACTGCCCCGAGAGCCTTATTCGGTTGGGCGAGACTGCGCAAGGCGATACTGACGACGGCAACAACGGCGGCTACTTGCTCGCGCAGTCGCACTTGTTGACGCATTCGGGCTACCTGATGAATATCAGCTTTTTGGTCAATTTTGCGAGCGGTGCCATTCGGTTGGGTGTGTACAGCAATGTCAACACTGGCGACGGCGATCGACCAAACGAACTGATTGCCAGCACCGACACGGCAGACGCCGTCAGCGGTTGGATGACACTGCCCGTCCTGGCGCCAGTGTTTGTCACGCCGGGTCTGTACTGGCTCGCACACAACGTAGAGAGCGACATCTTGTCGTACTACAAAATGGCTGGCGGCTCGAGCAACCTCGGTTGGAACAGCAACAACGGCAATGTCGGGTTCTTCAATCCTTTGCCGGCTGTGTTCGGTCCGTTTACGTCGGACACAAACAACCCACTGCATTGGTCCATGTTTGCTACGCTGGAAACTGACAACTGCAACCAGTGCGGATCTGCGTGCCCGGCGACGTTGGGCTTTCAAGACACGCTCTATTCAGCCGTCGATTTAACGTGCACGAACCAGCGTCCGTCGTGGCAGTTTGGAGCAGACAGCATTGGTTTGTGTCACGAAGACGGCCGATGCTACGCCTCTGGATTTGATAATTTCGGAGATCTCGAGTGTGCATCATCATGCAGCGGATCTCAGGAACAGGGTAGTGAATGTCAATGCGACCAGAGCTGTTTCTGCAAGTATGCGGATGCCGACGCTACGCAGGTTCGTTGGTATGTGTGTCCCGCGCCGACACCTACACCGGCGCCAACACCAGCACCGACGCCGAATCCAACGCCGACGCCGACACCAGCACCGTGCAACAGTGAATGCCCTTTTGCCAATCCGGTTGCTGACTGCAGTCGCACCGTGCAAACGTTTGGTACGTGTCGCAAAATATCGGTAGACAGCTTGACGTGCACTTGCCAAGTCGTTATGCCAAACGGCACTGCAATTACGTGCCCGAGTGTTGAAACGTGCAACGCTTCACGCAGAAAGTGCACCTGCACCACGCCGGTGTTTGCCGAAAATTCTTGCTTGTGTAACGTGGTTGACACGGAAACACTGCGCTGGAACACAGCCGAGTGCACACAGTGTGCGTCGTCTGCTTGCGTGCCACGTCAAGACCTCAACTTAACGAACGCTGTGTGCACAGCACTTGTGCCGAATACAGATGTGTCATCAGTCTGTCACAGCGGCATATGTTCGATACGTTATTTTGATGCAGACGATCTGTCTCGTACCTTTGTTGACTGTGGTACCGAGGACGGTGCGTGCATTTACGACGGCGATGATTGTGTGTGCACTACCGCACTGCCACAGCAGTGCGCTTGCGAATACGTTGACGGTTCTTCGCGGCGGTATGCGACTTGTGGACTCGATAGTTGCAACGGCACGTGTCCTTCCGAGTTTGGTGGCGGTGTGCTGCAAGTGCCGTCGCAGTGTGGCATCTACCGACCATCTTTCGGTGACGGTTATGGCATCTGCTACTCAGACACACCCAACGAGTGCAAAGCACGGTACTTTCGAGACGATGGTACTGTTCTCGAGCGTTTGTGCAGCACTACATCGACGGCGTGTTCTGCCGTTGGAGAAACGCCTGGCGTTTGTACATGTCCAGCCGAGTGTGGCTGCACTTATGACGTTGGTGGTACCAGAGTGTTTCGACCGTGTGGATTGACGCCGCTGCAATGCACGCCATCGGCGTGTCCAGTGATTGACGATGTTCTTCCGCAACAGGACAGCTGTTCGAGCGTGTATCCAGAATTCGAGGGTGGCGTTGGTCGGATCAACGACAGCGGCGTTTGTGTTGGTCACTACACCGACATTATCGGCAGCGGCGTCGAGCGGCAGTGTGCCGAAGTTGTTGTGCCACTGGGTGCTGGAAGGTGTCAATGCGACGCAACGTGCGGATGCACATACGATTCGTACGGCTCGATCTACGTGTACGAGTGCGTCTACACACCAGCCCCAACACCAGCACCCACGGACGCACCAACGCCGGCACCGACACCAGCGCCGACGACTACCACTACTACCACTCCGACGACGACCACACCAACGACTACTGGTGGACCAACGTCATGCGGTGGTTCGTGTCCAATCGCTGGTGAGACCGAATGCACTCTATTGACAAGCAGCGTCGGCACGTGCTTTCAACATCCGGACGAAACTCCCGGTGTAATGGCTTGTGGAATGTTGCAACTCGACGGCCAAATCGTTCTCTGCACAAATCATATGGATCCGTGCCTTTCCACGCCGGAAGGAGGGACGTGTATTTGTCCAGACGTGGTTGCCGGCAATTGTGGATGCAGCGGCGTACTGACTGTGGGCGAACTTACTATGACAACGACGTTGGCGTGCTCACCCACAACGACGCCAATTACCACGACAACAGCCGCAACGACTACTGCAACGACCACAGCCGAACAGACCACCACTCTGTCGCCGACGACGTCAACGTCGATTACGCCAACGACGACTACGACAACGGCTGAACATACGACCACTCCGTCGCCGACGACAACGACAACGGCTGAACAGACAACCACTTTGTCACCAACGACGACAACTGAACAGACGACCACTTTGTCGCCAACGACGACTACAGCTGAACAAACCACAACTTCGCCACCGACGACAACAACGGCTGAGCAGACTACTCCGTCGCCAACAACTACGACAGCTGAGCAGACGACGACGTCGACGGCACAGACAACAACTCTGTCACCAACAACGGTTACAACAACTGAGCAGACAACCACTCCGTCACCGACGACGACAACAACGACTACGCAGACGACTACTCCGTCACCGACGACGACTACAGCTGAACAAACCACAACTTCGTCACCGACGACAACTTCGTCACCAACCACATCTTCGTCACCGACGACATCAACTACAACTGAACATACTACTCCGTCACCGACGACGACAACAACGGTGGAGCAGACTACTCCCTCGCCCACAACGACGACAGCTGAGCAGACGACGACGACGACGACACAAACAACAACTATGTCACCAACAACGGTTACAACTGAGCAGACGACCACTCCGTCGCCAACGACGACTACAACGGTTGAGCAGACGACCACTCCGTCACCGACGACATCTTCGTCGCCGACGACATCAACTACAACTGAACATACTACTCCGTCACCGACGACCACGACAACGGTGGAGCAGACTACTCCGTCGCCAACAACGACGACAGCTGAGCAGACGACAACGTCGACGACACAGACAACAACTCTGTCACCAACAACGGTTACAACAAATCAGCAGACGACCACTCCGTCACCGACAACAACTACAGCTGAACAGACGACCACTTTGTCAACGACGACAACGGCCGAACAGACCACAACTCCGTCACCGACGACAACGACGACGACGACAACAACCAAACAGACGACCACTTCGTCGCCGATGACAACAACTACAGTCGACCAAACCACAACTCCGTCGCCAACGACGCCAACGACGGCAACAACGGCTGAACATACGACCACTCCGTCGCCAACGACTACAACGGTTGAGCAGACGACAACTTCGTCACCAACGACGACTACAGCAGAACAAACCACAACAACGGCTGAGGAGACTACTTCATCGCCAATAACGACGACAGCTGAGCAGACGACAACTGCAACTGAGCAGACCACATCTCCGTCGCCGACGACGACAACAGTTGAACAGACCACAACTCTGTCACCGACAACAACTTTGGTACGAACAACAACTTCGCCGCCGACGACATCAACGTTCGAGCAGACAACAACACCGCCGCCGACGACGACAACGACGGCTGAGCATACGACTCCGTCACCGACGACGACAACAACAACTGAACATACCACTTCGTCACCTACGACAACAACTACCACTGCAGAAACGACGACAGCCGAACAGACGACCACAACAACGGCCGCAGAGACGACTACGTCAACCACTGTCGTCACTCCTGCGCCAACGCCGTCGCCAACGCCGTGTGTTTCGTGCTGCGAGACTCACTGCGACACACCATTCGCACCCAATTGCACTGCGTACTGCAACGACAACGAATTCGACATGCGAACCAACGAGACGACGTTGACAATCAATTTCAACGATCTCGTCGCCGGTCTGTCGGACGTCGCGTTGAATGCAGCGCTGGAAAAGTACGGCATCGCTGTGCGCACCGTGACCAACGACGGCCAGCGTCACCCGCCGATGATTTTCGACAGTGCGCTGGTGACAGGCAACGATTACCACATCGGTTCGCCAAACGCAGCGTGCACCGGCTGCACACCCAATACCTGCCATGGATGGGGTAGCGGAGGCGCGCCGTATCAACCGGGCAAGAACTGCGAACCGCTCGAAAAGTGTCTCATCATTTCCGAAGACTGCGACACGCGCGACCCCGACGACAACGCAGCAGGCGGCGTCGTGCTGATCGAAGCGTGCACACCGTTCTACTTGATGCACATGACGGTGCTCAACGCTCCAGTCGGGTCGTACGTCAAGTTCTACGACGAGCACGGAAATCAGTGCCCGCACGTGTATCAGTTGCCAATCCCAAGCCACCACGTCAATGCGCGCGTCGACATCGGACCGGCGACTGTGTTCAACAGTCTGTTCAGCAGCAGTCCGTTCGTGATGCCGATGGACGACTACACGCTCGCTCATTGTACCGGTTATCGCGTATCGCGCGTCGCCATTCATCTCGCAGGCTCTGGTTGCATCGACAATCTCGAGCTGCGTCTGCCAGAAGTCACCGTGTCCGAGTGCGCCGATCGCCTACCCGGTTACTGCTGCGACGAGCAAACCGAAACCGGCACGTGTGTGACGAAAGCGGCCGAATGCATCGGCACCTTTGTACCGGGAGAGTGCACCGACGATTTGACGACGCAGTTCTGCGCGCAAACGTGTTGCCTCGAAAACGATCGCACCGTCAACTCGTCGTACGTGGCGTTTGGCGCCGAGTGTATCGACTCGCGCGAACCGTTTGCAACGCCCGATGTTTGCAACGTGACTGTCGGTGCCTGCTGCGTGCATGCCGGCGGCCCTGCAGCGGCTGGCTGCTACGATGGTGTTCCGGAAGGAATCTGCAACGTAATCATGCACGGTTCGTGGTTCCCGCGCATGTACTGCGGCGACCAGGAAATCGACGGCTGTCGCCTCGGTCAGTGCTGCGTTGTCGCGCCCAACGACGACCTGGTCGATCGCCGACGCAATACGCAACTCAAACGCACGTCATGCCAGAAACGCAACATCGACAACTGCCCGTGCCTCGACGTTCAGTGCCCGACCGACGACTACGAGTTGCCGTGCAGTCGCGAAGGTATCTGCCACCGCAAATCGGGCTGGGGTTGGTACGCGCAGTACGAGTGCCGCTTTGGCACCGCGGCGGGCGACGTCTGCACGACCGGTTCGTCGACGTGTACGGCCGAAGGACAGGAGTGCCAGTGTGACGACTGCCGATGCGCGATGAGCAACAAGGGACAGCAGTCGCAGATCTGCACAACGACTACTCCGCAGACCACGGTACCCGTAGCCACGTGCCCACCAGCTACCTCGGACTGCACGCCAAACGTGATTCGCCAAGAGTGCCCTGGCGACGACGAGCAATTCGCCGTCTTTACGCCGTATCAGAACGTCGACGACCCGTTGACCTGCTCCGACAGCGCGCCGTGCCACATGTCGTGCTGCGGTACGCAGTGTTCGATCTCGGCAACCACGCTGCACGTCGAAGGCGGCACGCTGATTCGATACTTTTTCGATGGCTGCGACAGCGTGCAATCGATCGCGGTCGGCAGCGGCGGCTGCGCAAACATCGACGGCATGAAATGCAAGTTCATCGCGCCTCGTCCGAGCGATTTGTTCGAGCTCTCGTCGGCTGGCTCGGCTCTCGATGCGTCGAGCTCGAGCGAGAGTAGTTCGCTGTCTCGAATCGGCGACGACGAGTCGCAGCCGTCGGCGGTCTCTGAGACGTCGGAGAAGGTCGCGTGCGTCATTACGAGTCAGTGCGACGGTGCCATGGTGTTGCCGATCAGTGGCGCGTATCACGGCGTCGAGGTGTTCGTGCCGGGCACGTATGGCGTCGGTCCGACGGCAGTGTCGGTTGTCGTCGACGGCCAGTGCCAGGACTGCGGCATCGTCGGCCCTGGCGTGCAGTGCAGTTTGCTCGGTTCGCAGCGAGCGCACCACCGCGTTCCGTCGGCCACACCGTACGTTGCACCTCGCCGCTGTGTAGAGCCACCGCTGCCAACGACGTCGATGACCGAGACGCAGCAGCGTTTGGCTGCCGTTGATTGGTCTGATCTCGCTGACGAGCGACTGGCGGCGTTCCTCGACTGCGCGCGCGACCCGTTTGGCGCGCCCAAGTACGCCGAGCTGAGCAAGCCGAGCGACGGTGTGTGCAACTACGCACACTGCATCGCGCGCGTTCAAATCGAACACGCCAAACACACGCACGCCGAGGCGGTGCTGCACCTGATACTCGACGGCGATCGCCAGCTTGCGTTTGGTCGCTACACCGATGCGGCGCAGTCGTACTGCTGCGCCGAGTTTGTCGTCGAGCGGTTGGCAAAGGCGTGGCAGTGCAGCGACGCTCAAATCTCGAGCCGCTGTGGCTCGACCGTCGTCCACCCGGCTGCCTCACCAGCACGCGGTCGCCCGACGCTGCAAGATGTCACGGCCATTCGCGACGCCGCCGGCAACGGCCGACCGCAGCTCGCTGTCATTGCGTTTGAACAGTGCAAGCTGACCAAATTCACGCCCGAAGACAATGACATCAACGACGGCGTGTTTGAGGTGTCGGCCACATCTCACGTCGACGGCGACTCGCTGCTCGACTACTCGGTGCTCGTAAAGCCGGCAGCGTTTGGCTCGAGCGACGACGCAGCTCTCGACATGCGATTTGGCGAGATCGGCGTGCCAGCGGGTTCGCGCGTCTACGTTTCGAGTGTCGGGCCAGAGGCGCACACGGCGTGCTATACGGCCAACTCGGTCGCCGACGAAACGCCCGACTGCCCGTCGGTGGCAGTGGCTCGCGTGATTCACTCTGTGCGCGCCTCGTTTGCGGCCAACACACGCGCACGCAGCAACTCGCCCATCAACACACTCGCCACTCTTCCTCACGTCGAATCGACACACCTCGCGCTGATTGTCGTCTACCCGCCGAAAGGCACGCGAGCGATTGCAGCGAATGACATTCGTCTCGATTTCGAGCTCGTGTTACGCAACGAGGAGACGCTTTGCACCGCGCACACGAACGGCGTCGCCAAAAGCTCGTCGGGCTACGCTGTGATCGTACCGGCGCCGTTCCGGTGGCCGCTCGAAGGCGTGCCGACGTACCTCGAATCGACCGACGGTATCTGTGTCGGCGGCGACGACGCAGGCGAGTCGTGCACTGAAGTTCAGCAATGCCCACGCGGCTACTGCAACACGGACAAGAAATCGGCGGCCTACCTCAAGTGCGTCGACACTGTGCGCTCTGGTGTCGACCCAGATTCGAGCTGCTCGCGCGCGTCGCAGTGCGCGTACGGTTACTGCTACGGCTATGCTGGCTCGGCGCGACGCGGCGTGTATCCGGGCGTCAAGTCGTGGCTCGAATGCGTCGGCGTCGGCTGCTACGGCGCGTCGGCCTCACGAACAGCATGGTGCGCACGCAGCTCGTGTTTCGGCGACACACTCGAATGGTCGGCGAGACCGGACGCAAACACGGCAAACGAAGATTTGTACCCTCTGCAAGAATAAACACTTTATTGAGTATTCGCAGTGCAAATGATGCAGTTTTCTGAACCATCACAAAATTCCGCCAAGATATTCTTCATCGACCTAAAGTCGAGCTCCGTGTAATCGTCTGACAGAATAGACAGAGCAAGTTTAAACTTTTGGTCTGCTACATGATCAACTGGTGCCGCCAAGCCATTGGGAAAGTACTCGCACGCTGCTATAGCCAACAGACGCAGCATGGGAAATGTATCGTACAGCAGGCGTCGAACCACAAACGCAGCGTCGTTTGGTGGATACGCGCAGAGCAGTACAAAACACACATAATCCTCGTAAAGATGCGTTGGTATCATTCTTTTTAATGCGTTTTGATCGGTAAAATAATGGCAACAACAAATAGACGGATCAAATATCTATTTGATGTTACCAGTTGCGTAATTGTTCAGGACACAGACGACAACCAATAAAACGAACGAATGAGTGTTGGCGCTTCACCCTCGCATAACGTGGTCCGCTATCAGGACGAAAGCTTTAGTGAATGCAAATGCCTTGAGCGTACGTGTGTGGTTTGCAATCCGAATCCGACAACAGACTTGATTTTTGGGGCGCTGGAGAAAATCGAGACGATTGCCGACCAGTTAGCAGGCGTTGTCGTGGTTCTTGGACAACACACCCATGCCAATGGATGCACTGTTGAGACTCTTCGACTCTTGGAGGATATTGCGCGTGTACTCGATCGTCGGATAACGCGGCAAGAGGAGCGAGTTGACCGCATATGGCATTGATTAAAGTGTCGTCTGTTTGATGTTTCAAATCCGCGATTTGAATGCTTATGTCATCAGCACGTAAATTATATTTTAATGCATTCTGTGTTTTGTGCTCTCCAGAGTGCCATCTCGCGTCGACTCTCTATGGCACCCGCAGAGCCCAACAACGCAAGTATTGCTCTAACTTCGTGCTCGTTTGTCCGCAGTAACGCCGCGTTAATGACGATGTGCATGAGCTCTTCACTCGGCGAGCCGATCGGCGGTATGCCGGATGGCGACGCCAAATACGTACACATCACTGTTTCCTTGAATACTGGCCAACAAGAGAACGCGTGCTGCAAATGAATGAGGTAGATTTGTAGTCGCTCCACCGGCACCAGTAGAAAAGGAAAAGCCGACTTTAGTATGGCGTCGATGTATCGTCTGTTTAAATCCTGTTCAATCATTGTTAAATTGCTGCGTGCGAAATATCCATCCGCATTCAGGTCGGCTAAATCAAATATCAAAAGATCAAATATTTGATGGAACAAATATTTTATGCGCGGCGGACGCCACATTCTATTGGTCGGGATCAAATAACTGTTTGATCGTCGCGTTTTCGATTCATCAAATATTTTCTGCGCGTCGCACAAAAGACCTAAGAATGGCTTCCGTCGAAATGCTCAACCAGCAGTACCGCGCAGCAAACCGGTCGAATCGCACGCTAGACAAGCTGCTGAGAGCTGCCGATCGAGACGTAAAACGACGACAACGCGAGCAAGAGATGCGAGAGCGCGACGCGATGTTTGCTCTCATGATGGATCTCGCCAAAGACGCCGATGTGGCTGGCATTTACAGAGCAAGTTGCTACCTACCACCGCTGCTGCGCGCGATCAAATAGATAAATCAAATATTGAATCAAATTTTCCACTCTAACTGCTCGCGTCGTTCAAGGTCAAACTTTTCGAAATCGCGCAACATCGCGCAACATCGCGCATAATCGCGCAACGATCAAAACACCTCAAACACATCAATTTCGAGTTCAAATTTTGTATCATTTGGTTGTGCCCGATATGAACAACAACATTTTCACACGAATCACAAAAAAATCGAATAATCATTCGCGTACAAACAACATGAAATTCGCGTACAAAAACAAAAGTTTGACCTTGAACGACGCGAGCAGAAAATCCGCACTAAAAAAAAAATGACTGAAAGAATGAAACAGCAATCTATCTGTCGACAAACGATTGCATGTGCCAACAACAAACACACTTACGAGGTTGAACGCGACGACAGATCCGTAACTATCAAGTTCAGAGACGGAAACGGAAGACTGGAGAGAACGGAAAAACTCGCGTGTAACACTGGGGTTTTTCGCGACATCTCCGAGCTAAGCGTCGTCGTGTTTGAAAGCTTGTTTTTGCGCACATATCATGAGCGTGGAAGTTCGATTTACGACGAACCGGGGACATCGAAATGTAAGCACGTTCTACCGGACGGTAGAACAGAAGTACAGATACGAGGGAAGAAATTCGAGGACTGTTACATATTGGAGAAACCGTTTGTGCCGCAGAATCAACCCCTGTACCCGGAACTCTGGGAAGCAATCATTCACGTGCCAAACCCGAGACACGACTAAAACCCACAACCAACATATGGTCTTGCTTTCAACGATAAACCAGTCAATTTCATTCGCGCTATCAAATAGATAAATCAAATATTCGATCAAATTTTTCGGTGCTAATGTTTGCTGTTGCGGACACAAATAAATGAGTAATCTCGAACCTCTGATCAAGTCGGTCGACGACCCGCTGATACAGCAAGCAGCAGATGGGCTCCGACCAACCGTGTATCCAAACACGCCCATTCCTCAGATGGTGCGATTTGCTCCGGCGAGTTTTGCGTACAAAGTCGACGCACACGGCGCCGGCACTCACGTGTACATGTACGGTACCGACGAGTTTGGCCACAGCGTCATGGTGCGTGCGTCGGGGTTCTATCCCTACTTGTACGTCTACCTCGACGGAAAGGATTCGCGCACAAACGATCCGCGCGCGCTTGTCAACGAACTCGAAAGCACGCTACTCCACAGCCTCGCCCTCGACGCCAAAAAGTGGGCGCCAGAGCGTAAAGCGGCGATGCGTGCGTGCGTCGGTACGCTGCGTAGACGCGGAAACAAAACGTTTCATTACGCAGCGAAACCGTCGCCGGCGTTGATGCCGATCGTCGGCTACGAACTGGTTCCCGCCCATTTTATGCGCGGCTACGGCGGCAATTACGGCTATCGCGGAATCGAACAGCGGTGGATGCTGAAAATCTATTTTTACAGTCCAGCGATGCTCGTTCGTGCGCGCAACCTGCTGCACGGCAAACACTCGAGCGGCTCAGTCGAGGCGCAGTGCGAAATGCTCTCGCGCAGCAAGTTCAACCGCGACGAAACGCAGGTCGCCAAAGACGAGGACAAGAAGCAATTGTATTTGAGCCAATTTCTCGCGAAAAACACGTACGCCGACAACGACGAAGACAGCGACGACGAGAGTGAAAAGAAGGTGTTTGCCGGCATCGACCCAGACACCAACGCCATGCTGGAGGAGATGGAGGACATGAACATGCAAATCGAGAAGGAAGAAGAACTCGGCGATGAATGGCAAAACGAGGCCTCGGACGACGAGCCCGACGATGACGCCAACAGTGAGTCGTCGACCGAATCGACTGTTGTCGAACAGAAGACCGGTCCGCAGTCGTACGAGGCGCTCGAAAAGATGCTGGAGATGCAGTTTGTGCGAACGACGCGCACGCTCGTGAATCAGATGCGCGGTTCAAATAGCATATTGTCGAGAATTAGCGAGCCGAATCCGTTGATCGTGTGTGATGCCGACATTGAATTTGTTCTTCGATTCTGTATCGACTGTGGTATCTCGCCGTGTGCGTGGGTGCAGATCGACACCCAGAGCGCAGCGCTCGACGAAAGCATGTTTCGCGACGACGCGCGAAATGGAAAGATGCATAGTGCGGATGGCCAGCACCCGGGATTCGCCAACAATACTTGGATGCTGAACAGAGCACCACCTGGCGTTGGGCCGAGCGAACGACATATACGTCGAATGTATCCCTCGATGGGCCCGATGTTCAATCACGGCAATTCGGCCGAGTCGCACGCTCAAATCGAACTGCGGTGCGACTTTCACTTCATCGCAAATGTCGCCGACCTGAGCATTCAAGAGACGGTTGCTCAACATGTGAGGTTTTCATTCGATTGCGAGATGCAAACTGGTCCCGGCGGAGCGTTCCCGCAGCCGGAGACCGAGAGCGTGATCAGTGTCGGCATAGCGATTCCGTATCCGGCGCGCTTGAAAAACAACAAAAAATGGCGCCTCATTGTTTTCGCTGTCGATCGAATTGCCAAAGGACCGCCGATGGCAAAGAGTGACGAATATACGTTTTGTTTCGACGATGAGCGGCTCATGCTGCGCTCGTTTTACCGATACGTATCGTTGATGAGACCGGACGAATTTATCACGTTCAATGGCCACAACTTTGATTTCGTTTATCTCAAGAAACGATCCAAGGTTCTCGGCATCGAAGACGAATTCGACAACTGCTGGAGCAAACTGCGTGGTCGGTCGAAATTACGAATTACGCCGCGTGTGTTTCAGTCGTCGGCTCACGGACAACACAACTTTATGGAAATCAGTGCCGAGGGCTCGATCTTTTACGACATCTTTCAGACCGTGAAACGCGATCCTGGTGTGAAAACGCCATCGTACTCGCTGAACGCTTTGTCGGAGAAGTTTCTCGGCGATCGAAAGGAAGCCGTGTCGCCTGGCGACATCAACCATCTGCAGAAAACACCAGAAGGCCGGTGGCGACTGGCGCTGTACGTCAAGAAAGATGCCATGCTGCCAGTGCGTCTCGACGAGAATCAGAAATGGCAGCTCGGTCGCATCGAAAAGGCGCGCATTACTGGCTGCACGTTGCACATGCTGCTCGAACGCGGTATGGGTATTCAGGGCAAGGCGCTGATTTACAAAAAGAGCCGAACTGGCATCCTGATTCCCGCGGTCGCTGCCGAGATTGGCATACCGGACGCTGGTCAGACACGGCTGTGTGTCAATTACACACGCACCGACTATGACAGAGCGCGCGAGTCTGGTAGCTATGATGGTGCGTTTGTGGTCGACCCGACGATCGGTGTCTACTTGATGCCGGTGTCGACGTTTGACTACAACTCGCTCTACCCGTCGTTGCAAATCAGCAATAATATGTGTGTGTCGACGATCGTACCACAGGATTTCGACATACGCAAGGACGCGTATCTGTCGCTTCTTGTCAGAAAAGGCAAATTTACGTGGGACAACATATTGCGCAGGATACCGCACGTCAAGTCGGCGCGCCCGTACGTCGAAGAATATCTACCGAATAGCACTCGATTCCTTCGTCATGCAGTGTTGCGCGGACTACTGCCCGATATCCAGTACGACAATCTCTGCCGACGAAAGCAAGTCCGTCTGAGCATCAAACCGCTTGTAAAAGAGTACGCGCTGGTGAGCGTGGACAAGAATCGTACCGAAGACGCAGATGCCATCGCGGCGCGCATGGAAGTGCTCGAGCAGCGTCAACTAGCGTTGAAGCTCGTCGCCAATTCAATGTATGGTCTCACTGGCTCTGACCAATCGCATCAGTGGTCGCCTGAACTCGCCGCCGGTGTCACTGCACACGGTAGAGTGGTGATGATCCGTGGTGGCTACATCGCCGAGCAGCTTCTTACGATGAAGCCGGATGATTTGCTGGTACAACAAGTGTCGCAGTTTCCAGGCGTTTCGAATATTCTGTTTACGCTGCCAAACGGCAAGGACGCCGTAAGAAATCTGTTTGAGCAGATCAACATACTACGCAATTTGGCGGCGCAGCGACCGATCGAAATGCGAAAAGCGGGAGAAACAAACACGACTGCCGTGACTGCAGCGCGAGAAAATCGCTCAATCAGTTCGTTCCTTGGCGCCGGCCGACGATTCAAAAACAGCTCGGATCGAGTTGGTACAGCGATTGCCGACGAATCGAGTCGCGAACCGATCGAACTCGACTCGGATGTGTGTTTGCGCGTGATTTACGGGGACAGCGTAACGGGCGACACGGCGTTGGTAGTGCGACGTCGCGGCGTCGTTCAAACGGTGCGCATCGACGAACTGGTTGATCTGTGGTCACCGTACGGCGACAAAGAACAGGCCGAGGTGTCTGACTTGGAGATCTGGCAAGACGGTGGATTCACGCGTGTCGCTCGTGTGATTCGTCACGCGTGCCATAAGCCGATCATGCGCGTGCTGACACACACTGGCGTGGTCGACTGCACGACCGATCATAGTCTGTTGCTGCCCGACGGCACCGAGTGTCGACCGACAGATGTAGTCGTCGGCCAGCGTCTCTTGCACGAAAGCGACGACAGCGCTATGCTTGCTGCGCTAATCGACTCTCGCCAAGCACTGGTTGTTGCCGATCCCAACAAAGAGATCGGTGTGGCCCACGCGTTTGCTATGGGCATGTTTATTGCCGATCAGGTGTGTTGCCCAGTCGTCGAACGCTATCGCTCGTTATTCTACAACGAGCACGGAGAGAAGCGCATACCGATCGAGATTCTCGGTGCGCCACTCGCGGTCGTGCAGTCGTTCTGGGAAGGCTTCCGTTCCAGCGATGGAAGCGTAGTAGAGCAGTGTAGCCAAACGAGTTGCCGAATCGAACACAAAGGCAAAGAAGTCGTCGCTGGATTGTGGATCGTTGCGCGACGTCTTGGTTATCGCGTCTCGCTGAACGAGCGCGCCGACGAGCCGGACGTCTTTCGTCTTACCTGCACGCACTCTGCGGACCGTTGCGTTGCCGATGCCATCAAGAAGATACGTCGTCTCGACGACTACGATGGTTTTGTCTACGATCTCGAGACCGAGAGTCACCACTTTCACGTTGCGCCCGGCAACATGGTCGTACACAACACCGACAGTTTCTTCGTGCGTTTTTGGCGCGGAGTGACGGGTCAACAGATTGCGGCGTTTTGCAAAGCGGCGACAGAGTTTATTTCGATATGTATGCACGTCTACTACGGCGGCGACGACGTGAACGACTGTGTGTTTTGCATCGAGTACGAAAAGACGGCCGAAGGCTTTCTCATCATCGCCAAGAAAAAATACGTGATGAACAAGTACACGCTCGAGGGCGACAAACTCGTCGCTTACAAAAACAATCCGTCCATGTCGGGTATGGAAGCCGGAAAGCGCGACACCACGCCGTACGTAGCGCGCGGCCAGTCGGCGGTAATCGCCATTCTACTCGACAAGCGCTACGAAATCGGCGTCAACATGAAGCGAGCGGTGGCGTACATCTACAAAGAGCTCATCTTACCGCTGCTCGAGAACCGAGTCGATCTTTTTGAGCTAGTCGTCTCGAAACAGCTGCGTCACACGATTGAGCACTATGTTGCCATGGGCAGAAATCCGCCGATTCACGTCCAGTTGGCGGCTTTGTTGACTCGTCGCGCTGGCGGACCAGACCAGCCCGGTGCACCGCTGCCCGGTGATCGCATTCCGATCATCGTTCGACAAGGCGCGCCAGGCGAACCGGTATCCAGTCGCGGCGAGAGCCCCGTGTATGCGTTTGAAAACGGCATACCGATCGATGCGGTCTACTACATCGAGTCGATTGCCAAAGTGCTGATGCGCATCTTTCAGCCGCTGTTGACTGCGCATCGTACCGATTTGTCGACCGACGCCGAACGAGAAGCCGTGACCCGACAGTACATGTTTGGTTCGCGCACCAGCTACTTGCCGCCGTCGTTTCTCAACGAGTACGAGTTTAGTGAGTATCGCGACAAAACCCAATTCGCGCCGACTGTTGTTCGCTATCCGTCTCGGCGCCGCGATGTCGATGGTGTGAATACGCTGATACGAGACATACGTCCGGGTGCGTTATGCATCGGTTGCGGACGATTTCTACTCGGCAGACGAACGGGTGCCGTGTGTTCGACGTGCATGCAGCGCGACCCGAATCGCTTTATGCCGTCGCTTGTCTCATCGATGGCCAAATTGCAAATCGATGGCCATCATCTGTCGGTCGAACGTGCGGCGATCGTTGACAAATGTCAGACGTGCACCGGCAACGGACAGAACTACACAGAGATCAAGTGCCAGGAATGGAACTGCAAAGTGATGCAAAAGCGACAGGCAAATATGCAAGCGATGAGAGAAAACGAAGAGCGAACAAACGACGTGTCGCAGTCGTTGCACCACGACTGGTGAATAAACTGTCGAGTGACGAAATCAACTATTTCTTCCCGTTTTATTCGGTGCTTGCATTTTCACGACGTAGAGATTCGGTTCGCTCGGTTCGCTGACTGTTCCATGATGACCAATAGCGCACAGCGGATTCGATTCGAAACAGCGCCTGCACATCGGACCTTTGCAAAGCGGGTCGGTACAACGATAGTCGCAAACGGGCAGTTTAGCGGGGCATGATGAGCACTGTGTGGTTCGCGGACGAGACATCGTTTATTCTGTGTTGCGGTAGCATCAAATAGTTGCGCATCAAATATTTGCCTAACGCACAAACAGTGATAAATGATAGAACAGTTGATGCATTTGATAGGGTTCCTGGTATGTACAGCATACACGTTAATAATTTTCACAGCATACACTGTGCTGTTTGAGAGTTTACCAGAGGCAAATCCAAACGTGTCTACTTCATGCTATTATCTGTACCCAAACTGTGTTGTAGCATCCAGTGGGGCTGTGGTCGACGATTTGATGAGACTTTTTTTTCTGCTTGTGGCGCGTATCATCTCCGGATCCTGCCTCCTACCCGTTGGAATAATACAACTAATTATCGACGAGGTTTTGCATGCTGACGTCAGTGCTATCTTTTTGTTTGATTTTGTGGCAAACGCTGTGGGTGCGTATGGAGCCTCGTTTCGAACTATGATTCTTGCCTCTAGTGCAACGACGTGTGGCACCCTATCACTGACGTGGACTGGTTTCGAACTTTGCAGAAAACAAATGGCGTACGCTCGACACGTGTTTCTAAGCGATATAATCTACCCTTTGGACAAATTTACTGAATTTGTTTTTGGCTGGAACAAAATCGTATCGCGAATAGTCAATTTCTATTTATCGTTTCTTAACGAGCACGCGACAGTACTGCGGTACATATTGTTGCTCGTTGGTTTGCTCGTTGGTTTGGCGCACGCTGTGGTCCTGGCTTCATACCTCATGAGATTATGGCGATTACGAAAGGTTTTACAAGCCAACCCTGGATTGGACTTTAACAACATCAGATTCATTCGTACCGGCACCAGAGAAACCATGGTAGCTGTAAGCCAACAAATCAACGTTGGCGGTGTGTGGATAAAACCAGTTGCTGGGTGACATCAAATATTTGAAGGATCAAATAAATCTTACTTTACGCGATCAAATCAACAACACGATACACACAGCATGACAGAGGAATACACGATGCAAGAGAAACTTGGCGCGCGCGACTTTATCGCCCGAAACGTACACAAAATTCAGTACAACTTGACGGGACATCTGGTCATACTGATGCCGTCACCAACGCTGTTTACCACTATGCCGCCATCGACCAGTTTTGCTGTGCAACTCGAGCCAACGAAACACCGCGCGTTCTTCTTCGATCGTTATGCCGAGCATATGCAATCGTTCGATGGCGTCAGTCGCGAATCGTATCCCGTCATCGTGAGTCGCGATGCGTCTTATGACGCAGAGTACATCGAACCTCACCGCTCGCTCGTAATCCCGCTGAATGTCAAAAATTCGGGAATCAGTCAGCCTTCGCCCGATCGGTTTGTGTTTATGCTCGTCAGCGAGGCACACGGCATCTACCTTCAACGATATCGCGAATGGCTGCCGCCACGCGTTATCGTGGTGTTTCCTGGTGCGTCGGAATTTGTCGTCCACGACGGTGTCGCCGCGCTGCGCATAGATACGTTATGTGTTCTTGTCTCGTCGCGAACGTCGATGGCGCCAAAGGAATCGCTTTGCATGCCGCCTGTGTATTTTGGACCGTGGACGAATTTGAACGCGAATTTTTCCGGACCGCGACATCATAAAACGACACAGCAAACGATCGATTCTGAATCTGCGCAGCAGTCTCCGCAGCACCCGGACGACGCACTGGCGCGAGCATTGGCGCGAGAATTACTGTTTTCTGACGGCAATGCACCCGGCGGCAATTTGTCAGACGACGATAGCGGGGGCTTATTTGATGATGCGAGTAACGGAAAGCGCAAACGAAATGAATAGTTTTATTTTCGGTGAGACGTCGCGTACCACGCGCGAACTTGTTGATCGTTGCACACACCAGTTGCTGTTTCAGCGTTGTCGCAGTTGTTTTCGCTCCAGATCGTTGCAAACGGCAGCGCTGTGCCGCTGTGTCCACTCGCTGCACCCCAGCAGTCTCCGTACGCGCACTGGGCGTCGAGTGAACACGGCATCTTTTGGTTCCACCACGTGCCGTCGAAACAGAACGCACCCTGCGAGCCGGGTTTCTGTGTGCACGCCATATCGGCGCCACACGGATTGCGGGCAGTGCAACGCTTGCCCGAGTCGCGGCCGCCAACGCAGCGTGATTCGCCAGGCACCAGCGGCTGCGGTGTGAGACGATTCGCTTTGAATGCAACCGACGTCGGCGCATAGCTCACTGCGGTGTTGTCCGTGCACTGATCCGCTGCGGCCGTACGCAGAAGCAGATCGCTGCCGATGTGTACACTGCGCGACGGATCCTCTTCATAGCTGTAATGCGATCGAAAGTGCGCAACGTAGGCAAACGCGTACAGTGGTGGACGCTGCGCCTTGCTGAGCAGCGAGCCAATGTCTTTGATGAGCGGCAGCGTGTTGCAGCAGTGATACTCGGACAAGTCGTGAAATCCCTGTACGCAGCAGCTCACTGGAAAGCCGTCGCAGCGACTGAAACCGGCGACCACGCGCGCGAAATCGAGATGACCGAGCGTCGACAATCGGTGCGTTTCGTTGGTTATTGTCGACTGCGACTGCGACAGCGCGCAGAAGGAATTCGACGGTAGACCGGTTTTGTGAAATGCCGATACCGTCCCCGAAATCGGCCACAGCAGTTGGTTGACGCCGACTGGCAGTGCGCCAATCGTCGGCAGATCAAACAGGCTGTACGTAGCGATCAGTCGGTGGTCGCCACATGTTTCACTGCACTGACGAAACGCCTGAACAGTGCGCACCGCCACGACGATGTCGGCGCCGTCGCTTTGAAATGCGATCGTCTCTTTCTCTGAAATGATGTGTTTGTACGTCGCGGTATCGCCGACGAACGGGCTGCCGAGCGATGTGAGAACCTGCGTCAGTATGCGTTCGGCTGCACACGCCAAGTTGTGTGCGTGGTCGTAGTTCTCTGCTTCGTACGCGTCGGTGGCATTGTACAGTTTGCCAAACGCCAACGCGAGCCACATTCGATTGGTTCGACAAACGGAATCGCCATCCGTGTGCGGCGGTTCGCCACAGTATGGCATATCGTCGTCACAGCAGACGTCCTCGATAGCCAGTTCGTCTTCGAGATTGCAGTCGTCGCACGCAGGGCTTGCGGTGCTGATGCACGTAGTGGCATCAATTTGCGCTGTATTCTCGTAGCAGCCCGATTTCAATTGTCCATCGCAGCCAAATCCACCAAACAGCGTTTCGACGATGAGTGTCATCGATGTAAACGCTCCTTGCAACCATGCGGCAGTGCGATCGGCGTCATTGCAGTAGATTTGCAACTGCGACGGACGTACGGCAGATGCCAGCGTAACTAGAAGTAAAATGAGCATGACGGACCGTTACTTGTTGGGCAGACTCAAGTATGTAGAGTGGTCCGCTGTTTGTTTACTACATAAAACCGACGTTTTGTATACACTCATCAACATGTCGATAGTGCACGTCAACGGCACGCTCGAGTACGTGCAACAGGTCGTCCAACAGTGCCGCGACGAATACGAAAGCATAAAGGCGAGCAAACCCGTTGGTATGCTCGACAGGATGCTCGAGACGTTTGGTCTCGAAAAGAATCCGGTTTATTTGTCGGGCAGAAAAGGATACACGAGTTCGTCGTCAGACATCGGCGCGCTCGTCCACAAACAACTCGAAGACGCAGCGCGGGGACAGACGGTGGTGCAGCCGCATTCGTTTACGGTCGCGATTGGCGACTTTCTGAGGGCGCATCACTGGTACGTCATAGCGGCAGAGGTGCCGCTGGTCGTTCCGCACCTAAATATGTTTACACGAATCGATCTGCTGCTGTACGATCTGCGCGCCAACGAAGCGATACTCGCCGAACTCAAAACCGGCTATGACACGGGCTACCGAGCGCGCCTCGTTTCGCAGCGCGCTCACCTCGGTTTGCCGCCCAAAGACGTTTTTGACTCACACCACGCGCGAACGCACCTGCAACTCGCCTGGATGCACTGGGCATTCAACAGCAAATTCGCTGTGCCGAAACTCCGCTCGATCGTACTGCTCGTCAATTCGCGTGGCGTGCGCGTCGAGAAACTGGCGCAGTGGGCAAAGCGAAACACAAAGGTTATACACGACCGCGTATGCGCGAAACGAGCGACGCAACTCGAGCCTCAATCTATTAGCACTGCTAGAACGCACAATTAAACACACCTATATGTTGCTGCTTTTTCTGTGGGTTAGTGCAGCCACGGCTAGCGTGTCGGCTGTGTCGTGTATGCATTCAAATGCATGTTTTCTCACCACAAATGTCGAGGGATTTGCGCGCTGTGTCGCAGCGGGCGGCGAGCAGAGCGACGAAACGTGCTGCGCGTCGTTCTGTCTTACACACATCGGCGGCGCCGGCTGCTCCGAGTGCCCACCGACGTGCCCCGCCACGTCGATCTACTGCCCGCAAACGTGGGACGATATGCGTCCGATTTGCGTGACGAATCGCTGCGAACGCGGTCACTGCGCATTCGGCGGCCAAGAGTGTGGCGGCGGCGATGACGACGAAGACGATGACGACGGCGAAGACAAACGCAAACGTACCGACGACGACAGCGACTCGCCGTGTCCGTGTGTATGCGAGGGTCACACCGACGTACAATGCGAAGAGTACCCAGACCCGCCGGCGAAACCGTGCCACAACACGCTGAAATGCAACACGCTCTACGACGGTAAATCGCAGGTCTGCGTGCGCGACGCGTGCGTGAAAACGCCAGGCAATCGCCGCGGTCACACGTTCTGGGACGCGTCGATTCCGTGCTACGACAGCGACGACGCGCCGTGTGTCTGCGAGCAGACGGGCGACCGCTGTGTGTACAACGCACCACCGACGCCAGCGCCAGCGGATTGCTCGGCGGTTTGCACTGCTGATCAGTCGCAGACGTGCGTCAAATCGCTGTGTTTGCGCGAGTTTCCGCAGCAGCAGTACGGCCACTGCCAGTTTGGCGAATACGAGCAGTGTTACAACGACGCCGACTGCGACTGCGTGTGCGAAACCAGCCACGAAAAATGCACGCCGCTGCCGGTGCCGTGCCCGAACCACAAGTGCCTGAAACCGGGCATCGGCGAACTGTGCGAGTATCAGCACTGCAAAATACCGTTTGGACTATCGCGTGGCGCGTGTACACTGTGCGGCTCGCCGTGCAGCGACGACACCGACTGTCCGTGTGTGTGTCAGGAAGACCACGCGACGTGGTGTCAGCTGTCGACGCAGACGACAACGACATTGGCGCCGACCACACCGCCGCCGACGACACATCTGCCAACCACCGACACTACGACGGAGCGAAACACCGTCTGCTGTTCGTGGTACGACCAAGAAACCAAGACGGTCAACTGTCAGCCGTCGGTCGAGTGTACGGGAGAGTACCAAAACGATATCGTAAACGGACTCTGCGATATGTCTTGCAACCAAATTGTCGATTGCTGCGCTATAGTGTCGTTCACGGTTGGACCGTCTGGCGCTGTCATTTCCGGAGCGTGCGATCCAGCAACACCGCCTATCGTCTGCCAAACGGAAGGAACGACGCCAGAACTCCAGGAGCACTACTGCGGCGAATCGTGTGTGATACGTGATACGTGCTGCGCCAAACTCGTCGGAAATCATTACACATGCGAGCCGACAACGCTGTTTGACTGCGAGTTGCATGATGGTGTGGAAGCTACGCCAACCGTCTGCGACAGCGAATGCCAACCGGTTATCGGTTCTGGTTGCTGTGTGTACAACACGACCGAGGCTCCGTTTTGTGCAAACGTGGTTATTCCCGGACAGCCGTGTCCTCCCAGTGCTACGTTTCACGTTGGCGAAGTGTGCTGCCGCGACAGACCAAACGAATGCGGTGCTTGTCCAACGACGACAACGCCTGCGCCGACAACAACGCCGGCGCCAACGACGAGCACTGAATTCCATACGACGACGGCTCCAGCGCTGTGTTGCGAAACGACGGATTTGTATGCAGAACCACCTGTTACGTGCGAACACCTTCCGGCGGACGTTTGCGCAGCCAACGGCGGTAGTTATGCATTATATCAATACTGCAACTCGACCTGCCAGCAGATATTTGTTTGCTGCGCATACACCGATGAGACACTACAAACAGCATGTACTGCAGCGTCGTTGTTTGAATGTAAAAACGTATTAGCCAGTGGTCACGTGGCAACTGGCGAAGAATGCTCTGATAGCTGCAATCCGCCAGTACCGCCGACGCCAGCTCCAACAACGACAACGACAGCAGAAACTACGACTGGCCCGACAACGACATTTATCACGACAACAACGACGACGGCTCCAACAACGACACCAAGTCCGACACCAACACCGCGTCCGTGTTTTGGTGTTTGCCCAGATTTGACGGTGTACCTCTTCCATCGACGAAACAACATGTCGCTTTGTCAAGAATCGCAACTTCATTCAGCATGTATGAGCAACGAATGTCACGGACTGTACGTCAATGCTGACGGCGGACCTGGTTATGCCCCGTGTCCAAGTGTGAACGGTTGTTTGGATGGCGTTTGTCAGTGTGATGTAGTATGTGGATGCCAATATCAACTGATCGTTAGCAACGAAAACAACCCCGCGTTTACGCTGCGCTGCGAAGACATTCCACCAACGGTTACGACGGGACCAACAACTACGACGTCTACGCCGCAGCCAACGCCGACGGGTACAAATCTGCCGTGCAATCCGGAACAGAATCCAACTCGCTGCGGCGTTCGACCCGGTTGCGTTGGTGGCCCTCGAGATGGCCGTGAATGCAAACACAAATCCGACTGTCCTGGCGGCGATGCATGCGTACCGATTGAAAAGGCCTGCAAGATCGACGAGCCGTGTTTCGACTGCGATGTAGTCGATGCGCAGCACGCCGTTCGGTCGTGTGGCGTGTGTCTCCACTGCACGCAGGAAGAGATTGACGACCGTGTCGCTCATCCAGAGCGCGATTTTTCGTTTGACTGCTGTCCGACGCTGCCTGGTTCGCCGATCGTTTCGCCGGTGCCGCCAGAGAAGAAATGCGATAATACACCCGGTTACCTGTCAGACTGCGCACGCGAATTCGATTGTATGTGTCGCGCTACACCGTGCGAGGACGAGTACGACGTGTTTGACACTGCAGCCGACTGCGCGCCGTCCAGCGAGCAGTTCTGCGGTGCCAGTGTACACGCAGTTGACGAGCACAGAACAGTCGAGGCGAACCTGTTTTGCAGAAACTCGCTCGGCTGTGCTGGCGACGGCAGCGTCGACTACTACACGATCAACGCCACCGCCACTGTGTTGCGTGTGTACGTGCCGATCATGACACCGGCGCCCGACGTGTCTGTCAGTAGCGCTGTGTTTTCGTGTCCCGGCGACGCAAGCGCTGTGCAGTTTACGACGCTCGGTTCGCCGACGGTTGACGGGCCGAATTTCGTTTACACTATCGTCCTACCAACACTCGGCGCGTACCTCATACGTTTTCGCGTCGCGTGTGGCGGTCGACCAGCGTGTGTGTCGTACAAATTCCACTACAGCACGACACCGCCTGCGTGTCCGGCGGCGATCTGTGAACGCCGGACATGCTTGTCGTCGGTCGACTGTGACGTCGAGTCGTCGTGTTGGTCGTGCGATCACAAATACGGCCGGTGCATCGAACAGGCCGGATGTATCGACGATATCTGCATGGCTGCCGGTCAGCCAAACGACACGTGCGCCGACACAGAAGACGGCGCGCTGTGTCGTGCGTGCACTAACGACGGCTGTGTGTTGTCGCGTTGCTTCCAAAGCGTTTGCGACATCACGCTGCAAGACGCTGTTCGCTACGACTGCAACTGTGTTTGCGAACGCATGTGTTGCACGGCAGCCGACTGCCCGCCCGTCGAAGGAACGTCGCGTCACTGCGACAACGAAGCCGGTGTCTGCGTCTACCGACCGCTGCCCGCTCCACCGACACCGCCTGGTCCATCTTCACTTGGAGGATTCACGGCGTCTCGCGTTATGAGTACCGACTGCACTCTGGCCGCTCTCGACGCGAGCGAGCGCGGATACACGGCGTACGCCATGGATCGGTTTGGTGCGTTTGATCGCAGCACCGGCTCTCGACGACCGCCGCTGTGTGGCAAAAACATCGAGTGGCAACACATCGTCATCGAGCCGACGCTGGTGGCTACCGATCTGCAGGCGCCGTGCTGCGCAGCGACGACGAGCTGGCACGAAGAGTGCATCGACACGCTGACGCACGGCAACGAGACGGGTCACACGTGGGCCGATCGCGCGTGGATGTTGATGCACCACGCACACGTCAAAGCGCAGCAAGGACGCGTCGCCGAGGCAACGAACCAGGCGTGCTGTGCGTCGCTGATCTGGGCGGCGATCGGTCGCGAATGCGGACGCAGAGGCGACGAGTGGCAACTGGCTGGCACCACAGTGGTTCGGCAAGAGACTGGTCCCGTGCTGCAGGCGTTTGAAGACGGCTTTGGCGATGGCGATACCAACGATTTCGTGCTGCACGTGCGCACCGTCGAGCTGCGCGACGCCGATCTCGTCGCCGTCAATACGCACACGTACCCGCTCGCGCGCGGTGGTGGCTTTCAGGCGTCGTACGGTCTGGCGTTTGGTTCGAGCGGCGCATTCCCGACGCATCGAGCCGACGAATCGACGGCGTGTCCGGATCGCGAAAAGCGATTGGCTCATTCCGTGCTTGATCAGTCGGCGACGCGACGCGAGCTCGACGGCGTTGCAAAGTCGCCCTCTGGCTCGATTGCTGTCGTGTTTCGCCACGTCGTGCGTTCGAGTGACAACACGCTACCGCAGCGCGTGATCGACGCCGAATGCCAAACTGTCGCCGGACAGGGTACGAGCCTCTGCCCAGCGTCGACTGCGTTTGTCGCTCTGTACGCCGATACATCGGTGGTACTGCCGCGCGAACAGCCGACGTTGCAAGAATCGCTCGAGTCGCGGCTGGCATTCCGCGAACCAGTGGTCAATACGCAGTCGAGCACGCGCTACTGGCCACCGCGATTCGCAGCGTCGGCGGCGTACATCCCATCTCAGAGTGGAGCGAATGCGGCAGCGCGTTTTGTTCTCCGCAATCACGACTGCGGTGTGTCGATTCTCCTCGGCGATGGGTCAACGGTAGCGAGTCCGCTAGCCATCACGGTTCCTGCCACAGCTGCTCTGTATTGGCGCTGGCCGACCGAGGGTACGCGACTGTTGATGCGTGCCACCTCGACAGAGCGAACGTGCCGTAGCGGCCCGATGTCGGGCTCTGAGCACTGTACAAATGATGCCGTTTGCGGTGGCGGCTACTGTAATCCACCAGCGACAAAGATCGGCGTTCCGTACCCGTACGCAATCGACTACTACGAATGCAAAGCGCGTGGCGTCGACTGCACGAATGCCGCACACGACCAGGAATGCTGCTCTCACCAAGTGCAGCACTGGTATCTGTACCCCATGCGTTCCGAGGAACTGCTATTCGAACCACTAATTGAATAAAACGCAACACTAACAAACGATGACTGAACGAGGAGCATTTATTGTATTTGAAGGAATCGATCGATCGGGCAAGACGACGCAGTCTCGCCTGCTAGTGCAGAAATTGCAGGCGTTTGGCTTGTCTGTCAAACAGATCCGTTTTCCCAACTACGAAACGGCGTCGGGTCAAATTCTGCAGTCGTACCTGAAAAACAAAGTCGACATGGATGCGCGAACTGCCCATTTGCTGTTTGCTGCCAACCGATCCGAGTGCGTTGCAGACATTACGAAATCTCTCTCCGACGGATTTACGGTCGTCTGCGATCGATACGTGTTGAGCGGCGCTGCGTACAGCGTGGCGAAAGGACTCGCGGCCGACTGGTGTTTCGATGTGGAACGTGGTTTGCCAAAGCCAGACGTAGTGATGTTGATGTGTGTCGATCCTACTGTCGTCGAGAAACGAAGCGAGTTTGGTGGCGAGCGACATGACAAAACCGAGTTTTTGAACAAGGTGCAAAACGCGTATCAACAGATCAAATCACGCACGCACACGGTAGAGATTGATGCGTCGCTGTCGATTGACGAGGTTGCGCGGTTGGTCGACAGCGCTGTGGAAGCAAAGACGACGAATGAAATCGATTACTTTTAGTTTATGAATTGCGTTGAAACGTATTCACGCATATTCGTGCACTTTTCAACGTTGAATGTTTATTGTACTACTGTGCGTGCTAGTTTCCGGTACAGACCCTAATTACATATCACCTCTTTGGTTAACAACATACGCAAACTGGCACCACAAAAATCGTTTAAACACACAAGTACCGCAGTTGATTTATCACTGCGATACATCGTTTGTCTGCGGTGGTATTGGCGATAGGTTCAAAGGGATCATTTCTTCGTTCTATGCTGCTGTCCATTTGCAAAGATTATTTTTTGTGTACATGCCAACACCAGTTAGCTTGGAATCTATTTTCAATACATCTGAGATCAACTGGCGAATACCGAGCGATCGACCAAATTGCACCAAAATGATTTCTCAGTTGAATGTCGTTCCGCAGTGGTTGCAACATTTTGATTCAACGTCGGATCCTTGGGGAAAGACAAAAGTCGTTTGTGTGCGTTTAAATACACTGGGTGCGTTTTTCGATAGACTCACACTGAATTTTACAACGGCATCGTACACCAACAACGCGATGGGCGCATTCGCGTCTGCAGCATTTCGAACACTATTCCGTCCACAAAAAAGAGTGGAGGACGCTGTGCAACAAATACAACAATCTGCGAGTCTGCCTACTTTGGGAACATGTTTTCGGTGCCAGACGCCATTTTGGTTAGGCGTTCACATACGCACGGACGATACAGCGTTTCGTACGAATGTAGTTAACAGTCGCGCGTCAAGCATGATTGGTAATATCGCGTTGTGTATTCGCAATATTGTTGATTTTACAGGCAATATTTCGGTGTACGTTGCATCCGACTCGTACGCCGTGAAACAACGACTGATGTCAGATTTGCCGTTTATCAAGACGACCGAACTGAAACCAACGCACTACGATCAACAACAAAATGACCACGTTTCCACATGGGCTGAACTTTTGGTGTTGGCTAATGCACCGTGTTTATTAGCAGCGAAACGTAGTGGTTACTCAAATCTGGCGTCTTGGTTGAGAGAATCGTTTGGTGATACTACGCCTCGCTGTTTTATTGTGGGTCCAAATTTGCACAGCAAATGTAACGCCAATGCGTTGAAACAGCTTATTGTCTGACATAAATAAAAGTCGTCATCATTGGTAAAGCATCGTTTTAGCATGTTTTGGCTGTCGTTGGTGTGCATAGCAAATGCAATTTGGCTCTGTGATGTCGGCATACCATGCCAAAACGTCGATGTTGGTGTTGTCGACGGGTCATTCGAACGCGTTATCGACAAACCAAAGTTAAACGCGAGTCGAATATTTGTTACTACTGTGGTTGACCATCGAAATATCGAACTGACGCAGCATTTTGTGCAACACTATCGAGCGCGCGGTATCGTACCTGAACAGTTTTTATTTATTTTACACGGCAAAGAAAACAGCGCAAAATTCAGACTCGCTTACAATGCGACGCTGCAAGCAAACGTTTCGATTGCAAAATGGATCGGCCCGTTTTCGGCGACAGCAGCTCTGTACAATCGGTTGTTGCTATTGCGTAACGTTACAGCAAGCGACTGGCTACTGTACGCAGATCTTGATGAATTTATCGACTTTGGCTCTTGGACGACTGCAGCGAATTTCACTGCGTTCTTGGCTAAACAAAAGTACACCGACGTCCCAGGAACACTGATCGATCGAGTGTCTGCGAATGGACAACTGGCAAACATCACGTCAGCATCGATTGATGCGCAGTTTCCGTTGCGGTGTAGTCTGTCGAGTCAACTATTGAAGGCGTCGACTAGCAAAATCATTTTCGTCCGAGGTGATTACCGAACGAGTGCAGGCAATCACGTTATGTTGGAACCGAGTTGGTACAAGACAAACAACATATCTTATACCGCTCCCGAATCGCCTCGAAAATCGTATTCGTCGATGACTGTGGACCATTACAAATGGACACACGCTGTTGTAGAATCTCTCACCGAGCGCGCCAAATATTATCGGGACGTGATAAAAGCCGCGTACTGGACAGAATCGACTGCCTTTTTGAATTCGATAAACCAAACGGGTCGCATCGACGTGTCAAAGTATTGCATGGCGCAGACTACAACAGCAAAACAACCAACAAGCAACACCGCTTATGCGCAAGAGTGGATGGCATTGCCTATTCACATGGTGCCAACATGTCAAACGGAGAAACAGAACTGCGTTACGAGCCGCAACGTAAAACCAACGCCGTGCACGAACAAAACGGCGCCAATGGACGTTGGATTTGCAACCACTGTCTTCAACGTGATCAAGTTTGGCAGCATTTTGGAGGTCGATTCGCGCGACGGGTGCTATAGTCATTACTGGGGGAGTTCGGGGCGTTTTCTTCGTTTCAACGCATCCACCAGTTCGGCAGCGCCAAAACCGTTTATTGCCACGAGTAGCATACGCCAACTACCGAGCGATGACCGTTTCGATTGGATTATCAGCATACGATCCTACAACAGATCTGCCGATGTGTCGTACGAAGAGCTAACAAAACGCGCACTTTACGGCATCGTTATTACGCCACTACACTATTCGACGGAAAATACATCGACGGAAAACGAAATCGTAAATACCATGGAAGCGCTCGGCTTTCTGTACAAATCGGGTCCGACCGAGATATTACGCAAAGGCAGTTCGACGCAGTTTTTCCGCAATTTCGTATTTGTTTTCACACGAAGAAAATTGATCGCGAAACATCTCAGTACGAGTTTTCTCGGCATACAGACGACCTTTTCCGAATGGACCACTGCTGTGGCGTTCGCTGGCAGCTGGTATCGTGTATTCGTACCGCCAACAGTGCTGTGGGGCGGACACAAACTTGTCATTGGTGCACTGACGGTAACGCAAAACAGCGCAACTCGTCGGGCGATTCGCGAAACGTGGTCAATTCGCGCCAAATCGCTGGGTTGTTTAGTGGTGTTTTTGGTGGCAAATCCGTCCACAGAGGCTTTCAAAGAGGCCATACAGTATGGCGACATGGTTGTCATTGAAGCTAAAGAAGTCTACAACCGCGTGAACAGTACGTTACCCATGAAGACGTACGTGTGGATTCAGCTAGCTGCAAGATACGCCGCCGACGCTGAGTGGTTGTTCAAGTGCGATGACGACACGTTTCTTTTTCCTAAACGGCTGCTAGATCTGTTGACTCGGTATGCGGAACCAACAACAAAACGGTACTACATTGGCGCCGAATTCTACGTCGATCCTATTCGGTCGGTGAAAGACACAAGATCTTACATACCGTACGATGTCTACCCCGCTACGCGTTATCCGCCGTTCATGAGCGGTGGTGCGGGCTACGCATTGTCTATGGCGTCGGTGCGATGCCTTGCCGTGTATTCGCAGTCACCAGATTTCATGTACTTTCCGCTGGAAGACGTATCGACTGGTCTTTCGCTTATCGCGGCCTGTCATCCTTTTATCTCTATCGATCGCCACGACGTGTTTCGGCCTGGGCAACCAAAGGTTTTACACGACAGTATAGTTACCATGCACTACATTCGCGGCGTGCGCACTATTTACGATTTTTGGCATCCAGAGACAAAAATGTAAAAGATCGTCCATCGTTTACATCATTACATCGAAATGACAAATAAACGATGCGCATGATTGGTCTGACGTTGGTATTGTTTATCGTTATCGCCAAAACGTATCCTTTCAACGCAAGCGTAATAGTGTTACCAAGTCAACAGTTATTGTACGCACAGTTTACAAAAACGTGGTCGAGCGCGTGGCCAGACATGACACCAAACGCCGCCGTCGGTATAGAAAAACATATTCGTGGCCATGGTGTGTGTTTGAGCCTATTGAACGTACTCCAAAACGATTTGGCCGCCAATACAACAGTGCCTAGCGCTATTTTCGAGCCTGACGCGCTCCCGTTTCCCAACGTCAACTACTCATCAATAAGCATGCACGAATTTGTGGTACACGACGTGTACTTTCTTGGTGGTCATAACGTGTTTACCAATCAACAACCAACAACAAAATGGGTCGGCGTTTTGCAAATCTACGGGTGTTATGGCATGATCATTTCATCACATGCAAGAAGGAGGGTATGGAAGCACTTGAAAAGCTATTGCGCAGAGGCTCGAATGCACTATGATATTGACGTCGTACTTTCGAGATGTTTCGATTCCGTAGTTGCAACCCCATTGTTGATTGATCATCCCAAAATGGCGTTCTCCGAAACATGGCGCACTACAAAAGTACGCAATTGGGCGAGCGTTCCTACATGGTGGAACTTTCGGCCTCTACCGCCATTGTATGACAAAAATAAAGTTTGTGTTTATTGACAACGCGCGCAGCATATGCGCCAAAATCGGCGTGCACATTTCATTTGAAATCGATAACAACAGTGTCAATTGCAACCGTGCACGAATGACAACCCAGTATCAAATACTATGGCGCTAAAGTTGCACAAGTATTGCAAACTAATAAGTCAACAAATGAGCGCAGATTGCGGTTGCACCGGACGCGACTTATCGAAATGCTGTTGGTGTTCAAAACATTTGTGCCGAGGAAATAACACAGACATCTGTATCGACTGTCGCACAAACAAGGCTGTTATTCAATCGTTTCCCCGAGACCCCACCGGCCGGACGTTACACCCTGTGCAGATGACACCTCTGCGGATGTGTTTGTGTGGCAACGTGTACAATCAGATATGTTTAGGCTTATCGATGGGCGATCAAAACGTACACAAAATATTGGGCGATCGGTAGCGAAGCGACAGAGATCAGATAAAATATTGCATTGCACGTGCTCACTTCTAAAACCAATGACAACACCACGCACCATCAGCGCTCGTATTGTAGCCGACTCGATCACAGATCGCGGTTGCAGACTCACTACGTTTATCTTGGTGTTCCCGCGCTTTGTTCTCGCCGAATTGAACACGCATCGAATGTTTTCGCGCAACTCTGCGTCGTCGCGCGCACGCCCATTCCAAGTCATGCTGAAAGACGTCGTCGACGACCCGTTCATCCCCATCAAGTGGATGGCAGCGCACAAAGGCATGCAGGGTACCGAGTACCTAAACGAAGCCGATTCGCGTGAAGCCGTCCATCAATGGCTGAAATCACGCCATCTAGCGGTGCAGCAAGCCAAAGAACTCGACAGACTGCGAGTGACGAAACAGCTGGTGAATCGAATTTTGGAGCCATACATGTGGCACGAAGTCATCGTCACGGCAACCGACTATGAAAACTTTTTCGCTTTGCGCGCGCACCCAGACGCCGAGATACACATCGCAGCGCTTGCAGAGGCGATGTTGTTGGCGTACAATAAATCGACGCCGACTCGATTGTCGGCCGAGCAGTGGCATATTCCGTTTGGCGATCACTTTGACCGCGCGAAACTCGTCGCCCTCGTTGACAAAACGGACCCGCTGTCGGCGGAAGAGCAGATCGAGCGATTCAAAAAGGAGATTGCGTGCGCTCGCTCTGCACGCATATCATACAAGCCGTTTGGCAGCGAAGATCAGTACGACTATGTGGCTGATCGAAAACTGTTTCGGTCGCTGGTCGACGGCGGCCACATGTCGCCACTGGAGCACTGCGCTCGCGCGATGTCCGATGCTGAGTTTAACGAGCGATATGCAAATGGATACTGCGGCAACTTTCGTGGTTTTGTGCAGTACAGAAAGATGTTTGTAAACGAGTCGCGCGCCGATCCACGCGTCGAAAATAAAAAGTAATTACATCGAGTCGTGTGCTTCAATCTTATCTAAGATGTCGTTCATCTGCGACCAAACTGAAAACGACTGCCACTCGACCGCCTTGCCGCTATCGAGCTGGGGAGATGCGCATGCGCTTATTTGGTCGTAATCAAGAGCATCGATGTTCAATTCGTCCGGCGGCCGGCTGGTGTTCACCGGGTGCACATTGCGCACAAAATGCAGTTTGCAGATACCAAATTTAGTGGCCAACGGGTAGCGCGGACGTAACGCAGGTGTTACCACGTAGCACATCCCATCGCGGTCGATAAAATGGTCCGATATATCGTCGCCGTTGAACAGCAGCAAAAGACGCGCACATTCGACCATCATTGCGGCCAACAGAGGCGCACCATCGACGATAGCATCGTAGCATCGCATCAGTAAACAGAGTTGAGTCAACGAGTTGACCGCCACGTCTTCGTGCTCGGATATCATGTCGGACGCCAAATCGTTTGACGGCCACAAAAACTCGCGATCTGTTTCAATAAAACCAAGCATTTTTATAGCCAACGCATATGCGCGAGTTTCGTTTCTGCGATGAACTTTTTGGCGAAACAGCGAAATGTCGGGAGTGAGCGACTGGACGAGAATGTTGGCTTTCGTCGACACCGCAGTCATCGTTTGTATTTGATTCTGGTATCGTTTGAACTACTTGAGAGATCGACAAGCGACAATATAACTGTGTTATGATGTCTGAAGTTCTTGCGTATGGAAGTAGCAAAGACCGTGCAAAGACGCTGAACAAACACTAAGGATTCTTCAGTCGTTGAACCGCGGGTTTTCTCCCTTGATTATTCAGCGCAACATGAGTGTAAATAAAACAAATCTGTGAATGATTGTAGGTCGTTTGAATACACCACACGTTTATGTTTATTAGCTATTTTCATTGAGAAGGAACTTTGTCTTTGTGGCAAATTTTCATTCCGTATCCGAGTCGTTTTAGTTTTTCACTGCACAAAATTGCTTCCAGTTCCGTGTACAGACGTCCAAAGCAGTCCAAAAACCACACATCTCTATCCTTGTATTTCCAGAATAACAAGTACTCTTTTGGTCCTAAATTTTCGGCTTTCTTAATCAATGCTTTCTGTACCCGTGAATAAGTTTGATTGTCGACATAAGTATCGACGCTTTTTTAACTCCTCCAGTTAAAACAAAATTCTCAAAAAGGCTTTGATCTGACGTTTCCCATTCTTGAATTGTATGACGTTGTTCTGTCATTTTTTTGTTGTCGATTTGTTTTATCTGAGCTACCAGCGTAATAGGAGTTCAATTCTCGAAAAGTGGGGACTGGAAATGGATCAAATATGTAATCAACTATCAATTAAATTTTATTTTTCAAGTCGACAATTTTGTCACCAACCGAAATTTGGTTCGCCATCATTATTGGCGCCAGTCTTAATTTTTGTACACCAGATATCGGGTAGAGTTTGCACTAAACAGTTGATTTGATTCGTACGATCAAATAGACTAAACTGCACACAACGCGGACCCAAAAAAGTTGTCCGGAGCA
>ERZ650309.158-NODE-158-length-33855-cov-5.818876_pt1 | contig 33855 bp, 26 predicted proteins | sample MGYA00376245_ERZ650309 | MGnify/ENA primary metagenome ERZ650309 (study PRJEB26733, sample SAMN07839294) | wastewater metagenome | biome: urban; feature: wastewater treatment plant; material: waste water | place: USA: North Carolina | collected 2016-04-26 ... | reverse complement strand
ATTGATTTAAGAGATAGATATGGTATTACTCAGCTGCTCATCTCTGAGCAACTTAATGCTCAACTTGAATCTAATCCGTTAGGTAGAGAGTTTGTCATACAAGCCAAAGGTGTGGTGGCAGAACGGAGTAATAAGAATAGTAATTTGCCTACCGGCGATATAGAAATTTTGGTGAATGAATTTACATTGCTCAATGCAGCAACCACACCGCCATTTACTATTCAGGATGATACAGATGGGGGTGATGATTTAAGAATGAAATATCGCTACTTAGATTTAAGAAGAAATAGTGTAAGACGAAATATGGAATTGAGATATGCTGTAAATAGAAGCACAAGACAATATTTACATGAGCATGGTTTTATGGATATTGAAACCCCGTTTCTTATAAAATCCACTCCAGAGGGTGCTAGAGATTTTGTGGTGCCCAGTCGAATGAATGAAGGTCAGTTTTATGCATTGCCACAGAGTCCGCAAACTTTTAAACAGCTTTTAATGGTAAGTGGGTATGACCGCTATTACCAAATTGTAAAGTGCTTTAGAGATGAAGATTTGAGAGCAGACAGACAACCGGAATTTACTCAGATAGACTGTGAAATGAGTTTTGTAGAACAGGAAGATATCTTGGATATGTTTGAAGGTCTTATCAAACGTATTTTTCGGGATGTAAAAAATATTGATATTCAGGAAACCGTACAAAGAATGACATGGGATGAAGCAATGTGGCTATATGGTAATGATAAACCTGATATTAGATTTGGTATGCAACTATGTAATCTAAAAAAGCCTTCTGTTGTTTTCAGCGATAAATCAGACAAGCATGAGCTTATTGGTGGAGTGAATTTTCAAGTATTTGATAGTGCTGAAACTGTGCTGGCAATAGCTGTGCCCGGATGTAGTGAATATACTCGCAAACAAACAGATGAAATAACAGAGTGGGTAAAGCGTCCGCAAATTGGCATGAAAGGTCTTGTATATATAAAAGTAAACCAAGATGGCAGTTTTAAAAGTAGTGTAGATAAATTCTATAGTCCGGAAAAATTAGAGGCCATTGCAAATGCATGCGGCGCTATTTCCGGGGATATGATATTCCTACTTGCAGGTACTGAAGAGAAGACTCGGAAAGCCATGAGTGAGTTAAGATTGGAAATGGGCCGCAGACTTGGTTTAAGAAAAGAGGATGAATACAAATTGCTATGGGTACTGGATTTCCCATTGTTTGAATATGATGAAGATGGAAATAGATGGGTGGCTAGACATCATCCATTTACTAGTCCAAAGCCTGATGACATAGATCTGATGCTGAACAATAATGCCCAGATTGAAGATGCATCAAAGTATTTAGATCATCCCTATAACAGCATAAGGGCAAATGCTTACGATATGGTTTTAAATGGCAATGAAATTGGTGGTGGTTCCATACGCATATATCAAAGAAATTTGCAGGAAAAAATGTTTGCCGCCTTGGGTATGAGTAAGGAAGAGCAACAAGAAAAGTTTGGTTTTTTATTAGGTGCTTTTGAATATGGCGCACCACCACATGGCGGACTGGCATTTGGATTTGACAGGCTTTGTGCTATAATGGGTGGAAGTGAGAGTATTCGTGACTTTATTGCTTTCCCAAAAAATAATAGTGGCAGAGATGTAATGATAGATGCTCCCGGCCCTATTGATAAACAGCAGTATGTTGAATTATCTATTCAGCCCCTTTCATCATAATTTTTTTAATATAATTCATCAGGTAAGTTATGACTACATTATATAAAATTTTGACTTATTTATTGGTGCCAGTAGGTCTCTTATTTGCACTAACCACAGCCCTTCTTTTTGCGGCAGCAATCCAGAATCCACAGTTATTGTTGGGATTATTTATGGTGGCTTGCACAGCCATTTACATTTTTGTTTCTTTCTATATTGTTGTTGGAGGGATCAATCAAGATAAACCTGTGGGCGTAGTTACAAAAAAATGGTTGATAGCAAATGGAATTGTAACCGGTGTTTATTGTGGTATCTTATTTTTTACATGTGCTTCACTGACCATGAGTACAGAAAACATGAATGAATTTGTTACCATGTTTACCAATAATTTTAAGCGCCCTGAAGAAATTTCGCAAGATCAGATGCTTGGCATTCTAAAATCTTCACTTATTGTAGCAGTTGTTCTTTCCTTTTTGTTATTGGTACATACACTTTTGAGTATTCGCATTGTAAAGCAGTATCAACATCTGTTTGAATAAATAATAAGCGTGAGTTAAAAACTCTAAAGAACATACCATATCACGAAGTCAGAGACTTCGCAATCATCCTTCCAAATGCAAGCCTGCTGCAAATTCATACTGCACCCTTTCAAAATCTTCCGGAATACCAATGTCAATAAAATATGCATCGGCATTTATACCAAACAATGTTTTAGTATCAATTAATTTTTCTAAGTAATCTTTCTCAAAAGAAAATTTTTCAGGCCAATGATGTTGTTTAAACGATTCCACATTTAGTGCATACAAACCACCATTGATTAGGCCTTTTTCATAAAACATTTTTTCTTTGAATGAAGTAATCTGGTTATCAGTATTTGTGGTGACAACACCATATCTATCAAAATTTTTCATGGATTTAAGTGCAAGCGTACAGGCTGCATGATGAGTAGTATGCATTGTGCTAAGTGCCGCAAGTGATGCAGTAAAAAGTGTATCACCATTGGTTATAAAAACATGCTTACCATTCACTGCATCACAGCTTTTAGCTATTGCACCACCGGTGCCTAAGGGTTCATGTTCAATTACTGTAGTGTACATTGAAGCAGGATAATTTTTAGCAAGCCAATCACTGATATATGCTTGTTTATATCCCAATGAAAAAATAAAATGTTCAATACCTTCATTATGGAGGTTGGCAATCACATAATGGAGAAAAGGTTTGCCATTTACAGGTGCCATACATTTAGGCAATTCCGGCACAGCACTGCGAAGCCTAGTACCCAAACCACCTGCAAGTATAATAGCATCTTTAATCAAGCATTTCAGTATTAAAGATTAAAATATTTTTCTTCGACTAACTGACAAATAATATGACCTATCAGCATGTGACATTCCTGTATGCGAGGGGTATCGGCGCTTGGAATATTGATTAGTATATCACTCAAGTCTTTCATACTACCACCTGTACTTCCTGTAAATCCTATGGTAGTAATTTCTTTTGTACGAGCAGTTTCAAATGCTTTGATGATATTTTTAGAATTGCCAGAAGTGCTGAGGCCAATCAATACATCGCCGGCATTGCCAATACCATCCAATAATCTTGCATATACCACATCGTAGCTGTAGTCATTTGCAACTGCGGTGAGGTATGATGTGTTACAATGAAGCGCTTCTGCCGGAAGGGCCTTTCTATCGGTATAAAATCTACCCGAAAATTCTGCTGCCAGGTGTTGTGCATCAGCGGCACTACCACCATTGCCACAAAAAAGAATTTTATTGCCTGCTTGCAGGCGAACTGTCAATAAATTTGAAATAGAATTTATCTTTTCAAGCATGATGGAATCATTAGCTACTTGTTGTTTGACCTCGATAGATGAATGAATGATATGTTGAATTTTTTCCATTTAAATTTCTTTCTTAAAAATTATAGTTTCTAATAATAGTGGGGTGCAAGATACAGGAATGTATTTTTTAATTTAGTATGTTTCGTTGATTAATATTGTATGCATGTCTAAGCAAAATAAGTATGGCATATAGATCAAAATAAACTCGATATTGAGTATAAATTACATAGAAAAATAAAGTTTACATCAAAGACTTAAAATAATTTGAGGCATGTATTAATCGGCTACCGTACCAGCTAAAATACTCACCATCCACCAACATTATCTCTACGCCAGGAAGTGCTTTTTTAAAAAAATCAATATGCTTTTCTTTAAAAGGAAAAGGCTCGGAAGAAAGCAATAGGTATGATTTGTCATTTTCATTGGAGAGCAGTGCAGATTGAAGTTCAGACAAAGAAATTTCAGGGTACCGATTTTTATTATTAAATATATTGTCATACCCGGCATATCTCATCATATTATTTATAAAAGTATCTTTTCCAATGGTAATAAGCGGATTTTGCCATATAAGGTATGCAGCCTTTTTTAAGTGAGTAGTTTTTGAATTTGTTAATGTTGTAGAAATTTGAAAATTAGATTTAATTGAATGTATTATTTCTTTCGCTTTTGTAGATGTATTTGTGATATAACCAATGGAATGTATCATTATCAGTGCATCATCTAAACACTCAATATCACTTACCCATACTGGTGCGTAATTTGCCAACTGCTCTACCTGTTCTTTAGTATTTTCTTCCTTATTGGCAATGATAAGATCTGGTTGTAATGCCCTGATTCTGTCTATGTGAAAATTTTTTGTGCCGCCAACAATTGTTTTGGTATGCAACCAATCTTTAGGGTGTACACAAAATTTCGTTACTCCCACAACATTTTTTTCCAATCCAAGGTCATACAACAGTTCAGTTTGAGATGGCACCAAAGAAACAATCCTTTTAGGGGGATTTCTAAAAAAAGGGAGTGATGGATTACCTTGAAGGAATACCTCAAACATATGCAAATAAAATAGTTATGGCGGTTTTATAAAAATGAAAATATGTAATATACTGTGGGATTGGATGGAAACATTTCACAAATACAACATATCATATATTTGCCACACCGTTTTGAGTGCTATTTTTGAATCACAATCTTTCTTCATTGAACAATTAGTGGAACAAGCATCTGCCAGAGATATAAAGGCATTTGAACAATTATATCAGAAAACCTGTGGCCCATTGTATAGTATTATTTTTAGAATAACACAGGATAAAGAGCTGTCAAATGATTTACTTCAGGATAGTTTTATTCGTATTTGGAAAAATCTGGAAACTTATGATGCGTCCAAGGCAAGATTTTTTACTTGGGCAGCAAGAATAGCCAGAAATACAACTATTGATTACTTGAGGAGTAAATCTTTTAAGGCTACTGCAATCCAAAAGCATGATGTTTACGAATATTATAAAGAAAAAACAGCATCCATGCCAGAAGATAAAAAGATGATGCAGGAAGTAATCATGCATTTAGATGTGCAATATAGAACCATTATTGATCTGGTCTATATTTGGGGGTTCACTCAGGATGAGGTTTCAAAAATGTTAAACATTCCATTAGGCACTGTAAAAAGCAGGGCCAGAACTGCAATTTTGCAATTGCGTAAAGCATTAAATATATCATGAATATTCAGGAATTTATAGAAAGTGGCCAATTAGATGCATTTGTACTTGGCATGTTGCCTTCTAAGGAAGCTGCTGAGGTAGCTGCCCTTATAGCTCAATATCCAGCATTAAAGGTGGAGGCAGAAGCCATTGAAGCAGCACTGCATCAATATGGAGCAGCAGTAAATGCGGATGAAAAACAAAAGTTATTTGAAGCTATTGATTTGTTGGAATTAGATGCCACCTCTCTACAACACAAACAGCTCCCACAAATTCATAAATATTCAGATGCCAAAGCATGGTTACAAACTGTAAAACATTTAGTACCGACTGTAAACGCATCCAATCCTTTAGTACAGCAGATTATTCATGAAGATGAGCAAGTCTGTTTATATTTAGTAACAACGATTGAGGATGTACCTATGGAAATACATCAAAATGAAAAAGAAAGTTTTCTCATTTTGCAAGGCAGTTGTACTTGTTATATTGGAGACAATATTGTTTCACTTCATGCAGGAGGGTTTGTAGATATACCCATGTTTACCAATCACAATGTTATGGTACATCCGGGGCAGCCTGTTGTTGCTATTTTACAACACATTAAGATAGCTGTTTAGCAAAACAATTATAAAATGAATGTCTAAATCAATTTCTAAGAAAATAAAATATTAATCAAGATTGAAGAAGTGAAATATTTTTTTTGTATTGTAGTCTTCAACAATTTTATCAAATCAACTTTTCTCTCCCAACCAGGCTTTTCGGCCATATCCGGCTATTACATGTCGTTCACTATGATAGGATGAACGTACCAATGGCCCACTTTCTACGTAATCAAAACCAATGGAATAGCCTATTTCTCTTAGTTCTGCAAATTCATCCGGATGCACAAATCTGTTTACCGATAAATGCTTAGGCGTTGGTTGAAGATATTGACCTAAAGTAAGCACATCCACACCCACTCCTACAAGGTCTTCCATAGATTGTACTACTTCCTCTTTAGTTTCTCCCAGCCCTAGCATGATGCCTGTTTTGGTGCGCATGCCTCCTTGTTTTAGTATGTTCAATACTTCTAAGCTTCGTCTGTATTTAGCTTGTATCCTAACTTGACGGGTAAGTCTTTCCACTGTTTCCATATTGTGGCTTACTACTTCCGGAGCAGCATCAATGATTCTTTGAATATTATGCGCCTCACCTTTAAAATCAGGAATAAGGGTTTCTAATGTAGTGTCAGGATTTAAAGCCTTCACAGCTTTTATCGTATTATACCATATAATGGATCCACCATCTTTCAGTTCATCTCTATCCACACTAGTTATTACAGCATGCTTTACTTTCATGAGGTGAATGGCTTCTGCCACACGTTGCGGCTCATCCCAGTCTGCTGCTTCCGGCTTACCAGTAGCCACTGCACAAAATCCACAACTACGTGTACAGATATTTCCCAGTATCATAAAAGTGGCCGTGCCTGCACCCCAGCATTCACCCATATTTGGGCAGTTTCCACTTTCACATATTGTATGTAGCTTGTGTGTATCTACCAATCCGCGTACATGCTTATAACTTTCGCCAATAGGCAATTTTACCCTTAGCCAATCCGGCTTTCTATTCTTCAATTTTTCAGTGGGTATATTCACAACGGGCAGTTCCTGTATCATATTTTCTTATCAATAAATGCTGTATACAACAGCTTGTAAATGCAAATGTTTATTTTCTTTTACCAAATAAAATACTCACATAAGCATTGAATATAAATTTTGGATTGTTATCAACCACCATTATTGGTAATGGCTTAAAATAGTACTCCGCATTGAGCCCTAACTCAATGGCTGAAAGTATTTCACTATATCTTCCATAATCAAATCTGAGGGCAAGTTTAGAATGTAGTGCAGGCTGTAGTTTTATTTCATCCAATCCTTTTCCAAATCCACTACCTCCAAAAATATAACCTGCATTTAAAAAGATGGAATCAGGCACATCGCCATATTTTACGTCTTTAGATTCAAAAGTATTTACATCGATTAAGGCTTCTAAATAATAAGGCTTTAACAAGCCTGCGGTAATGCCGCCTCCGTAAATAGCAGATACCGCCACACCATTCCTATTTCCTTTGCCACCTATCAATCTTTGTTGTCCAATACCTGCCCTTAATGCATAAGCTGTATTTTGTTTTCCAAAAATGTAAGGATTGCCAATAGCAAATCCAAAGCCGTCTGTCAATACACCTTTTTCTTCTTTGGGGCTTTTTATTTCATCCAAACTCACCCACCATAGGTTTGTTTTATTGATGTCATTGTATTTACCATGTTCATAAGATATGCCCCAGCCATTTGTATTTAATCGGATACCAAAAGCATTTTGCACATTATAAACAAGTGCCCCTTCTTCTTCTCTTTCTATGGCAGATTTTACCTGCTGATGACGTGCTGCCATGCGTTCATCTTTTTTGCTGACTTGGTTATCTTGGGCTACTGCAGCATAGCAAATAAATAGGGTCGATATAAAAATTATCAGTTTCTTTTGCATGAGGTATAAAATATGTTTTACCTGTATTTGAAACAAAAATAAAGAAATGACAGCGAATATTATTTACAAAGGAAACCTTCGTACAATTTCTACGCATGTACAAAGTGGCAGCACCATAGAAACGGATGCACCCACAGACAATCAAGGCATGGGTGCCCGCTTTTCTCCAACCGATTTATTGGCTACATCTTTAGGCTGTTGTATGGTAACCATTATGGGTATAAAAGCAAGAGATATGCAAGTGGATTTAGATGGCACTCAAATAGCTATTACTAAGCTGATGAAACAAGACCCCAGACGTGTAGGTGGCATTAAAGTTTCATTCGAATTTCCTGCAAGCTTACAGTTGGATAGCAAACAGCAAACAATACTGGAAAACGCAGCCAGGCATTGCCCTGTGGCCAAAAGCATACATCCTGATATCGTACAAGAAATCAGTTTTGTTTGGCCCGGAAATCAGTAATACTATGCAAGAAATAATTTGGAAAGATAAGTTTCTTTGTATCAACCATATCTGTCTGATTTTGCATCAAAGTTTTTGAGTAATTTATTAATGAAACAATATCAAAATCTTGTTTGATGATGGTCAAATGAGCTACAACACAATCATTGGCCGAAAGGCCAAAAAAATATGCTCCATTTCTTTTTGTTAAAAAGTAAACGCAGCATTAAAAGGTGCGTACATAGCAATCAAACAACTGATGAATTGGGATGCTGACATTTAAAAGATAGTGTCATCAAACAAAAGCATATCGTGGGCTAACTTGATAGCCTAACAAAACTTATCATTTCAAAAATCTTTTCATTTCTCTTTCAGTATCTTTTTTCTTTAGGGTTTCTCTTTTGTCGTGTAGTTTTTTGCCACGACCCAAGCCTATTTCAACTTTTACAAAATTTGTATCTGTAAAATAGATGCGTAGTGGTATCAATGAATACCCTCTTTCTTTCAACCGAGCACCCAATTTTTTTAATTCTCTTTTTGTAAGCAAAAGTTTGCGATCATGGATGGCTATATGATTGTAAGCCGTGCCCAAACTATATTCAGCTATATACAAACCCCGCAGCCACAACTCTTCTTTATCAAATAGACAATAAGCATCATTAAAGCTCAGTTTTCCTTCCCTTATGCTTTTTACTTCGGTGCCCAGCAGCACAATACCAGCAGTATATTTATCTTCAATAGCATATTCATGATATGCCTGGCGATTATTCATTTCTTTTGCCATGGGCGCAAATTAAATTTCTTCCATGTAGATTTGGTTTTTCTTTTTTCGCCCTGCGGGCAATGATAGAATTAGTAGCAATGAATTTGATTAGAACAAACGATGCTTCATTCCCCGAAAGGGGAAGAAGAGTTTTCGAGATAATATTTCAAGTATTTCTGATTCAGATTTTGTGGACTAATCTGAAACCATATTTTTGCAGCGGCAGGTCTTACACGACCAGCTCCTGCTGAACCCTCCCAGGGCAGGAATGCAGCAAGAGTAGGCGGTTGTAGCGGTGCGATGTAAGTAGCCTGCCATTTTTTTATTCTATCAATAGCTCAAAATATATCTCATGCAATTTTTTATTGATACTGCAAATCTGGCCCAGATAAAAGAGGCTAATGATTTAGGTATTTTAGATGGTGTTACTACAAATCCTTCCCTCATGGCAAAAGAAGGAATCAAAGGAAGGGATGCCATAATGCAGCATTATAAAGATATCTGCGGATTGGTAGATGGTGATGTAAGTGCAGAAGTTATTTCCACAGATTTTGATGGCATAGTGTCCGAAGGAAAAGAGCTGGCAGCACTGCACCCAAACATTGTGGTAAAAGTACCTATGATAAAGGATGGCATTAAAGCCATTAAATGGTTTACAGACAACGGTATTAAAACAAATTGCACATTGGTATTCTCTGCCGGGCAAGGCATATTGGCTGCAAAAGCAGGAGCCACCTATGTTTCACCTTTTATTGGTCGCATAGATGATAGCACTTGGGATGGTATGGAACTCATAGCACAACTATCACATATTTATAGCACACAGGGCTTTGATACTGCCATACTTGCAGCATCTATCCGCAATGCACTGCATATAGTACGTGCAGCAGAAATGGGTGCCGATGTATGTACCTGTCCATTAAGTTCTATACTTGGTTTATTGAAGCATCCACTTACAGATATTGGTCTTGCCCAGTTTTTGGAAGATGCTAAAAAATTATAACAAATATTTTACTGAATAAATGGCCCAAATTGTTTGGGTCTTTTTTTTGGGTAGCACGGAAGCAAATAGGAGTACCAATTTGCGATTATTATGTCAGATTATTATTGAATACAAATATTTATACCGAATTATTTTGTCTTTAATTTTCATATCAAGTGTATTTTGCACAAAGACAAAGCGAATATTATTTGTTTAAACAATAATTGGATAACCAATTTATGCTAGTATCATATCAATTAAAAAAAAGAGGCCAACTAAAATATTAGATAGCCTCATTTATTTTATCCATAACTTATTACCAAGCCGGCAACTCACCGCTGATTACAGGAGCTTTATATTGTGCCAATTGGCTCAGTAAATTTCTGAGAGCTGTATCTGCTGTTTTTACCTGTGCATATAAACCATCAAATTGCTTTAGGGCTACTTCATAACTGTTTTGCTGTGTAGCAGTTGGCGCAGAAGTTACATTCCACAAGCCATAGATGATGGTATTGAGGCGGTCATATACAGTGGGCAGCGTTTCAAACTGTCTTGCTGAAAGACTACGATCGCCATACATTTTTAATTCAAGTGCTTTCATCTGTGTTTGAATAGACATGGCTTGTTCACTGATATTGAGCGGTAACTGTGGTGCAGCTACAATAGCTTTCTGCACTTGAGCAAACTTATCCTTCATTCTGCTTACATATTCATAAGTACCATCACACACCCTGCGGAGTTCATTTACTTTATCCGTAAAAACTTTTACTTGCTGCTGGTCTGTGGCGGCCAATTGATGCCAGTTGAGCGGTACTGCTTTAAAAGAAACAGGTGCTGCAAGCTCAGTATATACACCTGCTTCATATTTATGCAATCCTACTTTGTAAGTGCCGGGTACCGCTTTTAAACCGCTGCCACCATCTTCTGCATTATAATAACCTCCCGATGGATATCTAAAATCCCAAACAATACGATTGAGGCCTTTTGAAGCACTTGTTTTTATGCGTCTTACAGCATTGCCGGAGGCATCATAAACAGTAAATAAGAGATGCGGTTTTTCCTGATTGTCTTCTATGCGCATACTATCCGCAGACGGGTATGGCACGGGTTTGTTTTGCTTGATGAGTTCGGCCTCTGCTGCCTGCCTTTTTTGTTTTATGGTTTTTATATCATCTTTGAGAAAATAGGTAAACACTGCTCCTACTTTTGGATTTGGCGCTGCATAAAAACTGGCACCCATACTTCCCACCGGCGATTCCTGCCATCCGCCAAGAGGTGTAGCTTCAGCAAACATTAATGCGTCTTTTACAGGATAGATAACTGCGGCTTTTGTGTAGTCTTCAGCTTTCATATTGCGCAGAGCGCTATAATCATCTAAAATAAAAAATCCTCGTCCAAAACTGGCAATGGCTAGATCATTTTCTCTACGTTGTATTTCCATATCCTTTACACATATAGTGGGTAAACCGCCCTTCAATGCCCACCATTTTTTACCACCATTTAGTGATGTGTACACGCCAAACTCTGTGCCTACAAAAAGTAAGTCCTTATTTACATGATCTTCTGCTACGCAATAAACTGTGCCACGCTCCGGCAAATTATTTTGCAGTGCTGTCCATGTTTTTCCAAGATCGGTAGTTTTAAAAATATAAGGATGAAAATCTCCATAACGGTGGTGATTAAAAACAGCATAGGCAGTGCCACGATCATGCTGACTGCAAATAATCATATTTACATAAGTCATGGCAGGCACGCCCGGTATATTATCAATTTTTGTCCAAGTGCTGCCACCATCCGTGGTTACTTGTATCAATCCATCATCTGTACCCACATACAATACATTTTCATCAATGCTGCTTTCAGCTATTGTCATCAACTGACCAAAAATATCTGTGCTTTCATTTTTTGCTACAGCATCCATACTCCACACTTTATCCATGATGGGGAGCTTGTTGCGGTCTAATTGACGGGTTAGGTCCGGACTGATTACCTTCCAACTATTTCCACGGTCATCAGTACGAAATAATTTATTAGCACCAAAATATAATCGCTTGTTGTTGTGTCTGGAAATGAGAAGAGGCGCATCCCAATTCCATCTGTACGCTGCTTCACCTTCTCTTTCCACAGGTTTTATATCAAAAGATTCGCCACTCTTTTTATCAAATCGTGTAATGCCACCATACTGCCATTGTGCATATACAATATTATCATCAGTAGGATCCACTTGTGTTTCATATCCATCACCTCCTACTGTTATTACCCACTTGCTGTTGTCAATGCCATAGTTATTGATAGTGCGGCTGGGGCCGGCTAAACTATTATTATCCTGAGTGCCACCATACACATTATAAAAAGGATATGCATTGTCTGTGGCTACTTTATAAAACTGTGTAATTGGTAGATTCTGTTTGTAATTCCAATTTTCTGCAGCATCATAGGTTTCATACAAACCACCATCGCAACCCACGAGTAAGTGGCTTGTATTTTTAGGGTCTATATAGATAACATGATTATCCACATGTTTATTTTTTGTGGGAACATCATTCCAACTAATGCCTCCATCTAATGATAGCCCCATCATCATATCGCAACTATAAATTTTGTTTTCATTGATAGGATCTACAAAAATGCGCTGGTAGTAATTGCCTGATGTAGAATGGCTGCTTTGCTTATTCCAACTGGCACCACGATCTGTACTTTTATAAAACCCACTACTACCCTCTTGGGCTTCTACTATGGCATACAGCACATCCGGATTAGATGGCGCTATGGCAAGGCCAATACGACCTACATCACCACCCGGCAATCCATTGGAAAGTTTATTCCAAGTGGTACCACCATCAGTTGTTTTATATACAGCACTTTCTGGTCCGCCATCTACAAATCCATATACTTTTCTCTGACGCTGATGGGCTACAGCATAGAGAACATCAGGATTTCGGGGATCCATGCGTACATCACAAAATCCGGTATATTGACTTACTTTCAGACTCTCTTTCCAGGTGTTTCCGCCATCTGTGGATTTATAAATTCCTCTTTCACCACCATTGCTCCATAGCGGACCATAAGCAGCTACATAAATGGTGTTACTATTTTTTGGATCTACTACTATTCGTGCAATATGTTCGCTTTTTGTGAGGCCCATATTTTTCCAAGATTTCCCTCCGTCATCACTTCTATACACACCATCTCCATAAGCCACACTACGCTGGTTATTGGCTTCACCTGTACCCACCCAAATGGTATAAGGGTTGCTTGGATCAATCGTTAAAGCACCTATACTAAATGAGCCTTCTCCATCAAAAATTGGATCATAAGTAATGCCATTATTTACCGTTTTCCATACACCACCACTGGCAGCGGCTACATAATATTCAGAACTGTTTTGGGGATTGACGGCTATGTCAAAAATGCGTCCACTCATTAACGCAGGACCAATATTTCTAAAGCTAAGTGCCCCCAAAGAAAACGGTATAGAATCACTTACTGTGGGAGGTGTACTTTGTTTCTTTTGTGCAGATGCAGCAAGTGCAAGTAGGGAAAATAGTATTCCCGAAAATTTTCGCATGGCAATAAAATTGAGCAGCGAATGTAAGGAGATTGATAGTTTGGTTTATGGATAAATGATGAGTGTTAGATGAAGCATTTGTTTTTTATTGAATAGCTTGTATTGAAGAAAAAAAAAAGAGAGTAGCTTTTTTCACTTCGGGTAATGATTGGAGTAGTAGAAACCTCAAGAAGGAATAATGATAGCCAATAAAGAAACAGACTACACATGAATGAGGTTATACTCCTAAACGGGCTTTAAGATATATGAACTCCTGCCTTAATAAAATTATTCTAACACAGTATTTTCAAAACCAATATTTACGCTTTGTTGTACATCTGCAATCCGTAAATCATCAAGGTATAAGAGATTTTCGCCACCGCAAATATTTCCAAATCTTATCCACACATTTTTATTGCCTTTCCAGGGAAGTAAGGATATATTATTCGCCTGCCATTGTTCTCTTTTGTCTGGGCTAAAATAGCCTCGCTGTGGGGGTTTTACAGTAGCCAAATCAAAGCCCCCTTTACACCATACTCGATTCCAGGATTGGCCACAATCTGTACTTATTTCTACAGTTAATGTGTCGCTATACAATCGCTTCCCTTCTTTATATAATTGGTAAGCATGTAAGAAGCTGAGCACAGGTTTTTTTGTTGTAGAAAGATCTACAGCGGGCATCAATAAGTAATCTTTTCTGCCAATAAATGGATATTCAATATTATCCATCGTTACACTTGGGGCAAGGCCACTCTGCTGGCTGCCATTTGTAGCAGTCCAGGTAAAAAGCCCATCCGCATTTTCAACACCTACACCTTTTGGCGGAAAAGGTATTTCATTAAAATGCTGTATATATGGCAAGTTGATTCCACGCTTGCCCTGCACATTGATGGTGATGATAGATTTATCATTTGAAGCATTACCATCTTCCAAATGATTGGGTTGTGTTGTAGCAGCAAAAAATGATAAACTACCTACTGTATTATATCTAAATATGCCCTTTAAAAGAATAGTGTCCTGTGATTGTGGTAGGATATGTAAATCATTAAGCTCATACATGGCATTTGCTGCAGGAATGCCTTTCAAGCCAGTTATTATTTTTATATTTCTGATGGTATCCGTTCCAAAATTTCTTACAATAACGATTACTTTATCAGCATCATTACATGTAAAACTATTGTTTATAGGACTTAGAATTTCGATAACACCAGCATCAGCAGATGCACGCTCAGGTGGAGTTTCAAGTGCTTTTGAGTTGCTCAAATATGGAGTCATGATATACCAGGCAGCCATCATTCTTTCTACCTGTCCTTTACTAAACATATTCATACATGGATCATCTACATAATCCATATAATTCATAAACATGTCGCTGGTATTTCCACAGGACGGCTGTGGATATTTTGGACAATAATAGTTTGCATTTGCTTGTGGCGGTGTGTCCTCCACATGATCATCATCTCCACAAAATGGAGCAAAAGTAATATCAGTGGGTCCCCAGGTATGATCGAGGTTAAAATAGTGGCCCATTTCATGCGTCATGGTACGACCTAAATTATACGGAGCTACCGTAACGCCACCATTACCGAGATAACGATAATCTACCATGATGCCGTCTCTTTTTAAACTTCCTCCGGGAAAATAAGTAGCACCCACTGTGCCACTGGCACTTTCCATATTACAAACCCAGATATTTACATAATGCTGCGGATTCCATGCATCCTGCCCGCCAAGTTTGCTCACATTTACAGATCCATCCAATGAAAACCCATCTTTCCTAAAGGTATAAACCCTATTGATACCTGTTGTAGGCATACCATAAGGGTCTTGCTTTGCTAATACAAAATAGAATCTTGTTTTACCGCGGTATGGCTTAAAAAAAGATGGTGTATTTGATGTATCAGCATTCATAGAACGAAAATCTTCATTGAGAATGCGTACCTGAGTGGTTATTTGCGAATCAACAATATTTTCTATATCCGTATGCCACAACACATGAAAAACCAATGGTATAAAAATAGTATCCGGTAGTCGTATCTGATGCTTACTTAGTTGCTCTTCAAACACAGAAAGTTGCTCTTCAAAATTATTTTTTTGAAAACTCAGCGCTTCATTCCTGCTTAATTCTTCTTGAAGTAGGGTATGAAATCTACAAGTTCTTTGTGCTTTGATTAAACAGGTACAAAACAATAATAGAAAAAGGAAAGTAAGTTTTTTCTTCATCGTATTTTGCTTTTTGTTGCCCCTACGGAGAATGTTTAAAAAACTCCTGTATAGTTATGCGGCGTTATCTTTTTCAACTCCTCTTTTATAGTAGGAGATACTTTTAGCTTGCTGATAAATGCATGAATCACTTTTCTATCAAGAGTATGATTGCCCCTTGTCAAGTCCTTTAAAGCTTCATAAGGATTTGGATAATTTTCCCTTCTCAAAATAGTTTGAATGGCTTCTGCCACTACAGCCCAATTTGCCTCTAAGTCAGCAGCAATTTTTACTTCATTTAGCAGTAGTTTATCTAAGCCTTTGTGCAGACTTTGCAGTCCAAGAATGGTATGAGCCACGGGCATTCCAATATTGCGTAGCACGGTGCTATCTGTAAGATCTCTCTGCAATCTGCTGATAGGCAGTTTGCTGCTTAAGTGTTCTAATATTGCATTTGCGAAGCCAAAATTGCCTTCCGCATTCTCAAAATCTATTGGGTTCACTTTGTGCGGCATAGCACTACTACCCACTTCTCCGGCTTTAGTTTTTTGTTTGAAATAATCCATGCTGATATATGTCCATACATCTCTACACAAATCAATAAGAATGGTGTTGATGCGGCGCATAGTATCTAAATGTGCAGCCAGATTATCGTAGTGTTCTATTTGAGTGGTGTATTGCTGGCGTTGGAGTTGGAGACTATTTTCTGTAAATTCATTGGCCAGTTTAACCCAATCTTTTTTGGGGAAGGCTACATGATGTGCATTGAAATTTCCTGTGGCTCCGCCAAATTTTGCAGTAAAAGGAATTTGAACAAAGAGTCGTATTTGTGCATCCATACGCTCTGTAAAAACCAGTATTTCTTTACCCAATTTTGTGGGCGAAGCAGGCTGCCCATGTGTACGAGCAAGCATAGAAATTTTCATCCATTGTTCGCCAAGCTGTGCTAATTTATTTTTGAGGTTGAGTAGTGCCGGCAGGTATTCATATTCCATGCAATGCTTCCAGCTAAGTGGTATGGATGTATTATTGATATCCTGACTGGTAAGCCCAAAGTGTACCCATTCTTTTACTGCCGATGCACCTACTTTATCTAAGGCTTGTTTGATAAAATATTCCACAGCTTTTACATCATGGTTTGTTGTAGCTTCAATCTGTTTGATGGTTTCAGCATCGTGAAGGCTAAAATTTTCTGAAAGCTGCAACATGGCTTTTCGATGCTTTTCACCGAGTTTAAATATTTTTTTATCTGCAAGAAATAAAAAATAAGCTATTTCAACTTGTACCCTGTATTTCATAAGTGCATACTCAGAAAAGTATTCATCTAAATGATGTACTTGTTTTCTATAGCGTCCATCAATGGGTGATATTGCTGTTAATTTATTTAACTCCATTTTCATTTTTTTGAAAATCTATTTAGTCGTTCAACATTATACAGGTAGCATTTTTATGAATTACTTAGCCAGAAAATAATGATGTACACTAAACAGATTTATGTATAAGGTGTTTATCTTGATTACCTTCTTAAAACCTTATTTATTTGCACGCAAAAATAGAAGAATTGACTAAGATACGAGTAGGCGCAGTCAACTATCTCAATACAAAACCATTATTGTATGGGATAGAACGCAGTGCAGCATTGCAAAACCAAATGCATCTCATTCAGGATTATCCTGCTCGAATAGCAAACCTTCTATTATCAAAAGAAATAGATATAGGTTTAGCACCGGTAGCTGTTATTCTAAAATTAGCTGAAAGCCATATCATCACTGATTATTGTATTGGTGCTGATGGACCTGTAGCATCTGTTTGTATTTATAGTACCCAACCCTTTGAGTCCATTGATACCCTTCTGTTAGATTATCAAAGCCGCACTTCTGTAAACCTGTGTAAAGTGCTATTAAGGCATTACTGGAAAAGAGCAATTAAACTGGTAAATACCACAACAGAATTTTCAGACCAAATTGTATCAAACACAGCAGGTTTGCTTATTGGAGACCGTGCATTGGCATTTAACCGTCAAGCATTGTATAAATATGATCTTGCAGAAATTTGGAAGGAAATGACAGGCCTTCCATTTGTATTTGCAGTATGGGTCAGTAATAAAGCAGTTCCAGAAGCCTTTATTTCTTTATTCAACAAAGAAAATAAAACCGGATTAGACAATATTGATGAAGTAATAGCAGAACAGGGCAACATCCCATTTGATTTACATACCTATTACAAAAAAAACATCTCCTATCAACTTGACGAAGAGAAAAAAAAGGGACTACATCTTTTTCTTGAATTGATGAAAGAAAATGAATAATACATTGCTCATTTGTACATCATTTCAACATTTACTATAAATAAAGTGTCATGAATATCGAGATGCTTCCAAAGCTTACTCAGCCGTTTGTTCAATATTTTTCGGGTACTTATAAGTTTTTTTAAAAACTTGGCTTTGCCCATTTGGCAATTGATATTGTCTAAAAAAATCCCAAAGCAAATCATTTGCATTTATAACTTTTGAAGGCTGATCTCCCATGGCACTTCCTGCTTTTCCCCCCGGCCAACTGTGGCCCCCATCCATTGTAAGATAATAATTAATAGCAACATTGTTGTTGGTATTTGACCATACAATCTCTTTGTATAAACTATCATTTCTAAGGGTATCTTTTTGTGTGCATTGATTGATGGTACTCCACACACCCAGCACAGAATCTAACGGAGGAGATGGACTACCTGTTCTTAATACTACTCCACCATCATAAGGTACATTATCATCCAAGATAGAATGCATGTGCAAAATGGGTACTGCTCTTGTAGGATTGCAAGGTTCCATTACTACCATTGTGGATGAGTTTGGTGCTATGGCAGCTATTTTTTCTGAAAGTTGGCAGGCTAAACGGTAGCACATCATACCGCCGTTACTATGGCCTGTAGCATATACCTTTCTGCTGTTAATTTTAAATGAATTGATTAAAGTATCTATGAGTACAGATATAAATTTTACATCATCCACATTTGCTTCTACGGAGTAGGCGCAGCAGGAACCTGCATTCCAGGTACGGATAGGTAGTAGTTTATTTCTAAATTTCCCTTCAGGATATACAATGATAAATTTTTCAGCATTGGCTTTCTGGGTAAGCCCAGATGATTTTTCAAATTGATAGGCATCTCCACCACCACCATGCAGTGCAATGACCAATGAAAAATTGTTTCTTAAATAGTAGTTGGGAGGGAGGTTTATCAGATAAGTTCTTTTTACCCCATCTACTGATATAGATTGATAGAATCTATATTCTTTTCGTTCCGATTGTGCAGACAGATCAACAATAAAAAAACAATACAATAACAGCAGATGAATTTTTAAGATACTATTCATTTTTAAAAAAATTATACACTCAAATATATGACTACATTTATTTGAAATACCCTTTTTTTTGCATAGGTTGTTTAATCAATTAACAATTCAAACCCAACCCAGTCCTATGTTGTCTATATTAAGATTAAACTGCTTTGAAGTATTAAGTTGGATAGAATACAATAAACAAAAGCCGAATATGTCATTCAAAATAGCCGAATTGTATGATAGTCTTTTTTCAATTATTGAAAATTCGAAACTGCCATTAATTCTTATAGTATAACACAACTGCAAAATTTGGATTAAATGTAGAATCATGAGTATTTTTTAACGTAAACAAAAAATATTTGCACGATACTTGCCATTTACTATATCATACACAATGAAACATTTACATATATTTTTTCTAAGTTGTTTTCTTCCAATATTGTCATTTGCAGAGCGTGAGCCAGGCATGGTTCTGATGAAAAATATTAAGGAAGTAAAGCTATTCCCTTCGGGAAATCAACAAGGTTTTGCATTGACTAATTTAGGTAATGAATCAAGCCTTCAACTGCACTTTGACGATTTAGATGCAACCCTAAAAAATTATAACTATACCTATGTGCTCTGTAATGCAGACTGGAAGCCGGCAGTTGTAAGTAACTTTGATTATATATCTGGATTTACACAGGGCAGGATTAGTCAATATAGAGCATCATCCATAGCTAAAACAAAATATTTTCATTATCAGGCTTTGTTACCGGACAAGTCATGCATGCCAAATAAAGCAGGCAATTATTTGTTATATGTTTACCTCAATGGAGACACTTCCAAACTTGCTTTTACCAAGCGAATATTGATACTAAATAACCTTGCAAGTATAAGTAGCAGACTCACACAGCCTTTCAATAATCAATTATTTCATACACATCAAAAGATAAATTTCATAATAGATAAAACCAAGCTAAATATTTTAAACCCACAGCAGCAGCTTAAAGTTGTTGTATTGCAAAATTATAGATGGGATAATGCATCCGCAAACCTACAACCTCAGTACATGAGAGGTAACCAATATGAATATAATGCTGAGCAGGATTGTGTTTTTCCCGGAGGGAAAGAATATCGATGGGCTGATCTGAGGAGCTTTCGTTATCAGAGTGAAAGGGTGGATAGTGCTAGTTTGAAAGACATGCCCTACTCAGTTTGGTTGAGAAATGATTTAGAGCGCAGTAGTGTTCAATATCTGTTTTATCAGGATTTGAATGGGTTTTATGAGGTATCAGCCACAGATGTAAACAACCCCTGGTGGCAGGGCGACTATGCCAATACACATTTTTATTTTGTACCAAAAGACCATCAAGCTATGCCTGATAAAAATGTATATCTGATTGGTGAAATGCTGGAAGATTATCCAAATCAAGTATGTCAAATGCAGTACAATTCGGCAACGGGAGTGTATGAAAAAACATTACTCTTAAAGCAAGGGTACTATAGCTATAGTTATGGCACAATAGGCAAGAAACCAGAAAAAACAGAAAAAATACAACCAGCAGAAACAGAAGGAAATTTTTGGGAAACTGAAAATGATTATACCATACTTGTATATTATAGGTCGCTTAGCGGAAGATTTGATGAACTGGTAGGGGCTGCATCTATTAATACAAGAAATGCTTCTCTTGGAAAATGATTATATAAAAGAATAGATTGATGGGAAAAGATTTTACCCCAAAGTATCCAACACATCCTGTAGTTCCATATCTGATTTAATGAGCACTTCTCTTGCCTTACTTCCAAGGTTTGGACCCACCACTCCTGCCATTTCCAATTGATCCATCAGACGGCCGGCACGGTTATATCCCAGCTTCATTCTTCGTTGTATCAAAGAAGTGCTTCCCATTTGATTTTGTACAATTAGCCTTGCAGCTTCTTCAAAAAGACTGTCTCTGTCAGCCAGGTCAATTGCTTTTCCTTCCATCTCTTTTTCATCCACATATTCAGGTAAGTAAAATGTCTGAGGATAACCTTGTTGAGCACCAATAAATTCACATACATGCTCCACTTCCGGCGTGTCAACAAAGGCGCATTGCAGCCTGGTTATTTCACCATTATAACTCACCAGCATATCACCTTTACCGATTAATTGCTCGGCACCACCAGCATCTAAAATGGTACGGCTGTCAATCTTACTACTTACTTTGAATGCCACACGTGCCGGAAAGTTTGCTTTGATAGTACCCGTTATGATATTTACTGATGGCCTTTGTGTGGCAATAATCAAATGAATGCCCACAGCCCTTGCCAGCTGAGCCAGTCTTGCTATTGGCATTTCCACTTCCTTGCCGGCAGTCATTATTAAATCTGCAAATTCATCAATGACCAACACAATAAAAGGCAAATACTGATGTCCTTTTTGAGGGTTTAGTCTGCGTTTTATAAATTTCTCATTATACTCTTTAATATTTCTACAATTGGCTTCTTTTAATAAATCGTATCTGTTGTCCATTTCAATACACAAAGCATTGAGTGTATAAACGACTTTTTTTGTATCCGTAATTATTGCTTCTTCCTCCCCAGGCAGCTTTGCTAAAAAATGTTTTTCAATAGCACGATATAAACTCAACTCCACTTTTTTAGGATCTACCAAAACTAATTTAAGCTGTGAAGGATGCTTCTTGTATAACAGCGATACTAACAAAGTATTTATACCAACAGATTTACCCTGACCTGTAGCTCCGGCCATCAGTAAGTGAGGCATACTGGCTAAGTCCACAATAAAATTTTCATTATCAATCTTCTTGCCTATGGCAATGGGAAGTGAAAAAGCATTATTCTGAAATTTATCACTACTGAGCAGTGTTTTCATGCTCACTACACGCTTACTGGCATTGGGCACTTCAATACCAATTGTGCCCTTACCGGGAATGGGTGCAATGATGCGTATGCCAAGCGCAGCAAGGCTTAGCGCAATATCATCTTCTAAATTTTTTATTCGACTGATGCGTACACCGGGTGCAGGTACAATTTCATACAATGTAACCGTAGGCCCTACAGTTGCACTGATGCGTTGTATTTGAATGTCATAATTTTTGAGGGTGGAAATGATTTGGTTTTTGTTGGCTTCCAACTCTGTGGGGTCATGAACAATTTTTTCACTACCATGTGTTTCTAATAATTCCAACGAAGGAAATTGATAACGGCTCAGTTCCAATGCAGGATCATAATCTTCCCTATGAATATGTTCAGCTGCACCTTCCATTATCTCCGGCTCTTCTTCGGGCAGAATATCCTGACCTCGCTCTACTTCGGTATGAAAAATTTCTACTTCATTCATACTTTCCTTTATCTCTAATTCTAAAGCAGGTGCATCTTTGGATGGTTTTGTTTTTTGCTGTGCAATGGTGTTTCCTTCGAGCTCATTTTCCTCCAAATAATTTTCTGCGGTGGCAGGATTAATCAGCGCTTCAGTCAATGCATCTGCGGGAGGCATTGCACCAATATCCATGCCCTTATATAAATCATTTATAGTGGCATCTGGATCATGCTCTATTAATTCAAAGTTCAAGGATGGATCTCTTTCCTCCGGCATTACTACAACCACTCCAGAGGAATCATTGCGCAGCGAATTATTATGTACTAAAGGATTTTTATCTATTGCAGTTAAGGAATTATCTTGACTGCTGAATACATCAGGTTCGTTCCTAAAATAATCATCGTCATTAAAAACAGGTGTTGTTTTTATTTGTTCCGATACGGCTTCAATATGTTCCTTCAGTTTTTTTGCAGGCAGTTTGAATGATGGATTAAATTTCCAAATGATGTATGTAAAAACAGTACCAATTAGCAATACTCCTGTACCTACACTCCCAATCCAACGGATTAATATGCTGCTGAGCAAATCACCTACGGCACCGCCAATTGATAATGCTTTCCAATCAAAAAACCAAGCCATATATGCAAGACAAATAGAACCAATCAGTAAGCCACTGATAACATACTTCAGATTCCTCAGCAGGCTGAATATTTTTTTTCCAAATAATAAATTGCAACCCAATACAAAAAAGAAACTACATAAAAGTATGGAGGATAAACCAAAAGCATTGTGCACCAAGAGGTGCGAAATATATGCTCCAATGGCACCCATTAAATTGGCCACATCAATGGTATAATCTATTAAAATTCCTGCGCCATTGTGCAGCACAGCATCCTGATCCTGACGCCAAGTAAAACAATATGAGGTAATGGCGGTAAATAAAAAAGCAGCAAAAAGAATAGAAATAGTACCGGCAATTTTTGCAGTACGTTCATCTTTCACCACTTCCTCTACCGTTACTTCTTTTTCTGTATCCGGATTCAAATGCTCCGGTGATGGTTTTTTCTTCCTGATTTTATTTGCCATAAATCTTGCCTGCAACAAATTTAAAAGCAACTTAGCCCTTCAGGCTGATAGTGGAAAACCTGTGGGTAGTTTGTAGGTTATCCACGAATTATTTCTTTACTGAAATAAACCATGTTTTTCCACTATTAAGCCTAAACATCCATACCCAACCTGATGACATCTTGTACAATTTCTTCTACAGATTTTGTAAGTATTAATTCATCAGGGGCAGGTGCATTGATCCAATTGGCTATTTCTTTTGAAAAATCGCTTTCAATGGAAGGTAGTATTGGCACATGGAATGCTTTGAGTGCTGCGGCATTGCACCACTGTTCATATTGCCCTTTGATGGGCATACATAATAATTTCTTTTTGAGCAATAATGCTTCTGCAGGAGTTTCAAAACCTGCACCCGTTATAACCCCCGTACAGTTGATCATGCTCTGCTGAAACGCAGATGCGCCAACAGGTTGCAATAAAATATTTTTATATCTACGGATTCCTTTTTCAGTTTTTGAAAACAGATGAAAATGCAAATCGGGCAGTTGCTCTATATGCTTCATCACAATATCATCATGATAATGGGATAGATAAATAGTAATATGTTGTTCATCTTTTGGCTGGGCATTTAGCATGGATGTACTCAAAACCGGATTACAGATAAAATGGTCATAGGATTTAAAGTGTAAACCTACATATTGGGTGGCTTTGGCATATTGGGTAAGCACCCATTCACCAGCCATAGATTTACGAGCAGGCCGAGGGGCAAGTTTAGATTGGAAAGAAGCCTGATGTCCAAAACCTATACTTGCCATTTTTTTTAAACTACACGCCAGTGCTGTAATGGGTTCAAAATCATTGATTATTATATCATAATCCTGTATCGGCAAGGCTTTTGCTTCTTTGAGCAGTTTTAAAGGATTAAAAGATTTGAATATTTTGGCATAGTCAAGTCCACCATAAGAGGAGTAATACAGACTCACTCCCTTGCTTTTAAATTTAGCATCCATGCCAGTATTCAAAGTGCTATTGCTACCACTTAAAAACAAATCCACAGAACCATGATTTTGCAAGTATGGCAATAACCAGGAGGCTCTTGCTATATGCCCATTGCCCGTGGCTTGTACTGCGTAAAATATTTTCATTACAATTATAGAAACTAATGGAGTATTGTTTTGAAAAGCTTGACGCACAAAAAGAGGCTGCATTTTCAACACAGCCTCTTTTACATTTATGAAGGGATAAATATCACAATGCGCTTGATCAAATATTAAATTGAATGCCCTGTGCCAATGGTAGAGAAGTACCATAGTTGATAGTGTTTGTTTGGCGACGCATATATGCTTTCCATGCATCACTTCCACTTTCTCTACCACCACCTGTTTCTTTTTCACCGCCAAATGCACCACCTATTTCAGCACCGCTGGTGCCTATGTTTACATTGGCTATACCACAGTCGCTGCCTGCATGGCTTAGGAACAGTTCACTTTCTCTAAGGTTGTTTGTAAATATAGAAGAACTAAGCCCTTGTGGTACTCCATTTTGCATAGCAATAGCTTCTTCAATACTGCTGTATTTCATGACATATAAAATTGGAGCGAATGTTTCTTCCTGTACAATATGAAATTCATTTTTCGCTTCAATGATGCATGGCTTTACATAGCATCTACTTTCATAACCTGCCCCACTGAGTACTCCACCTTCTACTACTATTTGTCCACCTTCAGCTATAGCTCTTTGTATGGCATTTTGATAGTCCTCTACTGCCTTAGTATCAATCAATGGACCCACATGGTTAGATCCATCTAAAGGATTACCAATTTTCAATTGGCTATATGCTGCTTTTAATACTTCTAAGGTTTTGTCATAAACAGATTCATGCACAATAAGTCTGCGGGTAGTAGTACAACGCTGACCTGCTGTACCCACGGCACCAAACACAGCACCTGTAAGCACCATTTTTAAATCTGCATGTTGTGATACAATGATGGCATTGTTTCCGCCAAGTTCAAGAATGGTACTTCCAAATCTTTCAGCTACAGTAGTAGCTACTCTTTTACCAATGCGTGTGCTGCCGGTAAAAGACACCATTGGAATATGATTGTCAAAATTGATTTTATCGCCGCAGGCATTACCTGTTACAATACAACTTACACCCTCCGGCACTTGATTAGCTGCAAAAACCTCTGCAATAATATTTTGACAGGCTATAGCACAAAGCGGTGTTTTACTGGAAGGTTTCCAAATACACACATCACCACAAACCCATGCTATTGCTGCATTCCAACTCCATACGGCCACAGGAAAATTAAATGCAGAAATGATGCCCACCACGCCCAGTGGATGCCATTGCTCATACATGCGATGACCAGGTCTTTCACTATGCATCGTCAATCCATATAACTGACGGCTAAGGCCTACAGCAAAATCACAGATATCAATCATTTCCTGTACTTCACCTAAGCCCTCTTGCAGACTTTTACCCATTTCATAACTTACTAATTTACCCAGCGGCTCTTTGTGTTTTCTTAAAGCCTCGCCTACTTGGCGTACAACTTCACCTCTTTTTGGTGCAGGCCATAAACGCCATGCTGCAAATGCAGTTTTTGCTGCTTGCATAGCAGTATCATATCCGGCATCGTCTGTAGTTGTGATGGCACCTATCAGTTGGCCATCCACAGGGCTATAAGATGATATAGATTTACCTGTGCTGTTTATCCAATTTACTCCGGTACTTGTGCCCGCATTCGATGATTTAATTTTTAATGATGCTAAAAAGTCCATATTATTTTTTGTTTGTTATGCCGTACTGAAATTACAGCAATAAATGTTTGATTTTAAAATTATTGATTATCGTTTATCGGTTTGTCCACTGTAGGTGCTTTCAAAAATTTTATCTGCATTTGCTGCTTCAAAGCCTTCACGTCTATGTGCACGTGTTATCTCTGCTTCATCCAAATCTGTGAATGCATACAATACTTTGCGTTCAGCAAATTCAACATAACTGCCACTAATTTTTTCTGAGCTGCCTTCGGCAAATGTAGCATCAATCATTTCTGCCACTGTGCTACTTTGCTGTAGCGCCCCATCCGGACTACGCTTAATTTTTCCACCTGCATCATTCAGCACAAAGCCTTTTTGTTCTAAAAAAGTATTAAAGGTTTCAATCGTATTATATCCCTCTTTTAGGTTGTGCACACTTACCGTAAAGTGATTGAGGTAGTACCGATTATAAATAACCCATGCTGCATATTCACTCTCAACAGCAAGTGCTTTAAAATCCGATAAGGAAGGAAGGCGCCATAAGCTACTGTGCAAGAATTCATCCACTGCTGTGGCATCGTCCAAATCCAATGCATCCACCGGGTCAGAAGTTACCTCATTGGTATAGCTTAATAGGATTTGTTGTGCTTCTGCACTTAGATCATTCACCCTAAGTTCACTGATAAAAATGCGTGGATATTTTGGTTGTGGAGGAGCATACCAGTATGCATTCAATTTCTTTTCAGCAAAGAAATAATAATCCATTTTTGTATATCCATAATGCAAGAATATTTTTTCTAAGCTTTGTATGCCTAACTGTGGCACACCCATCGTACGAAATGCAATATGATCATTTTCTATATCATTTGCTTCTGTAATTAAGCCTTCAGCAATCATGGCATTTATGACACCATTTACATCCGGCACTCTGTTTCGGTATCGCTGCATTAATCCCCGCAAAACAAGTAATAAAGTATTTGAAGATTCCATTTGTAAAAATTAATATAAAGAAAATTTAAGACAATACAATAAGGTCTTTAGGACTATGGAATATGACTACTACTGCTCCTCAAAAAGGAGAAATAGGAGAGCGTGGCACTTATATTAATGTTCATGGGCCGCAAATGTACAATTACAATTCATTGAACCCGTCATTTACATGAGCATTTTATGATTAGGACAATCTTTGGACACAAAAACAACACTGCAATTTATTTATCCGCTATACAGATATGTACAAAAAAATACCAAAGTAATTGAGAATGACTGCAATAAAGAGCAAAATACCATAGAGGTAAAAAAACATAAGCAATAGAACAAGAATGTCTATAAAAGCATAACTTGTTTTAAGTGAGTTATCAATTTCTATAAACAGTAGCTTGTGGTTAAAATCATCAATCACATTAAATGAGCGAAACTTACTGCCATTACTTATGGCATCTCTCATATATGACTACTCCAAGTATGGGTGAAAAATGAGGGAGTCTCCAAACTTTCCTTTATTAGCAGTGGCAAGCGTTTCTTTGCCTTTCTACGAAGCGATGGAAGTGTGGAAATTAATTCTAATAATTGATTTTCCAAATAACTATCCTCCTTCACTGATTAGTAAATAAGTGCGCTCTTACTCGTTTTTAGTATGCGTCACGCATTGCCGATGCCCATTGGCCGTTTTTTATTGTTTAGCAAGAATACTGCGCTTCATGCAAGGCTTTAAAGCTTTTTTTCAATAATATATTTAGCTACATCTATCTCTATCGCTAAATGAGCATATATCCGCTTAAACGAGCATTTTCTTATTCTAACTCTTTGACCCATTTAAGTTCGCTTGCATCCATACCAGCAAAGCACTGACGCCATTTGTAAAACGTCTCCTTGCTTACTCCATATACTCTGGCAATATCTTCTACTGACTTGCCATTACCAAATTCCCTTAAAACAAAGGCAATCTGATTGTGATTAAATTTGATCTTCTTCATTGTATTGCGTTTCTCAAATTAACAAATTTTGTCTATCTGTAGAACGAACTATTTTTGGGAGGAGCTTATAACAAGAAGGTGCAAGACGAGGCTAGCAGTTTCTACTAACAATTTACAATATGTCTTAATAACTATCGGACTTGAAATTGTAACTGAACGACTAGTTTTTGATACGAGCAAATATGGAATGAACGAGTGCAATTGCCCAAATTGTAAAGTGAACATAGCATCTGAGGACTGGAGTTTCTTTAATGACTGGCACGAACAAAAAACAATGGCTTATCCTGCCCTTTATGTAATGTAGCGAGTGATATTCATCAATTCATACTTTCACCTGACTGGGGTTTTAGCGATTTAGGTTTTACATTTTGGAATTGGTCGGACTAAACTGATGAGCTCATTGCTGAGTGCATACAAAAATTAAGTTGCGACATTCCAATAGTTTATTCCCATATTTGAAAATAACGGACAACAAAGCATTCAGCAACATTTTGCAGCATGCCAAAAACCTATCAAAAAATTTGCTAACATTCATAGAGACATATAACATTACAAAGCCATACAACATCTCAATTGAATGAAATTATTCGATATAGATTGTCTTAACTTTCTGACTACATCCTCATTACCCGAAGGGGAAAATTAAAAGAAATAAAATCAGGATTTTATATGTATAGGAAATTATATTAAGTATCCAAACAATGTATTGTCCTTATTGATTTCTGTATAGTTTACTTGCTTTTCTTTCAACTTAATCAGTAAGCTTTTATAATCCGATTTAGATTGTAGCTCAATACCAATAAGTGCGGGGCCATTTTCTTTATTGGTTTTTTGCATGTATTCAAATCTTGTAATATCGTCTGTGGGGCCAAGTACATCGTTTACAAATTCTTTTAATGCTCCTGGGCGCTGTGTAAAGTTGATGAGGAAATAATGTTTTAAACCTTCGTACTGCAGAGATCTTTCTTTTATTTCCTGCATGCGGTCTATATCATTGTTGCTACCACTTACAATGCATACAATATTTTTTCCTTTTATGGTTGTTGCATAATGATCTAAAGCGGCTATGCTCAAGGCCCCAGCCGGTTCGACTACAATAGCATCTTCATTGTACAAACCGAGAATGCTACTACACACTTTTCCTTCGGCTACTAAGTGCATTTCATCAATAACAGATTTACAAATTTCAAAACTGATATCCCCTACACGCTTTACTGCTGCACCATCCACAAACTTATCAATAGTTGATAAGGTTACAGGAAAACCTGCATCCATAGCGGCTTTCATGGATGGAGCACCTTCGGGTTCTACACCAATAATTTTTGTATGTGGAGAATATGTTTTGATGTATGTACCAACTCCGGCACTCAGTCCGCCACCACCCACGGGTATAAAAATATAATCCGGTGCAGCAAGTTCTTCTAATATTTCTAAACCTACGGTGCCTTGTCCTTCTATAATTTTATAATCATCAAATGGTGGAATAAAGGTCATGCCATTTGCTGCGCAATATGCTTTTGCGGCCTGAGCACAATCATCAAAACTATCTCCAACTATTTTGATTGAAATGGCATCTTCTCCAAACATTTTAGTTTGACTTATTTTTTGTCCGGGTGTGGTTACGGGCATAAAAACGACACCCCTTACATGTAGTTGCTTACAACTAAAAGCAAAGCCCTGTGCATGATTGCCCGCACTGGCACATACTACACCTTTTGACAATTGATGTGTGGTGAGGCTGCTCATCATATTGTAAGCACCACGTATTTTATAACTCCGCACTACTTGCAAATCTTCTCTTTTTAAATAGACATTGCAGTTGTATTTTCTACTTAAATTTTGGTTGTATTGCAATGGCGTTTTATACACTACATTTTTTAGAGATGCTGCTGCTTGATGAATATGTAAAACCTGTTTGGTATGGGATATGTTATTCATATAAGATGCTACTTCATATATATATTTCTCTACTTACTTTCTTTACTATTAACGTGTAAAAAATCCTAAAGCGATTGACTCTATTGATTTTCAGGCCTTAGGCTTCTTACCGTTTTACCAGCCTGCCACATTTCACTTTCTCTCAATTCGTTTAATTCTTCTTCTAACTTTTCTCTATAATCCGGTTGAGAATTTGAGTCAATGGAGCGTTGACTTTCTTTGCCCGTGGCCACACTTTCATAGAGTTCATTAAACACCGGCAAAGTGGCATCTCTAAATTTTTTCCACCAGTCTAAAGCACCACGCTGTGCAGTTGTAGAGCAGTTTGAATACATCCAGTCCATACCATTCTCAGCCACCAATGGCATTAAAGATTGAGTGAGTTCTTCTACAGTTTCATTGAACGCTTCGCTGGGAGAATGTCCTTTGGAACGCAGTACTTCAAACTGAGCAGCAAAAATACCTTGTATAGCACCCATGAGTGTGCCTCTCTCTCCGGTTAAATCACTATACACTTCTTTCTTAAAATCTGTTTCAAACATATAACCACTACCCACTGCTATACCCAGAGCTATTACCCTATTCCAAGCATTGCCCGTGGCATCCTGATAAATGGCATAAGAGCTATTTAAACCACGCCCTTGCAAAAACATGCGACGAAGTGATGTGCCACTGCCTTTTGGTGCTACCAGAAAAACATCCACATCTGCCGGAGGCAATATGCCCGTTTGCTCATTGAATGTAATACCAAAACCATGTGAAAAATACAAAGCCTTGCCCGGTGTCAAATGCTGCTTTACTGTAGGCCATAAAGCTATTTGTGCAGCATCACTCAAGAGATAACAAATGATAGTACCCCTCTGTAGTGCTTCTTCTATTTCAAACAAAGTTTCTCCGGGTATAAATCCATCTGCTACTGCTTTATCCCATGTTTTACTATTGCGTCTTTGACCAATAATTACATGAATACCATTATCTCTTTGGTTCAATGCCTGACCAGGGCCTTGTACTCCATAACCTATTACCGCTACCACTTCTTGTGCCAATACTTCCTGTGCTTTAGAGAGTGGAAACTCTGTTCTTGTAACTACATTTTCCGAAACTCCGCCAAAATTTAATTGCGCCATTATATTTTTGTTTTTTATTGATGAAAATTTTTTTGCTTTGTGACTATATCTTTTATGATAGAAAATCATTCATTGCTTACATAGAAAATATGGAATCTTGTTCATTGAGGTATTCATTACCAATAGCCGAAGAGCCTGGTTCTCTGTATTCAAATTCTTGTAGTTTTTTATGAAAACCTTCACTATTTTTAATAATGGCAATTCTTGCACTTCGCACAAATTCTATAAGGCCATAAGGCTCTAAAATGGTAATAAGTTTATCCGTTTCTTCACGTTGTCCGGCTACTTCAAATATGGTATAGTCTTTTCTGATAACTACAGCTTTTGCCCCATGCTGGCTAAGCAATCTTTCTACTTTTACTTGCTCCGCAATGATGTCTGTAGGTACTTTATACATAGCCAATTCTTGCCAAATAATTTCTTCATTGGTATTGTAGTATGCTTTTAAAACATCTACTTGTTTTTCTATTTGTCGGCAAAGTTTGCGTACCAATTCCTCCGTTTCATTTATGAGAATGGTAAAGCGATGTACACTATCCACTTCGCTGGGCGATGTATTTAAAGAATCAATATTTATTTTTCTTTTTGAAAAAATGATTGCTATACGATTGAGCAGTCCAACTTGGTTTTCTGTGTAAACCGTAATAGTGAATTCCTTTTTTTGCATATGATTATTTTATTCTCATCCAAACCTTGGCTTCTTTTTATAATTCCTCTTTTGACAATACAATCTCCGCTACTCCCCTACCTTGTGGCACCATAGGAAATACATTATTTTCTTTGCCCACCATTACTTCAAGCAAATAAGTTTCGGTAGTTTCTAACATTGTTTGGAGCGCATTTTTTAGGTTTGTTCTATCACATACTCTTTGCCCTTGTATATTATATGCTTTTGCCAGTTGTACAAAATCAGGGCTTTGAATATCTACAAACGAATAGCGTTTTTCATGAAAGAGTTGTTGCCATTGGCGCACCATACCTAAAAACTGATTGTTGAGGATTAAAATTTTAATATTTGGCTTGAATTGCATAATCGTTCCCAACTCTTGTAAAGTCATTTGAAAACCACCATCACCAATAATAGCAATGGTTGTACGACAAGGATTGCCATAAGCAGCTCCAATGGCAGCAGGCAAGGCAAAACCCATAGTGCCTAAGCCACCGCTGGTTATATTACTTTTACTATGATTCATTTTTGAATAGCGGCAGGCTACCATTTGATGCTGACCTACATCAGTTACTATTGTGGCTTCACCATTTGTAAGTTCATTGAGTGTGTGGATGACTTCGCCCATTGTAAGTGAATCGGTAGTTGGAAATAATTCTGCCTGAATGCATGAGGCATTCTCTTTAGCCCTGTAATCATGAAATTGTGTAAGCCAAGAGGGGTAAGATTTTTTAAGTAGTAATGCAGTAAGCATAGGTAATACTTCTTTACAATCGCCCCATAGAGGTACTGTTGACTTTACATTTTTATCTATCTCAGCAGGGTCAATATCCAAATGAATAATTTTAGCCTGATGGGCATATTTGTCTAATCGACCTGTTACTCTATCATCAAACCGCATGCCCACAGCAATCAACACATCACATTCATTAGTCAACACATTTGGGCCATAGTTTCCATGCATGCCCAGCATACCTACTGATAAAGGATGATTGGTAGGAATAGCACCCATACCCATTATCGTCCATGCAGCCGGCAATCCTCCTTTTTCTATAAATGTTATAAATTCGTTTTCAGCTTTGCCGAGTATAACTCCTTGTCCAAATATGACAAATGGTTTTTCAGCTTCATTGATAAGTTTTGCAGCCTCAACTACATAAGTATTTCTTACTATTGGTTTAGGTCGATAACTTCTGATATGCTCACATTTTTCATACCCTTTGTATTCAAATTTTTGAAGCTGTGCATTTTTGGTGATGTCTATTAAAACAGGACCCGGTCTTCCACTACCTGCTATATAGAATGCTTTTGCCAATACCTGTGAAATTTCATTGGCATCCGTTACTTGATAGTTCCATTTTGTAACAGGAGTGGTAATATTGATGACATCCGTTTCTTGAAATGCATCCGTGCCTAAAAGATGAGCAAACACTTGCCCTGTAATGCATACAACTGGTGTAGAATCTATCATAGCATCTGCTAAGCCTGTAACGAGATTTGTAGCACCCGGCCCACTTGTGGCAAATACAACAGCTGTGCTTCCACTTGCTCTTGCAAAACCCTGAGCAGCGTGTATACCACCCTGTTCATGTCTAACCAATATATGTTTAATCTTATCTTTATAATCATATAGGGCATCATAAATAGGCATGATGGCACCACCCGGATATCCGAACAAAGTATGTATGCCTTCGGCAATCAAAGCCTCCAACACTGCTTCACTTCCTGTAAGGGTAGGCATTAATTTTTGTTCAATTAAATTTTCATTTGTTGCTACAAATTCCATTTTTCATTTTTTTAAAACATCCACAGTATATATAGTCATTTGTATAATTTTATCATCAAGATGATATTTTATATTTCGTCTGTAACACAGCCTTGACCAGCATCTTTTACAGATAAAGCGTATTTGTATAAAACTCCTTTTGTTACTTTTAGAGTAGGCTGCTTCCATTTACTTTTTCAGATCGGAAGAGCACACGTCTGA
>ERZ650309.156-NODE-156-length-34116-cov-5.912539_pt1 | contig 34116 bp, 35 predicted proteins | sample MGYA00376245_ERZ650309 | MGnify/ENA primary metagenome ERZ650309 (study PRJEB26733, sample SAMN07839294) | wastewater metagenome | biome: urban; feature: wastewater treatment plant; material: waste water | place: USA: North Carolina | collected 2016-04-26 ... | reverse complement strand
CCTGTCATTTGGCTGGATTGCGGTAGAACGATTCCGAAATGCCGATGCGACATTGAAGCAATTGAATGCGTCACTCAGCCAGGAACTTGCTTCGCGCAGCGCAGAACTGCGGTCGGCCTTTGAGCGCGAGCGCCAAGCCGAGAAAGAGCGTGGCGCCATGGAAGAGCGCCAACGCCTGATGCGTGATTTACACGATGGTTTGGGAAGTCAATTGGCGGGCGCATTGCGCATTGCCCAGACGCCGACTGCCAGCAAAGCTGAATTGACAGCGCAGTTGCGCGAAGCCATCGATCACATGAAGGTGACCGTTGACGCAATGCAGGAGACCGACGGTGACATCCCGTCCATGTTGGGCGCCGTGCGCTACCGCCTAACGCCGCGTCTCAAGGCCGCTGGCATTGCATTGGAGTGGGATGTGCAGCGATTGCCTGCCATGCCCCCAGCGCGCGTTTCAGCCTGGAACGTGCCATCCAATGCCTGCCGATCTTCGCGGAAGCGGCACGGGCCATGGCGGAGACGTTGCCCCAATGAACGGTGAGAACAGGGCCGTGCTGAAGCTGCTCGTCATCGTGACGCCGAATTTCAACATGGCGGCGACGGTCGGCTTCCTGGACCCGTTCCGCGCTGCCAACTATCTGGAGGGAAGCATTCTCTTCCGGTGGGAGCTCGCCTCGGCATCCGGCGGCGAGGTGATGGCGAGCAATGGGTTGAGCATCGCCACGCACCCCTTGCGCGATGTGCGCGGCGGCGTTCCCGACGTGGTGATCGTCTCGTCCAGCTGGACGCCGGAAAGCTATAACAGCACCCCGCTGCGCGGCGCCTTGCAGCAATGGGCGCGCGCCGGTGCGACCATGGGAGCGCTGGATACCGGTGCCTTCATGCTGGCCGAGGCCGGCTTGCTGAAAGGCGTCCGCGTCACGGTCCATTACGAACATATCGATGCGATGAAGGAGCTCTATCCCGAGACGGATGTGAGCGAGGACATGTTCGTCTTCGACGGCAAGCGCATCACCTGCTGCGGCGGCAGCGCCGGGTGCGCCTACCGCACCGGCACCCGCCGGCACCGCGCCAGATGCGTTGTGTAAGTTCTCGTTGCAGTGGTATCCACCGGTCTTGAACGGAACAGCCGTCGCGGCCGGACTGAATGTCATTGCTGCAGCGCATAATCCAGCGCTGGCCATCATGGCAATAGTTGTTCGATCAACGTGCCTCGACACCGTCGGCTCCCTCGGTCGTTCCTCAAAATTACGACTACGTAATTTACAAAGCGAACCGTAAGGCCCCCGGGTATGTGGTGTCGACTTCCCAAACGCTTCGTTATCAAGCTGAGGTCGAGATGAATTGCACCGTGATGGCACCGTGTCCAAACGGTGCCCTGCGATGTGTTCCCTTGCGCCGCAGAAGATTTGCTGAGCCAACCGCATCGCGCGAAACTTCTGCCGCCGACAGGCAACTATGCCACAACCAGTTTGTGCGTGGCTTACTGCCCCGCGTTGCGGACCAGATCGATGGCGTACTGACTCACGAAACGACCCGCGCTCGGCTCGCCGCTACCGCACGAACCGTCCGACTCGCCGGGCCTCTTGATCCACAGGTACGCGTCGGCATGAGCACCTGCCGTTGCGGTGGTCGGCGGGGTGCCGAGCGCACGGCCGCTGGGGTTGCACCAGCTCAGCGCACCGTTGGCCGGACCGGCCCCGTTGCGCGATGTGTCGATGACGTAGTGCGTTCCGCCGAGGAGCCCGGACACCGCCTCGCCGAAGCCCGTCTCCTCGTCCGTCGAGAAGAAGTTGTTGGCGTTGAGCGAGAAGCCGCGCGCCTGCCCGACACCGGACTGCTTGAGTCGGTCTGCGAGCGTCTCCGCCGAGAGCCAACGCGAGTGGCCGCCGTCGAGATACACAACCGCAGCCGGGTCACGCGTCAGCGCACCCACGGCGTACTTCAACAAACCGAATCGCTCTTGCAGCTGATCGTCGGACAGGCATTTGGTGTGCGCGACCGCGTCGGGCTCGACGATGATCGTCGCCGGCGACGAACCGAGGCCCGCCGCGACCGCGTCGATCCAACCGCGATAGTCGTCAGCCGAACTGAAGCCGCCTGCTGCGTAACTGCCACAGTCCCGATGTGGGATGGCATACAGGGCCAGGACCGGCATGCTGCCTGCCGCCTGCGCGGCGCCCACGTACTTCGACACCGTGCCGCCGACGCTGCCGGTGGAGAACGCGTTGTCGAGCCAATACGCCTGCGGAGTGTTGGCGACGGTGGTCAGCTCGGGGCTCGGCGGGTCTGCGCTGCGCGCGGCCCGCATGGCAGCGGAGTTCGGATCGGCATAGAACGTCTGACCAGCCAGTGGGTTGTCGTCGCTTGCCAGACGAATCGCTGTCGTTGACGCCGGAACGCCCGAGCACGCGATGGTAGCGACCACCGCGACGGACAGGACAGGAGAGAACCATCGCGCGGCCGCGCCGGCAGCTGAGAAGACCACGTCCAAAAAATAGTGTGGCTAGTTAATATGCGCCAATCGGACGAGGGTTGACCGCCTCACCAATCACACCCACCACTCACGGCCCGTAGAACACGGTTGGAGCTGCACTACGGCCGATGGACGGCCGCGGCGCGGAAGCTGACGCGAGCGTGGGGATCATGCCGCGCGTTGCGGCGCGTCCTCTATCGGAGGTCCACTCTCGGCATAGGACCACCCCACGAAGGCAACCAGGCAACTACAACGCCTCGGCAACCTCGCGCGCCGCGCGTTCGCCGGATTCGATGGCCCCTTCGATGTAGCCGGCGTGCTCGGAAGCCGTCTCGGTCCCCGCCCAGTGGATGTCGCCCGCGGGCGCGGAGGCGACCGGATAGAACCCGTCGCACGTACCGATCGCCGGCAGGGCCAGGTAGCCGCCAGCAACGAAAGAATCCTGATGCCAAGCTTTTTCGTGCCAGCTTGCGGGGGACAGCACGGCCTCACCGAGCAACGGAGCCAACCTGTCCAACAGCATCGCTTGACGTTCAGCGGTACTGAGGTCATCGAGTTCACGGGCCTGCGAACCGCCGATCAGCATGCACAGGTGCCCCGGCCCATCGGGCGCCGACGTGTCGAATACGCCGAACCCGGGCTTCCCGAGGTACAACGCCTCGGCGTCGGCACGCGTCCGCCAGAAGGGTGTCTCGTAGACGGCGACGGCTTTGTACACCGCTCCCATGAACGTGTTGTTCTGCAACTCCATACGTTCCACGGAAAGTGGCGGGTCGAACGCGATTTCGCGAGCAACCGGTGGTGCCGCCGACACGATGATCTTTCGCGCACTGACGCTGCCCGCGCTGGTCGTCACCACCACCCCGTCGTCACCCTGTCGGATCCGGGTGACGCGACAGTCGGTTCGGACGCGATCACCCATCGCTGTGGCGATCCGCTCGGCCAGAGTGGCCGCGCCCTCGGTTACCAGCGAATCCTGCGCTCCCCCCTTGGATTTCATCATGGTCGCCAGACCACCCTGGTAACGGATCATCGTGAGGAGGGCTTGCAGCGACAGTTCTTCGGGGCCTGCACACGTGGTCACCTCAACCACCGCTGCCAGCAATCGGCGGACGGTGCCGGACGGAACCTTGCCGAGCCACGATTGCACCGTCGCAGTGTTCCAGCGGTCAGGTATCGCTGTGCGACTGAGGAATTCAAGCGCGACAAGCGCCGACCTGGCCAGCAGCATCGACGGAGACGCCATGGAGACGGCCTTGCCGCCGTCGACTACGCCTGGGTTCTTCGTCGTGTGCATCTGGTATCGGGTCAGCCCCAACTCGTCGGCTAGCTGCTCAAACCTGTGGTGGCCGTGGCCGATCCACTGGCCGCCGAGGTCCAGGCGTGAGCCGAGCGCCGATGTTTCTGCCATCACCCGGCCGCCGACCCGGTCGGCGGCCTCAAGCACCAGGACGTCGATGCCGCGCCTGTGCAGGTCGCGCGCGGCAACCAGGCCGGACATGCCGGCTCCTACGACGATGACGTCGACGTGTTCCATGCCGTCTCCTGCGTAATTTCAAGTCATACAACTGACTGACTTCGACCTTAAGGCACCTCTGCGCTGGTGACAAGCGGCCGAGACTAAGCGAGCCGGACCGCTGCTGCCCCGATGATCATGGCGATGAGCGTCTCGAGGTCTTCATCGGCACGGACCCGATCCGGGTCGACCACGTACTGCACGATCAGTCCGTCCATGCCCGCGATGATCGTCCGGGCAATGCTCCGATAGCTGATCGCGACGGTCTCGTGGGCCCGGGTCGCCGCCTCTTCGCACCACTCGGCCACCACCTCGACATACCGCTCGTACTGCCATCGAGCCAGGTCTTCGAGCCCGGGGGTGCGCAGCGCTTGGACCACCAGCTCGAGCTGGACCAGTTGTAAGTTGTTGTGGCCCACGACCAAGGTGGTCCAGAATCCCCTAATACCTTGCCGGACAGCATGTTCCAGCCCGGTATCGAGATCGGCGGACTCTCGCAGCACCGTGGTGATCTCCTCGACCACATCCTCGATCACCGCTCGCAGCATTTTCTGCTTCGTCGGGAAGACGTGTTGCAGTGTCCCCAACGGGATGTGCGCCTCGTCGGCGACCGCGCGCATCGTGGTTCGGGCCACGCCGTCACGGATCAGCACATCGCGCGCAGCGGCAATGATCTGCCTGCCACGCACGGCTGACTCGACGTAGACCACCGATGTCTCCTTGATCAGAACTGGTAGGCGCGAGACTACGCGTCCCCGCCATACCCACTGAATCAGCGCGACCCTAAATCTTCACCGCCACGCCACATCGTCCTACGTTCGACATTCAGCAATCGCCACCGCCCGAACCGTAAGGAATACGATGACCACCCGTGACTCCCCGGTGGCTACTGCGACGCTCCCGGCTGAATCGATTGCTGCACCATCTTTTTCGTGGCTCGGTCAGCTGCGAGCGCGGCGCTGGGAGATAGTCCGCTGGCTGTCGCCCTTGGCGGTTCTGGTCGCATGGCAGGCCGGAAGCGCCTGGGGCCTGATCGATCCCGCGATCCTGCCCGCTCCTCAGACCATTGCACAGGCCGGTATCGAGCTGATCAGCAACGGACAACTCGGTCAGGCACTGCGCGTATCCGGCATCCGGGCCACGGAGGGACTGGTCCTCGGTGGGGTCATCGGCGTTGCGCTGGGGGCGCTGGTGGGTCTGTCCCGATGGGCTGACGCCACGGTGGATCCGACGCTGCAGATGATCCGGGCGCTCCCCCACCTGGGCCTGATTCCCCTGTTCATTCTGTGGTTCGGCATCGGCGAGCTGCCCAAGGTGCTCATGGTGGCCCTCGGTGCCGCCTTCCCGCTGTACCTCAATACCTCGTCGGCCATTCGCCAGGTCGATCCCAAGTTGTTCGAAACTGCTGAGGTGCTGGGGTTTTCGACGAGGCAACGGATACGGACCATCATCCTTCCGAGCGCAGCCCCACAGGTTCTGGTCGGACTGAGACAGTCGCTGGCGATCTCCTGGCTCACCCTCATCGTGGCCGAACAGATCAATGCCGATTCCGGCGTCGGGTATCTGATCAACAATGCCCGCGATTTCCTTCGCATCGACGTCATCATCTTCGGCCTGGTCGTCTATGCCCTGCTGGGCATCCTGACCGACGCCGTCGTCCGCATCCTCGAACGCCGTGCGCTGCGGTATCGAGTCTGAAAGGTTCATCATGACAACGGCTTACAAGATTCCGGCGCCAGGGACCACCGCCCAGCCCGCCGCCGAGCTGCACGCAGTATCGAAGTGGTACGGCCGCACCCGGGTGCTCGATGATGTCAGCCTCCGGGTCGGGGAAGGCGAGATCGTCGCTCTGGTGGGCCGGAGCGGGTCCGGTAAATCGACTGTCCTGCGGGTCATTTCAAGTCTGGCGGGCGACCACGACGGCCGACGCAGCGTCCTGGGGGCGCCCGCCGTGGCCTTCCAAGAGCCCCGCCTGTTCCCATGGCGATCCGTCCGGGAGAACGTCCGCTATGGCCTCAACCGAACCAAAGTGTCACGTACCGAAGCGCTTTCCCGCGTCGACCGGGTGCTGACCGAAGTCGGCCTCGCCGACAAGGCACAGTCCTGGCCGTCGACGTTGTCCGGCGGGCAAGCACAACGCGCATCACTGGCCCGAGCACTGGTTGCCGAGCCCCAACTGCTGCTGCTCGACGAACCTTTCGGCGCGCTGGATGCCCTCACCCGACTGACCATGCACCGTCTGTTGCTGAGTCTGTGGCGCCAACACGGATTCGGCGTCCTCCTGGTCACTCACGACGTCGACGAGGCAATCGCCCTGGCGGACAACATCGTTGTCCTCGACAACGGACGTGTGGTGCACACCTTGCGTATCGACGTCCCCCGTCAACCTCACGGCCCACGCACCGACCGCTACCGGACCGAACTTCTCACCCAACTCGGCGTCTGACGGGACTCTCTTGTGACTCACCTACGCATACCGCGACTGCTCACTTCGCTCGCCGCCGCGCTACTACTGACGGCGTGCGTGTCGAACCACGGGCCCAAAGCAGAACTCGCTGTCCCCCAAAGCGTTCCACCTGCCGATCTGGCCGGCCTCACCTTGGAGGTCGGTGACCAGAAGGGCGGAACCGAGGCACTGCTGCGGGCCGGTGGCGAACTCGACAACGCGCCGTACAAGATCCACTTCTCGACATTCACCTCCGGACCGCCACAGATCGAAGCGGCCACCGCCGGCAAGATCGACTTCGCTGTCACCGGCAACACCCCACCGATATTCGGTGCCGCAGCGGGGGCGAAGATCCGGGTGGTCGCTGCCTACGCCAATAGTGCTGCCGGAGATCAGATTCTGGTGCCGGCGGCTTCACCCATCCACTCGGTGGCCGACCTTCGCGGCAAGAAGGTTCTCGTCGGCAAGGGCACATCGGCAAACGGGCACCTGCTGCTTCAACTGCAGAAGGCAGGCGTCGATGTCAAGGACGTCCAGTTCGTCTACCTACAACCGGCCGACGCGTTCACGGCGCTCAGTCAAGGCCAGGCCGATGCCTGGGCCATCTGGGATCCCTACACCGCTCTCGCGCAGAAACAGTTGAAGGTACGCACTCTGGTCACCGCGGAGAGCGTGACCAACGGATACGGGTTCGGGGTCGCATCGATTGCCGCGCTCGAAGATGCCAAACGCAACACCGCGTTGGCGGATCTGGTGCAGCGGATCGCCCGAGCCTCACTCTGGGCCCAGGCACATCCTGCGCAGTGGTACGAAAAGTACGCTGCGGCAATCGGAATCGACCCTGAGGTGGCCCGCAGCGCCCAGGCGCGAAGTCTGCGGTTGAGCATCCCGATCACCGATCAGGTGACCGCGTCCGAACAGCAGCTTGCCGACGCGTTCGCCGCCTCCGGACAGATCTCCACCAAACCCGTCTTCGCACAGTACGTCGACAACCGATTCGCCGACGTGCTCTCACCGTTCTGGAACACCGCCAAATAGGAGTCGAAACACCATGACCGCCAAGTTCTTCTGGTTCCTGCCCACCAACGGCGACAGCCGCTCGATCGTCGGAGCATCACATGCCTCGACCCACCACACCATTCCCGCCGGATACCGTGAGCCCAGCTTGCGGTATCTCGGGGAGGTGGCCCGCGCCGCCGACCGGCTCGGCTATGAAGGCGTGTTGACGCCGACGGGGACGTGGTGCGAGGACGCCTGGTTGACGTCGGCAGCGCTGCTGGAACAGACAGAGCGGCTCAAGTTTCTGGTTGCCTTCCGCCCCGGCCTGGTTCCGCCCACCTTGGCGGCCCAGCAGGCAGCGACGTTCCAGCGATTTTCGGGCGGCCGGCTATTGCTCAATGTGGTCAGCGGTGGCGACGACGCCGAGCAACGCCGATTCGGTGACTGGCTCGGCCACGACGAACGCTACGAACGCACCGGTGAGTTCCTCCGAATTGTCCGGGATGTCTGGCGCGGTGCACCGGTGGACTTCACCGGGAAGCACTATCAGGTGGCCGACGCTCGGGTGTCCGAGCCGCCAAACCCGCTGCCCCAGTTGTATTTCGGTGGTTCATCCGCGGCTGCTTTGCCGATCGCCGCTGAGCACGTGGATGTATATCTGACCTGGGGTGAACCACCTGCCACTGCCGCCGCGAAAATTGCCGCGGTGCGCGAGCTGGCGAAGGCGCGTGGGCGCACACTGCGATTCGGCATCCGCCTGCACACGATCACCCGGGACACCTCGGAAGCTGCTTGGGCCGTGGCCAATTCACTGCTGGCAGAGCTGACCCCCGATCAGATCGCCGCCGCCACTGCGCTGCACTCGAAGTCCGAATCCGAAGGGCAGCGACGGATGACGGCGCTGCACGGTGGACAGTTGGAGAAACTCGAGATCTATCCGAACCTCTGGGCCGGAGTCGGATTGGTCCGCGGTGGCGCCGGCACCGCCCTGGTCGGCAGCCACGAGGAAGTCGCCGCACTCATCTCCGAGTACCACGCACTCGGGTTCGACGAATTCATCCTGTCGGGCTATCCACACCTGGAAGAGGCCTACTGGTTCGCCGAGGGCGTGCTGCCGCTGCTCAAGAAGCGCGGGGCATTGGCGGCCTAGCGTAAGCGCGCAGTCGGATCGTCAAGATCGTTGTGCTGCAACCCCATCGGTGTCGTCGACGGCAAGTCCCCTGCCGCGATCACCTGAAGGGTGATGGGCGTCAGAGTCTGGAACAGCGTCTCGACCTCGTGGTCGGTCAGCACATCGAGGACCCGTAGTGCCGCCGCGTCGGTGCACTGCTCGACCTGGTCTTTGAGGTCGCGCCCTGCGGCGGTCAGGGCACCGTCCGCGGTCAGTAGCCCGCGGCGCGCCAGCTCCGAACAGACCGATGCCCACTCCGCATCGTCGTAGTCCCGGGTGGACATGATCTTGTCTTTAGTGGTTCGGCCTGCCGCCACGTGCAACACATTGGCCTCGCGGCCCGAGATTCCGGCGGCCACCAGTGCTGCGACATGGGCGTCGCCACGCTGTTCGCGCAGCAGTGTCGCCGCATGCCACAGCGCCGCGATCGGTTCGGACGGCCACGCAAGGGCGGTGAGCGCAGCGAACAACGGTCGCCCGTCGACGGCCGCGTCCCGAGCGACGCGGCCGAGCAATTGCGCTGCGGTCCCGAGGTCGGCGTCGGCCGTCAATCCGTAGTGGCGCAGTGCGGCCACGGAACCGGCCTGACGAGCGGCCAGAGCCTGCTCCGGCGTCGCGATGTCCCATGCGCCGGCCAGCGACTTGGTGACTCGCCCCGCGCTGAAGTTGTAGAAGATCGCCTCGACGACGCGCGGCGGCACGGGCCCCAAGGGCGCCGATCGCGTGGCGAAGTATCCGGACCAGAACCCTCGGTAGCCGAGTGCATCGACTGCGCCCCGGACTTCCGGGGCGAAGTAGGTGATCGCATGGATGGGTTCGAACCGTTCGAACAACCGCCGGGCCAGAGCTGGGGTGCGGATCATGCCGCCAGTCAAACACGGGCATCTACGTGCAAAGCGCGGTTGTGCCCACGTAGTGTGCTTTGGTCGGTTCAGCGAACAAGCCGATGGAACGGTTGGACATATTCATGACTGCAGCAGCAGAAACGTCGGCACTCGAGGCACGCGTCGGCCACTACTACCAGATGGACGGCACCTACCTGGTCGGCCGCGAGAAGGTGCGCGAGTACGCCCGGGCCGTGCAGGACTACCACCCTGCGCACTGGGACGTCGCTGCCGCTGCCGAGCTTGGCTACTCGGGGCTGGTGGCTCCGCTGACATTCACCTCAACCCCGGCCATGGCCTGCAACCGATTCATGTTCGAGCAGGTGGTCGTCGGCTACGACACCTACCTGCAGACCGAAGAGGTATTCGAGCAGCACCGCCCGATCGTCGCCGGTGACGAGTTGATCGTCGATGCCGAGCTGACATCGGTCCGCCGGATCGCCGGCCGCGACCTGATCACCGTTACCAATACCTTCACCGACACTGCTGGTGAGCGTGTCCACACCCTGCACACCACCGTCGTCGGGGTGACGGCGGACGACATCAATCCCGGGACCAAGGCCGCCGTGCAGAACGCGATGATGCACGACATGAACATCCTCGATGTCGGGGAATCGGATGCGGCCTACGAGAAGACGGTCCGCCCGGAAGGTGAGATCCGGATCGCCGACGGCTCGGCCCGGGCGGCGCGCCTGTTCGGTGACCTGACCGTCGGCGCCGAACTGGACATCCATCACACCAAGCTGGCCCGCGGCGACCTCGTCAACTATGCCGGCGTGGCCGGTGACGCCAACCCCATCCACTGGGACGAGAACCTCGCCAAGCTCGCCGGACTGCCGGACGTGATCGCCCACGGCATGCTCACCATGGGGCTGGGCGCCGGCTTCGCCTCCGCCTGGTCGGGCGACCCGGGTGCGGTCACGCGATACGCCGTACGGCTGTCCGCACCTGCCGTGGTGCCCGCCACAGAGGGTTGTGACATCGAATTCAGTGGCCGGGTCAAGTCGCTCGACGCGGACAACCGCACCGGCGTCGTGATCGTCGGCGCCAAGTCCGACGGCAAGAAGATCTTCGGGCTCGCGACCATGGACATGCGGTTCGGCTGAGTCCTGCGTCCGCGGATCAGACCGCAGCCATCACTTCCGCGGCGGCGCGTTCACCGGAACGCACCGCACCGTCGACCCAGCCACACATCACGGCTGAACTCTCGGTGCCGGCCCAGTGGACGCGTCCGCACGGTGTCCGCAGCGCGTGGCCGAATTCGGTGAGCACGCCCGGCGGCGCGTGGCTGATCATTCCGCCACCGGAATAGCGTTCGACTGTCCAGTTCTGTTCGTGATAGCCGACTGGCACAGCGGCTTTCGGTCCGAACCGGTCGACCAACTCGTTGAGCACCACGGCTTTGCGCTCATCGGGGTGGAGTTCCCCGAGGCGGCGCGCGGCCGGACCTTCGGTGATGACGCACATGATGCCCGGCGTTCCGGTGTCGGTACACGCATCGATGGTCAGCGTGGCCGGGCTGCCGGGAGCCGCTGATTGTCCACACAGTCCATCGCTGCGCCAGAACGCTGTCTCGTAGACCACCGAGATCTTGAACACCGCACCGCTGGGCATCCGCCGATGCAGCGACATCCGGTCAACGGGAAGCATTGGCTCGTAATCGATTTGAGCTGACACCGCAAGTGGTACGGCGACAATCGCGTGCCGAGCCCGCACCTCAAGACCGTCGGCACGGACGGTGACGCCGTCGGCATCGGAAGCGACGAGGCGGACCGGATGCGAAAGATGGAGCGCGTCACCGAGTTCGCCGGCAATCGGTCCGTACACCGCGCCCATCCCGCCACACACCCGCGCGTCCTGCGACCCGTCTTTGTTGGAGATGACGAATACGGGCCCGCCGCCCGACGCCATCTGGTGCACCGCCCAGAGCAACGACACCTCCGAGGCCGCCGAGGTGTAGATACCCGCAAACGCCATGTCGAGCATCTCCCGCGCCTGATCGGCATGCACATGCCGATTCAGCCACTCCCCCAACGTGATTCGATCCCACTCGGCCGCCTTGGCAGCCGCCCATGGCGCCTCGCCCGATATCGACTTGCACATCTGACCGAACTCGAGGAGGCCGGCACCCAGGTTGGCGATGGCCCACGGGCTCATCGACCACGGGATGGTTCCCGAGTAGCGATGCTTCTTTCCGTCGACGATCATCAGCGCGTCGCCGTCGACATACTGCTTGTATTCGGCGACACCGTATTCGGCCATGAGCGCCTTGATGCGGTCCTGCCCTGGCCCCAGCCACGCGCCGCCTCGGTCGATCCACGTGCCGTCGGCACGAACCTCGGTGAAGGTGCGGCCGCCCACCCGGTCCCTTGCCTCGATCACCGCTACCGCGTGGCCTGCCTGTTTCAGCCGCAGTGCAGCGGTCAGTCCCGCGAATCCTGCTCCCACGATGCAAAAGTCGACGTCAGCCATGAGTCGCCCCTTCGTTGGCGCTATTCAAATTACGCCCGCGCAGACGCCGGGACCGCGTTTTGCCAAGAAATTGACGTCCGGGAAAACCGGCATGGGGCAACGGCTGCGGCAGACTCTGCTGCACCCCGTTCAGCTGCGAAGCGGCACAACAATTTTGCCGCCAGACGCGCCGAAGAGCGGGGTAGGCTTCGCCTGTGGCTCCGGTAGTTCTCGCGATCATCATTTCGCTGGCCGCGCTGGCCGCGGGGGCCAAATACCTGGCCGAGGCCCGAAAAATGCGCTCGTTCAAGACAAGACGCGGCAGGGTGATCGACCGGGAGGTCGTGCCCGTGACCGCCTCACTCGGGCGGGAAGGACGCTGGGGCCGCGGCGGGAACTTCCAGCCGAAGGTGACGTACAGCTACGTCGTCGACGACATCGAGTATCGGTCGGACCGCTGGAGTTACGGCACCGAAGGCTTCAAGCGAAGTGTTGCCGAACGCAAGCTCACCGAGGTTTTCGACGACGTCCTGGTTCATTACAACCCAGCCGATCCCCGGCAGGCCTACCTTGAGGTGACCTCACCGACGGTCGGATATGCGCTGGTAGCAGGCGGATCACTCGGACTGCTCATCGCGCTGGCCGCACTACTGAGCTGAAACCGCAGCCGGGACGGCACGTACCACGAACATTCCCGCAGTCGTTGCCGGCGACTGTGAATGACGCATCCAAACATTTTCCAATCAGCCGTTGTTAGCGTCCCTCGTCATCGCATCCGGCGACCGTCGCCGCAGCTAAGAGGAGGTCCGGGTGTACAAAGGGATCACGTTCGCCGTAGCCGTGGTCGCGGTCGCCGTCTCAGGCTGCTCAACCACCACCACGGTGAAGACCAACCCGAGTTCGTCTGCGTCGGCATCGCCATCGTCGTCCAGCTCAGCAGCGAGCTCATCGTCGTCTTCATCGCAGAGCGACGCTCCGGCGCCCTCCAAGCTCGACAGCAGCTCCTGTGTCGAGATCACCCAGGCGAATGTTGATCTGGCCACCGCTTCAAGCGCTGACGCTGCACGCAAGGCCGGCGATGCTTTTGAAAAGTATGACCTGCCGTCCGACGTCAAAGACGCCGTCGAACACTTCGTTTCCACCAAGGGCGCCCAGTTCGACGATCCCAACTACGACAAGTACAACAACGCGATCGAAGCGTGGATCAAGCAGGTTTGCCCGCTCTAGGCGAACTGATGTTGCCACCAGATAACTCCCCAGAGAAAGGCCCCAACGCATGACCGAAGTACCTCCCCCGCCGCCGGGTAGCTACCCCCCGCCGCCCAGCGGCTATCCGCCGCCTCCGCCGTACGGTCAGGGCGCGGCAGAGAGCCCCTACACCCCGTGGCTCACCCGGGTGCTGGCATTCCTGATCGACTACATCCCGTACGTGATCATCGTCGGAATCGGTTATGCCATCGAAGCATTCACCCAGGAGACCATCTGCACCGAGGACACCTCCGAGTACAACATCGGCAAGTTCTGCGTGACCGGCAACTCGACCATCGGCGTCGCCTCCTTCTTGCTCTTCACGGCGTTGGGGTTGGCCTACATCGTGTGGAACTACGGCTACAAGCAAGGCACCACCGGATCGAGCATCGGCAAGGGCATCATGAAGTTCAAGGTGGTGAGCGAAGCGACCGGCCAGCCAATCGGTTTCGGCATGTCGATCGTGCGCCAGATCGCCCACTTCGTCGACGCCATCATCTGCTACATCGGGTTCCTGTTCCCGCTGTGGGATGCCAAGCGCCAGACCATCGCCGACAAGCTGATCAAGACGGTGTGCCTGCCGCTCTGACGCCTGCGCTGGACGAGACAACCGAATAGCCCTCGTCCGCGGTGATCCGTCCTTCGACCACCGCGGCGAGCAGGCCGACCAGGCCCCACGACACGAAAGTGCCGTGGGGCTCGGTCATTCCGCTGTCGGACAGTACGTCGGCGACCATCTGTTGCGCACCGCGGATGACGACGGCGCTGCTCTTCCGGCCGACCAGGGTGCCGAACATCTCGGGGTACCCGTCCACGAGGTCGAACAGCATCCTCACGGGATCACCTGCGTGTTCGGCGATGACCGACCGCAGATACTCCGCCCCGCTGACCACCAACAGATCGTCCTTACTGCGGAAGTGCGCGTAGAAAGTCGACCGCCCTACATCGGCACGATCGAGTATGTCCTGCACCGTGACTCGCTCATAGCCACGTTCGACCATCAGCTCCATCAGTGCCCGATGCAGCATCGAGCGGGTACGTCGGACCCTGCGATCGTTTTCGGACACTTCCGCTACTCCTGTCCCGAATCGAACGAATCCAGCCACATTGATCCTGGTGGCACACTGTCTTTCAGTTGATCATGAACATATGTTCCGAATTGAACAAGACCCCAACGGCATACTCATCACCACTCCGCGGGGATACCGCGCAGTCACGGCGGTGCTCTTCGGCAATCGACATCGCTTCAACGCGGCAATCGTCGCTGCCAGCGGCGCGGCCGCCGGTGCTCACGTCCTCGATATCGCCTGCGGTCCGGGGATGTTGGCATCGGCCATGGCCGACCGGGTGGGGCCGAGCGGACAGGTCATCGGCGTCGACGCCGCACCCGAAATGGTCGAGTACGCCACTGCCCGCTCACGTTCGGCCAACTGCCGTTTCGAACACGGAATCGCCCAGGCACTCGACTTCCCCGACCACAGCTTTGACGTCGTCACCTGTACCTTCGGTATGCACCACATACCTGAAAGTCAGCGTGACACAGCAATTTCGGAGATGTGCCGGGTCTTGCGCCCCGGAGGTCAGCTACTGCTCGCCGACATGACCACGACCGGATCCCACGGCCATCTGACCCGACTACTGACCCGGCACCTCGACCCTGATGAACTCGACGTCCGACGTTATGCAGACACGTTGACGCTCAACGGTTTCCGTCAGATCAGCTCCTCGGTGATCAAGCCGAGCACGCGAATCCTGACTGCGACCAAGCCTGCGTGAGCCTGGTGGTCCGACATCGTCCGGCATGACTGCCGTCGCCGATCACCAGAGGACACGCAGCGTCTCGGCGATTTGTCCCCTCGCTGCGCGCCGGACAGTCGAAGATCGACGTTGTGAAGGCAATCCATCGGATATCGGGCGCCGGCAGGTTCTGGTTCAGCACTGTGGCCGGCGTGATTGCCGGCGGTGCCGCCTGGGCCCTGTCGGACCGCTGGCCTGTCGGGTTTCTGATCGTCGTGATCACGACCGCGATCACCAACGTCTGGTGGGCCCTGGCAGTGCAATGGCCGATGACCCCCGACGAGACCCGTGCACACGCGAGCGACGAGGACGTCAACACCGACGTCGGGACCCTGGTCCGCGTGCTCGTACTCGCCGCGAGCCTGTCGTCGATCGGCATACTGCTCATATCAGGGGTAGACGCCAACAAATCTTCTTATGCCGCAATGTGTCTCGTGGCCATCCTGACAACCTGGGCACTACTGCACACGATGTACACCGCCCGGTACGCGCGCTTCTACTACAGCGAGCCCGAAGGCGGCATCGACTTCAATTCCGATGTCCCGCCCCGCTACGTCGACTTCTACTACTTTTCGTTCAACCTCGGGATGACCTATCAGGTGTCCGACACCTCCGTCACCGAGTCGCAGATCCGCGGCGAAGTGCTCGAACACTGCCTCTTCAGCTATATCTACGGCACCGTGATCATCGCGTGCACCATCAATCTGGTCATCAATCTGGTGGGCTAGCGTTGCCGTGGTGAAGGTGTCTCGCGTGGCGGCATTCGGCGCCGTCGTCCTCACCGGATGCGGGCATGCTGTTCCGCCGGCACCACCGGGCACCGCAACTGCACCGAGTGTGGTCCCCGCCGGGCCGTTCTCGGCGGTCACCCGGCTCGTCAACGAAGCCGTTGCCGAACGGCGGCTTCCCGGCGCCGCGGTCCAGATCGGCCACGACGGCACGGTGGCCTTTCAGCAGGCCTACGGGTGGCGCCGGCTGCCCGACGAACCGGCCGTCGACGGCTCGTCCGCGCCCGGGGAGCCAATGACCGCCGACACGATCTTCGACATGGCCTCGGTCACCAAGGCGCTCGGGACGACCGTGGCATTCCTGCAGTTGTACGACAAGGGACTGGTCGAGATCGATGAGCCCGTGCAGAGTTACTTCCCGGAATTCGGCAGCGGCCCAGATTCCCGGCGAGCCCAGATCACCCTTCGCATGCTGCTCACCCATACTTCCGGCGTCGGCGGCGACCTGAGCCATCAAGGCCCGTGGGGTCTGGCTGCTCCGGACAAAGCAGACGGCATCCATCGAGCGCTCACTGCGCCTTTGGAATTCGACCCTGGCGAACGGTTTCACTACTCGGACATCAACTTCATCATCCTCGGCGCACTGATCGAGAAGCTCACCGGTGAAGCGTTGGACAATTACGTGCAGGACAACGTCTTTGCGCCGCTGGGCATGGTCGACACCCGCTACCTGCCTGCCGCCAAAGCCTGCGGCGGTAGCCAAATCATCGGCACGGCAATCTCTTTCACTCGTGCCACTGCGGTCCCGTGCCTGCCGGGATCCTGGAACACCACGTTGTTGTCCCGTATCGCGCCCACCGCGCATGACGACGACACACCAGCGGGCAACCCCAACTTCGACCACCTGATCCGCGGGACTGTGCACGACCCGACCGCCCGACGCATGGGAGGCGTCGCCGGCAGTGCCGGGGTGTTCTCGACTGTCGCCGATATCGGTCGCTATGCCCAAGCCCTACTCGACCTGCTCGGCGGACGGCCGAGTCCGTTTCCGCTGAAGCGCTCGACTGCCGAGTTGATGACCACACCGCAACAACCCGGCCACCTCCCGTCGCAGGTCCACGCTGCCAACGAGGCGATGCGCGCGAGCCTGGCGAAGGGGCCCAACACCAGCGATCCGCTGCTTGCGCCCAATTATCCGGCCATTGCGGGGCAAGATCTGCGCGGCTTCGGCTGGGATATCGACACCGAGTTGTCCAAGCCGCGCGGCCTGATCTTTCCCATCGGCAGCGTCGGCCACAGCGGCTTCACCGGGGTGACGGTGTGGATCGACCCCGGATCGGATACCTATGTGGTGGTTCTGGCGAACGTGATCCATCAGCGCGGCGGCCCACCCATCGTGCGACTCAGCGGTGACATCGCCACGGAAGCCGCGCGGACACTTCACGTCTACGGCAGCTGATCAATCAGCTCCAGCGCAATCTTCTTGGCGCGCAACAACTCTGCATCGTCGGCGAAGAGTTCGCGCCGCATGTTACCCGCGGTGAGAAACGCGTCGATCCTGAAGGCGTCGCCTACCGGATCGGCTGAGCCCGCGGCCGCCAGTTCGGATTCGAGCAGGGTCAGCCAGTCGCGCTTGAGGTTGCGGACCGCGGCCGCAACCGGACCGGAGCGCCGTCCGTACTCAGCGGTGGTCGCGGCGATGAAGCATCCTCCCCGGAACACGCCGTCACACAGGTAGTCGACCCACGAATCGATGAAAGCGCGCAGGCGCGGCGCGCCGCGTTCTTCTTCGAACATCGCCGCGAGGACGGTCTCGCGGTAGATGTTCCGCGCCTCGGCGATCGCCGCCAGCTGGATCGCCTCACGGGTTCTGAACACCGTGAGGATCCCGCTCTTACTGATTCCTGTTGCAATGGCCAACGCGCCCACGGTGATCGAGTCGAGACCGTGCGTAGTCGCAATCATCGCCGCTTCGTGGGCCACCTTGCGGCGGGTGGCATCGCCGCGCAACCGCCGGCCGTCTGCCGTATCACCAGGTGTCACCAACACAGTTTATACGTCCGATCGGACGTGTTAGGCTCGCCGAGAAATACGTCCGATCGGACGTTAAATATTGGATTGGAGCGTCGATGCCTACGAACTATGCGCCACCACTTGAATGCCGCGTCGAAATCGATGCTGCGCCAAGCCAAGTGTGGACTCTCGTACGTGACGTCTGCCGAATGGCGGAGTGGAGTCCTCAGGTCACCTCCACACGTCTGCGGCACGGCGCCGAAGACGTCGGCCTCGGCGTGGAGTTCACCAATCTGAACAGCAGTGGCGAGTTCACCTGGATCACCCACGGCACCATCGTCCGATTCGAGGATCAGCGCGAAATCGCATTCCGCATCGAAGAGAACTGGGCCATCTGGTCTTTCAGCCTCCAGCCGACGCCAGGCGGCGGAACCGAGCTGATGCAACGCCGCGAGACTCCCGACGGGATCTCGGATCTCTCAGTGCAGTCGACCGAGACATACCTGGGTGGGCAAGAAGTGTTCACCGAGGTGCTGCGGGACGGAATGCATCAAACCCTGGAGTCGATCAAATCTGCGGTGGAAGCAGCGGACTGAGCATCAGCGGCTGACGTCGTGGGCGTGGTGGGCGATGTCGTGCAGATGGTATACCGCGATGGTCTCGACGGTGAATTCACTTCCGTTGCTTCGTAATCCACGTCGTAGCCAGCCAGTCGCGGGCACGCTCGCGTAAGTATCGGCGACAATGCTTGCCGCGTCGAAGAGTTCGGTGGCGACCACCGCGGGGTCCTGGGACGCATAGTCGTCGGCGATCGCGGTCTCGTCCTGATCCCAATTGGGGAACTGGGGATCAACCTCGTCCAACATCAGATGCACGCGGTGATCGAAGATCCGGTGCACATCGCGGACATGGCACGCGTACTCCAATGTCGACCAGACGTCGGGACGGGCTCGTGTGGATACCTCAGGTGCGGCGAGCCGATGCACCCAGTCGGCCGCGTCCTGGCGAATCCGGTCGGCGACATCGGCGCGAGTGACCAACGCTGGGTCGAAACCACAGTCCGGGCAGGCGCGGGTGATGACCCAGGTCCAGTCCTTCGTATCGGGTTCGATTGCATCGGGCGACGGCACCGCACCAGTGTGGCACCACGGGGCAGGGGGCAACGTAATGTCCACCGATACCGAGGGAAGGGTTCCGATGACTCAGGCGAGCAACACCGAGATGCACCGCGGGCTGAAGAACCGGCACCTGCAGATGATCTCGCTCGGATCGGCGATCGGTACCGGCCTGTTCCTGATCTCCGGGTCCTCGGTGCAAACTGCTGGGCCGATCGTGCTCGTCGGCTATGCGATTGCCGGCGTCGTCCTCTACGCGGTGATGCGCATGCTCGGCGAAATGGCCGTGGCCCACCCCGTCGCCGGGTCATGGTCGGCGTACGCCCGGGAATACCTCGGCAAACCTGCAGGATTCATCGCCGGGTGGAATTGGTGGTACGTCTGCGTCGTCGTGTGCATGGTCGAGTTGACGGCCGCATCCGAATTCACCGCCTTCTGGTTCCCGCAGCTACCGCACTGGGTCACCACCGCGGTCTGTCTGGTGGTGATCACCGCAGCAAACATGATTCACGTCAAGGCATTCGGCGAGTTCGAGTTCTACTTCACGCTGATCAAGGTGTCGGCCGTGGTGGCAATGATCGTGCTCGGCATCGCGATCATCTGCGGCGCAGGCGATTACCACGTCAACGGCCTGGAGAACCTCTGGGCGCACGGTGGATTCGCACCGAAAGGTCTGGGCGCGTTCATGATCTCGCTCGTGGCAATCACCTTCTCATTCGGCGGCATCGAATCGATCGGCACCGCCGCTGCAGAGGTCGAGAACCCGGCCCGCAACATCCCGAAGGCCATCAACCAGGTGCTACTGCGAATCCTTGTCTTCTACGTGGGTGCGATCGGCGTGATGCTGATCATCTGGCCGTGGGACAAGGTGGGCACCGACGGGAGCCCGTTCGTGCTCATGCTGGTCGGCCTCGGGATCGGCGGCGCCGCAACGCTACTCAACGTAGTCGTGCTGACCGCCGCGTTGTCCGTCGCGAACGTCATGACCTACAGCAACGCGCGAGTCCTCTATGACCTTGCCTCCAGCGGCCAGGGCCCACGTTTCCTCGCCCATACCAACAAGCGCGGGGTACCGGTGCGGGCACTCCTGGTCAACTCCGGATTCGTCGCTGTGGCAGTACTTCTCAATGTCATACTCCCCGGCAAGGCGATCGCCATACTGATTCCCATCGTGGTCGGAAGTGAGTTGATCACCTGGAGCATCATCGCGTTGAGCCACTTACGGTTTCGCGCACGTGAAAGTACGTCCGTATACAAGGCACCGTTCTTCCCGATCACCAACTATCTGTGTCTGGCGTATTTCGCCTTGATCTATGTACTGATGACGCAGGATCCGTCATCACACGCCGGTGCGATCGCTCTGCCCTTGTGGTTCTGTGGGTTACTGATCGTGGGCCTCGTGGTCAGCCGAAACAGCCACCGAGCCCCGAACGGCTGATCACGAACTGGACTCGGCCAGCGTGGGCTCCACCAGTCACACCCGTCACGTTGTTAACCTCGCGCGATGCAGGACTTTCTGAGTACTGACAATCTCCGGTCGACGCGCCCGGTGTCCCGCCGCGACGCGTTGCGCTACGCCGCCGCTGCATCGGCGCTGGCCGGGCTCGGCGCCACCGTGGGCATCGGAACGCCCACCGCGTCCGCCGCCGCACCGACACTGATCGACTTCGCCATGCGCCAGATTCCCGCACAGGACATCAAGGCCGCCGGTCACGCGGGCGTGATCAACTACGTCTCGACGTCACGTCCGGGTTCGTCGTTCGGCGCCAAGCCCATCACCCGGCCGTACGCGCAGTCCCTGGCCGCGGCGGGACTGGCGATCGTGAGCAACTACCAGTACGGCAAGCCGGGCGGCACCGCCCCATCAGATTTCACCCGGGGTTACGCCGGCGGTATCGCCGACGCCCGCACCGCCTGGGCTCTGCACAGTGCCGCAGGTGGTGGCCAGAGCGCGCCCGTGTTCTTCACCGTCGACGACGACATCAGTCGCGAAACCTGGACCAACGTCGCACTGCCATGGTTTCGGGGAATCAATTCCGTGATCGGCGTACAGCGGACCGGGGTCTACGGCGGCATCAGAACCTGCCAGTGGGCCGCAGCTGACGGCGTGATCGGAAACTCCACGACACCCGGGAAGCGCTGGGCGTGGCAGACCCGCTCGTGGTCAGGCGGAAACGTCGACCCGGGAGCTGTTCTCTACCAACGCATCGTGAGCACGGCGTCGACCCCTGGCCCCATCGTCGGCGGCCTCGAGGTCGACGTCAGCGACGCCCTGGCCAACGACGTCGGACAGTGGAACCTGCACCCCTGACGGTTACTACCGGTTCGTGACCTCTGGTCGGCGGGCGATGTCGGGGATGTGTTCCGAGAGCAGTCCGGTGCCCACGAGGTAGGCAGGCAGTGTCGCGAGCCGCGGGAACCGGCGCAACATTCCGAGTGCGGCGGCCGGCGGAGCGCTTTCCCCACCGGCGAGTACCGGCTTGAGCACAGTGTCGTGCATGAACCGTTGAAACGCCTGCGTCACCGCCACCGGCAAGGTTCGCCGGCGCTGCACCCTGGCGAGATCGCCTGTGGTAAGCCGATGTTCGCGCAGCGGCCGGTACAGCAGACGGGCCGCAGCTGCGGCATCCTGGATGGCCACATTGACACCGACGCCGCCGGCCGGGGACATCGCGTGTGCGGCGTCTCCGATGCAGAGCAGTCCGTCGAGGTGCCAGGTGGGCAGCCGGTTGAGCTGGACATTGAGCATCTTCACGTCGTCCCACGACGTGATCGCCGTCAAGTCGCCTTCTGGAATCAGTTGTGCCAGCTCTTGTTTGAAGGCATCCAGACCACGTCCACGAATCTTGGCATCGTCTCCCTTGGGGATCAGGAAGGCGATCTGGTAGTAGCCCACACGGGGGATCATGATGATCGCCCGCCCCGGCGCGGTTCTCGGGATCAACGAATACTCCGCGACTGCGGTACGCGGCAGTCGGAACCACCACACGTCGAACGGCACCGCGTACTCGCGAGGAACCAGCCCCGCATCGGCGCGCACCGTGGAGGTACGGCCGTCACAGGCCAGCGTCACGTCTGCCTGCAATTCCCCATCACCGTCGGGACCGGTGTAACGCACGCCGGTGACCTTCGGCCCGTCGCGCAGCAGCCCGGTGACTTCGGTCTGCATTCGCAACGTGAAATGCGGTTCGTCTTTACCTGCTTCGGCGAGCAGGTCCAGAAAGTCCCACTGGGGCACCATCGCCACGAATGGGTGCGGTTGGCGCAGACGGCGGAAATCGACGAATGTCACCGGCCCGTCTGCTGTGGGGAACGACGCGACTTCCACCTTGTTGTAAGGGATTTCGTCGAACTTACCGAGCAGTCCGAGTTCGTGGAGCAGCCGCATCGTACTCGGATGCACTGTGTCACCGCGGAAGTCGCGTAGAAAGTCGATGTGTTTCTCGAATACCGTCACGTCAACACCACAGCGTGCCAGGATCAGCCCCGCCATCATGCCGGCGGGTCCGCCACCGACGATGGCACAGGTCGTTCTATCGGTCACGATCGTCGTCCTCTTCTAGTCCGGAATCGGTTGGGTGCCAACGGCTCTGACGTATGCTTCGGTGAACATCTGGACGCAGTCGGACAATTCGGGTAGATCGACCAAGGGCACCGCGCTCAACGCCGGCCGTAGCACCACATGGATCGCCATGGGTGCGATCAGTTGCTGGATCAGCACCGGCAGCGGTAGGTCTCGGACGTGGCCTGCCGCAACTTGGCCCATCAGCCAAGGACCGAGCGCCGCAAGCATTTTCGGGGCACCATGAACGAACAGGGTCTCCGCGCTCTCAGAAGCCGGACGGGCCATCGCCTCGGCGAGTACCGCCGGCACCACCCGCGGCTCCTGGGACAAGGAATGCGCCATCAAGTCGTAGATCTTCGCGACCGTCTCACGCAGATCCATGCCGGCGGAAGTCAGGGCCCCGATGTCGAACACCGGCACGTACCGGTCATAGACCGCCTGCAGCAGAGCCGTCCTGCCGCCGAATGTCGCGTACAGGCTGTGCACCGAACAGTTAGCCCGGACTGCGATCGCGTCCAGAGTGACCGCAGCAAGGCCCTCCGCGCTCATCAGTTCCGCCGCAGCCTGCACCGCCCGGTCGCGCACCGGCGGCCGACCGCCCGGGTCGACGCCTGCCGCTCGGATCGCATCGTCGAGCGCCTGACGGGTACCGCCGAGTCGGCGGATCAGGGTCGAGCGAGAGACGCCCGCTTCTGCTGCAATGGCAAGTAGTGATACGTCGCCAGGGTCCTGACCAGTGTCTTCGGCAACACGCAGGGCCGCGGCGACGATCTCCGTGGATACCCCTGCCACTGCTGACACGTGATTAAAGTTAACCTCTAGCCTTGTGTCACACAACCCCGTCAAGCATCCGAGATTCGCTCACCACGACGCGGTCGGCGACACCACCGGCATCACGCCGCCTCGATCACATCAGAGTTGGATCTGATCACCGGAAGGCGCGGCTGTAGCGCTCCGGGTAGGGCAGTTCGTGGTCAAGGTGCTCTGCCGCGCGCCGGATCCAGTTGGGATCGCGCAGCAGAGCCCGAGCCAGGAACACCGCGTCGGCTTCGCCGGCTGCGATGATGCCGTCCGCCTGTTCGGGGTCGGTGATGAGTCCGACTGCAGCCGTTGGGATCTCGATCTCTTTGCGGACTCGCGCAGCGAAGGGCACCTGATAACTCGGGGCAACCGGGATGACGGCATCGGGGACCGTGCCACCCGACGAGACGTCGACCAGATCGACACCACGCTGCTTGAGCCGCCCGGCCAGGTCGACGGTGTCGGCCAGTGTCCACCCGGGCCGCACATCGTCGGTGTCACCTGCCAGCCAGTCGGTGGCCGATACCCGAAAGAAGAGCGGATACTGCTCGGGCCAGTTGGCCCGGACCGCGTCGACCACCTGAAGTGCGAAACGCATCCGATTCTCCAACGACCCGCCGTACTGGTCGCTGCGACGGTTCGACTGCGGGGACAAGAACTGATGAATCAGATAGCCATGTGCGCCGTGGATTTCCAGTGTTTGAAAACCCGCGTCGGCCGCTCGACGCGCCGCTGACCCGAATGCCTCGACAATGTCTGCAATCTCGTCGACACCAAGTTCGACAGGCATCGCCCGACGGCCGAACGCCACCGGGCTCGGGCCCACGGTGGTCCAGCCCTGATGCGGTGGACGTGTCTCGTCGGGCCACGGCACGTCGGTGGATCCTTTGCGTCCGGCGTGGACGATCTGGATACCCGGCACACTGCCCTGCGCCTTGACGAACTCGGTGATGCGGCGAAAAGACTGCGCCTGCCGGTCATTCCAGAGGCCGAGGTCGTAGTGGCTGCTGCGACCGACCGGATCGACCGCAGTGGCCTCAACCATGACCAGTGCCGCGCCTGCCACCGCGCGCGAACCCAGATGCTGTAGGTGCCAGTCGGTCGGAGCACCTGTATCGGGCCCCTGCGGGACCGCCGCGAACTGCATCATCGGCGACATCCACGCCCGGTGGGCGAAAGTGATGTCGCGCAAGGTGATCGGGGAGAACAGCTGTGCCACGACGGGTCCTCTCAAGACTTCAGCCACGCGAGCAGGTCAGCGTTGACAACGCCGGCAGGGGTCGTGGGCATTCCTCGCGAAATTCGCGCCGCAGACAGCAAACGTTCGATTGCTACCGGTGCCGCGGATGTGGTGTGCACAGATTTGGGTAAATACTTACACTGCTGGCGATTTCTATTCTTTACACAAGACCTGCCGCTAATTTCGCAATTTCTCAGCGAATACACCGAGTTGGCTGTTCATTGGTTGATGACGCCGTCGCTGCACACCCCAAGGAGACCGCCATGGCCGTTGCCTCATCGTTTTCCCCGCGGCAGCGGGCAGCGCTCACCGCCATCTGCGACACGTTCTTCCCGGGCGGCGATGGCGTTCCGTCTGCGAGCGCACTGGGCACTGTCGATGCACTGCTCGACGCCGTCGCAGCCAATCCGCGCGCAGCCGAACGCAAGCAACTCGCACAACTTCTCGACGTCTGGGACACGACGCCGCTCACCGCGCTCGGTGGTGGCGGGTTCCGACGGTTCAGCACATTGAACCAGGCGCAGCGTGAACGCGTCCTTCTCTCATGGTGCGACTCACGAATCCCCCAGCGCCGGGCGGCTTTTCAAGCGCTGCGCAAGGGCACGCTGATCATCGCGACCATGCTGCCGAATCCCGACGGTTCACCCAACCCGGCGTGGGATGCGATGGGCTTCCCGGGCCCGCTGGGCAAGAAGGCCGACGCCCCAGCCAAGCGCCTCACCCCACTGACGATCTCCAGCGACACGCACCTCACCTGTGACGTCGTGATCGTGGGTTCCGGCGCGGGCGGCGGAACGAGCGCCGGCGTGCTGGCTGCTGCCGGGCTGGACGTCGTCGTCCTGGAGATGGGCGGCTACTACGACGACGCCGATTTCGACGGCTCCGAGCTGACAGCCCTGTCCAACTTCTATCTCGGTGCACCGCAGGCCACCGCCGACCAGAGTGTCGCGCTGATGGCCGGCTCGTGTCTCGGTGGCGGCACCGTCGTCAACTATTCGACTTCGTTCCGGACCCCAGACGAAGTCCGCGCAGAATGGGCCCGCCACGGGGTGGCCGCATTCGGCGGCGAGGAGTACACGCAAAGCCTCGATGCCGTCGTCGAGCGCCTGGGCGTCAACCTCGACTACAACAAGGCCTCAGCGCGTGAGGAGTTACTGCGCACCGGCTGCGAGGCGCTCGGCTGGCATGTCGAGGCGATGCCACGCAACGTACGCGACTGCGACCAAGGTAAGGAGTGCGGATACTGCGGCCTCGGCTGCCGGATCGGCGCCAAGCAATCCGTGACGAAGACCTGGCTTGCCGACGCCGCCGACGCGGGCGCCCGGCTGGTGATCAACACCCGCGCTGATCGAATCCTCATCGAGTCCGGTGCGGCGCGCGGGGTCGAAGCCCGCACGGCCGACGGCCACCGGGTCACCGTCCGCTCGCGTGCCGTCGTCGCGGCATGCGGTGCTCTGCACACTCCGGCGCTTCTGCGCCGGTCAGGGCTGGAGAACGACAACATCGGAAAGCACCTGAAGCTGCACCCCGTTGCGCCGGCCATGGCCATCTTCGAGCACGAGGTCCGGCCCTGGGAAGGCGTCATGCAGGCGCTCTACTCCGACCAGCACCGCGACCTCGACAATGGCTATGGCGTGAAATACGAGACGCCGCCGACCCAGCCACACATCGTCAACAGTTTCCTCCCCTGGCGCGGCGCCCGCGCCTTTCGCGAACTCACCGCGGCGTACCCGTTCATCGCCGGGATCGGCGGGGTGGTCCGCGACCGCGATGGCGGCGAGGTCCGCGTCGGGCGCGACGGCGAACCCGTGGTTCGTTACCACCTGTCGAAGTACGACCTCGGGCATATGCGGACCGGAATCGATGGTGCCGCAGAGATTCTCGAAGCGGCCGGCGCCAAGCGCATCTTCTCGAGCCACAGCCGAGGAGTGTCCTATGAACCGGGCCGCGCGGGCGGCCGAGCGCGCTTCATGGCCGACTGCGACGCTGCGGGATACGGACCGGGGCAATGCCTGATGGGCTCATTCCACATCATGGGCTCAGCGCGCATGGGCGGCATGCCCACCACCTCGGCATGCGACCCGACCGGTCAGACCTGGGACGTGCGCGACCTGCTGGTGTGCGACGGTTCGGCGTTCCCGACCGCGTCGGGCGTCAACCCCATGATCTCGATCGAATCGATCGCACACATGAATGCCCGCGGGCTCGCAGCACGCCTGGCCTAGCTGCCCGAGACGTCCGTCGCGGTGCCTACTCCGTCACGCGTCCGGCCGCGACATGCAGTTGACGCGTGGCATGCACCGCAGCGAGCATTCGCCGGTCGTGGGTGACCAACAGCAACGTTCCCGGGTACGCGTCGAGAGCCTGCTCCAGTTGCTCGATGGCCGGTAGGTCCAGATGGTTGGTCGGCTCGTCGAGCACCAGCAGATTCACCCCACGCGCCTGCAGGAGCGCCAGTCCGGCGCGGGTGCGCTCACCTGGGGAGAGCGTGGCAGCCGGGCGCAGTACATGGTCGGCACCCAGCCCGAACTTGGCCAACAGGGTGCGGACCGCCTCGGGCTCCTCGTCGGGCAGTTGCACGCCGAAAGTGTCCAGAATTGAGCTGGGCCCGTTGAAGATTCGCCGCGCCTGATCGACCTCGCCAACGACCACCCCCGGTCCGAGGTAGGCCGAGCCTTCGTCGGGCTGAACGCGGCCGAGCAGCACGGCCAACAATGTCGATTTGCCCGCCCCGTTGGGGCCGGTGATGACAACCTTGTCGGCCCAACGGATTTCGAGCGTCACCGGGCCGAGCGCAAAGTCACCGCGACGCACGACCACGTCGGAGAGCGCCGCGGTCACCGCCCCAGAGCGCGGTGCGGCGAGTATCTCCATCCGCAATTCCCATTCCTTGCGGGGCTCCTCGACTGCGTTGCGTTCGAGCCGTTCGATGGCACGCTCACTCTGACGAACCTTCGCCGCCTGTTTCTCCGCGGAGTCCGAAGCCCAGTTCTTGACCGACTTGTCGCGCTCAGTCGCCTGCTTCCGACGCGCGTTGCGGACCCCTTGGTTAGCCCAGTTGCGTTGCGTCACCACACGATCGCGTAGCCCGCCGAGCTTGTCGGCGTACTCCTCGTACGCCTCGCGGGCATGTAGCCGAGCGATCTCCCGTTCGCGGAGGTAGGAGTCATAACCGCCGTCGTAGAAGCCGATCTGGTGCTGGTGCAGGTCGAGCTCCAGAACGCTGGTCACGGTGCGCGCGAGGAACTCTCGGTCATGGCTGACCAGGACCAGGCCGGCACGTAGCGACGTGACGAACCGTTCAAGACGGTCGAGGCCATCGAGGTCGAGATCATTGGTCGGCTCGTCGAGCAGGAAGATGTCATACCGGCTCAGCAGCAGGGATGCCAGACCGACGCGGGCGGCCTGCCCTCCCGACAACGCAGTCATCGGGGTTTCGAAGTCGATCCCCAGCCCAAGGTCGGCAGCGACCACCTCGGCCCGCTCGTCGAGGTCAGCGGCCCCGAGAGCGAGCCAGCGCTCCAGTGCTTCTGCATATTCCTCGTCGGCGCCGGGAGTACCGTCGGCAAAGGCCGCCGTGGCCGCTTCATACCTGTCGTTGGCCGCGGCCACGCCGGTGCGACGGGCCAGGAATGCCCGCACCGTCTCCCCGGGGATCCGGTCAACTTCCTGCGGCAGATAACCCACCAGTGCGTCGGGCGGGCTCAACGAGACGGCACCCTCCTCGGGCAGCAGTTCACCGGCAAGGGTCCGCAGCAGCGTCGACTTGCCTGCACCATTCGGTCCTACCAACCCGATGACATCGCCGGGCGCCACAACCAGGTCGAGAGAGTCGAACAGCACCTTCTGCCCGTGGCCAACAGCCAGGTTCTTCGCCACCAGAGTCGCACTCACAGCTCCATCATCGCTGATCGAGTCGGCCGGCAACCCCTACCGCTCGGCGCTTCGGTCTGTGCGGTTCACGACAGTTCCGCAACCGCCTGGGTGGAACCGAAAAGTCGCTTCTCTGCCCACGCGGCCACGGCGGGGATCCGGGCCGGCACAAGCCGTGCCAACAGGTCCAGCATGCGGGCGTCGTTGCCTACCAGGACCCGCGGCTTCCCCGCAGCGACGCCGTCGACGATGATGCGTGCGGCGTTGGCCGGATCCATCCGGAGCAGCTTCGCGTTGTACGTCTCGACGCGCTTGCGTTGCGCCTCGGTCACCTCTGTGGTGCCGGCACGTTCGATGGCCGCCGAGGCGATATTGGTCGATACTCCGCCGGGATGCACGACGGTCACGCGCACCGGCGCACCCGCGGAGATCAGGTCCGCACTCACCGACTCGGTGAAGCCACGCACGGCGAACTTGCTGGTGCAGTAGGCGGCCGAACCTGGCTGAGCCACAACGCCATTGATGCTGGAGACGTTGACCAGGTGGCCGTCGCCCGAGGCGATCAGGCTCGGCAGGAACGCCTTCGTCCCGTTGATGACACCCCACAGGTTGACGCCGAGAATCGCCTCGAACCGATCCATGTCAGCACCCACGAACGCGCCGGTGTCACCGGCGATTCCGGCGTTGTTGACGACGATGTTCACGGTGCCGTAGTGCTCGAGGACGGCTGCGGCATACGTATCGACCTCATCGCGACGGGAGACGTCGACTGTGCCGGTGTGCACCTTGACCCCCTTCATCGCAACGAGATCGGCGGTGTGGGCCAAGCCGAGTGGGTCGACGTCGGAGATCGCGAGATGTGCCCCGCGACTTGCGAACTCGATGGCGACGGCACGCCCGATTCCTGAACCGGCACCGGTGACGACGGCGACTCTGTTGGCAAATGTCATGGGGTTCTTCATCTTTCGGTGGTGGGGTCAGGTGGTGGGGTCAGGATCGTCACCGTGCGGTCTGCTGATGCGTTCCGGCATGGTTCGCGATGAGTTCGACGACCAGCGGAACAACGGCGGCATGGAAGTCGTGGCCCATGCCGGGGATCGAGTACAGGCGAGCACCGGCGATGGCGTCCCGGGTGGCGGCGCCGCCGCTGGGATGGACCATCAGGTCGCGGTCGCCGTGGATCACCAGCGTCGGGGCAGTGACGTTACGCAATTCTGCGGTCCGGTCGCCGGAACGCTTGATCGCGCCGATCTGCCGGCGCAGACGGGCGCTGGGGTCCGCGCCGCCGAGTCGTGCCACCGATTCAGTAACGATTCGCCGAGTCGTGGGCTCGTCGAAAACATAACCGGCAGAAGCAATGTGGCGATACAGCGAAAGCTTCTGCCTGATCATTCCTACAGTGTCGGTAGCGGGCCGCCGGGCCAAGAGGGCCATGGTCTTCGGTGCCGCGCCGCCGATACCCTTGCGTCCGGTGTTGGAGAAGATCGACGTCAGCGACAGCACTCGGTCGGGCCGTCGCGCTGCCAACGTCTGACCGATCATGCCGCCCATCGACATGCCAACGATGTGCGCACGGTCGATACCGAGGTGATCGAGAAGACCCTCGAGGTCGCCGGCCATGTCACCCAGGTCGTAGCCGACACCGCGGATGCGTCCGGAGACGAGCTCGAGCGTGCTCGGCACTGCGGCGTCGATGGTTGATGACCGGCCACAGTCCCGGTTGTCGAAACGGACCACCCGGAATCCGGCGTGGGCGAGCGCGGCCACCATCGCCTGCGGCCATTGGACCATGTCGACGCCGATGCCGCCGATCAGGACCAGTGGGATGCCCTCATCGGGACCGTCGATGCGGTAACAGAGTTCGATGCCGTTGGACAGTGTGGTGAAGCGGTCGGGCTGTTCCATGGGAGCTCCTGCGGCTGGTCGGTATGGCGCACCCTCCATATTTGGTGCTGGAATCACCTCACGGAAGTGGCATTCAACCCAGATTGGGGCGACAGGGGTGCACTGTGCACCACCACTTCCGTCCCTGACGGAAAGGTGTTCAACGGCCCGGACGTGGGGTGCGGTAGCCCGACGCCCCGTCCCTACTATCGGTACATCGTTCGCGAAGTTCTCGTGATCGGCACCTCACAAAAACCGGCCGCGGAGCGTCTACAGGGTGTGAAAGCCAAACCGCCGTTTGAGACCGTGGTCCGTGACCACGGCCCCACCGTCTTCCGGGTCTGCTGCGCCGTCGTCGGCGCGCACGACGCCGACGACGCCTGGTCGGAAACCTTTCTCTCGGCACTCAAGGCCTATCCGGGCCTACCGGAAGGCGCGAACCTGGAGGCCTGGTTGGTCACCATCGCCCACCGCAAAGCCATCGACATCACCCGCACCCGGACGCGAGCACCGATACCCACCGACGTCGTCCCCGAACCCGCGGTCCCGCGCGAGCGCCCCGACTTCGACACGCTGACCGAAGCGGTAGACGGCCTCCCGGACAAGCAGAAGCACGCGGTGGCCTACCACTATCTGGCCGGGCTGCCTTACACCGAGATCGCAGAAATTCTCGGTGGCACAGCCGCGGCAGCGCGCCGCGCCGCCAGCGACGGCATCGCCACACTGCGCCGCACCTACCTCGGCGACCTCACCGAGTTCACCGCGCCCCGAAAAGGAGGCACCCATGAGTAACAGCGATCACGTCACCAGCGACCTGGCGCACAGCACCTCACCCGGACCCACCAAACTGGCCGAACTGCACAGCCGACTCGCCGCGGCCGCCCAACATGACGGCCTGCTCGACATCGCATACCGGACCCTGGACACCCCCGTCGGATCGCTGCTCCTGGCCGCCTCCGAACGAGGCCTGATCCGAGTCGCGTTCGCCCGCGAAGATCACGACGCGGTGCTGCAACAGCTCGCCGACAAGATCAGCCCCCGCGTTCTGCACGCCCCAGGGCGGCTCGACCCAGCGGCCCGCGAACTCGACGAGTACTTCACCCACGCCCGTCGCACCTTCGACCTACCGCTGGACTGGCGGCTGGTCGCCGGGTTCCGCGCCGCGGTGCTGCACCACCTGCCTGAGATCGGCTATGGGCAGACCGCCAGCTACGCGACCGTCGCCGCCCTGGCCGGCAGCCCCAAAGCCGTCCGGGCTGTCGGCACCGCGTGCGCGAAAAACCCACTGCCCGTAGTTGTTCCGTGCCACCGCGTCGTACGCAGCGACGGCGCGATGGGCGGCTACCTCGGCGGTCCCGAAGCCAAGCGGATGCTGCTCGACCTGGAAGCCGCCTCCTGACCATCTCACGCAACGTGGCTGCCACCGCCACGTGAAAGGCCTGATCCCATGACCACCAGCGCCCGCACCATATCCAAATCAGTTGCCGCCGAGCCGAATCCATACGAACAACGGGTCGCCGCCACCGACTGGGACGCCGTCCACGAACAGCTGAACAACTTCGGATACGCGCCGACCGGACCGCTGCTCACTCCCGACGAGATGTCCGAGCTCGCGGCGATCTACGCCGAGGACGCCCGCTTTCGCTCCACTATCGAGATGGCCCGGTACCGATTCGGCGATGGCCAGTACCGGTACTTCAACCGGCCCTATCCCGAGGCCGTCACCGAACTCCAGTACGCGCTCTACCCGCGGCTGCTACCCATCGCCCGCGATTGGTGGACCAGGCTGCGCCGCGACCCGCAGTGGCCCGACGACTTCGACCACTGGCTGGACATGTGCCACCGTTCCGGGCAGAGCAGAACCACCGCCCTGCTACTGCGATACGGCGCCGACGGCTGGTGCGCCCTACACCAAGACCTCTACGGGGAGTTGGTATTTCCCCTTCAGGTGGTGATCAACCTGACCCGGCCCGACGTGGACTACACCGGCGGCGAATTCCTGCTCTATGAGCAACGGCCCCGCGCCCAGTCCCGCGGCACCGCGCTGAACATCCCACACGGCCACGGCCTGGTGATCACCACGCGCGAACGGCCCGTACCGTCCAAACGCGGCTGGGCGGCCGGTGCCGTGCGCCACGGCGTTTCCACCGTGCGCACCGGGTCACGCATGACCCTCGGGCTGATCTTCCACGACGCCTCATGACCGCGCCGTACACGCTGACCGATGCCCACGGGCACGCGTATGCCAGTCCGGTAGCCGGGCACCTCGGCGGACACCGACGCAACAAACTCTACGGACGGCTGGACTGCCCATCGGCGTTGCGCGCCATCGCCGCCGGCGGCTACGTCACCCAGCGGGTATTTTTCGCCGACGAGCAGACCGCCCGCGCCGCGGGTTACCGTCCGTGCGCGGTGTGCATGCCCGCGCAGTACCGGCAGTGGAAGGCCCTTCGGCGACCGGATTGACAGGTGTGCCCGACCCCGGCGCGGTCAGTTGCCGGCTTCGACCGCTGCGTCGATCACGTTGGGGCTCAACACATAATCGAGCACCGTGGTGGCACATCCCATGATGCCCGAACGTTCCCGAAGTACCGACGGGACGATCTGCAGAGTTCTGGTCGACAACGTACTGGCATTGCCATACAAGGTTTCTCGCAGTCCGGCGACGAAAACGTCGTAGGCGCCGACCATGTCACCGGCAACGACAAGTACGGCAGGGTTGATCAGGTTCACCGCGGCGGCCAGGACCTCCCCGATGTGGCGCCCACTTTCCCGAATCATACTGCGGGCCTTGGCATCTCCATTAAGGGCGAGGGCTACGACATCACGTAGATGGATGACGTCGTAGCCGTCACGCCGCAGGTCCCTCACGATGGCCCAGCCGCCGGCGAGGGCCTCTACACAGCCCGTGTCACCGCAACGGCAGGGCATGCCGGCCGCCGCGGCGATCTTGCTGTGCCCGAAATCTCCGGCAGCCTGCACCGCGCCGCGTTGGAGCCGGCCGCCCATGATGATGCCGGCACCCAGTCCGGTTGATGCCTTCACCACCAGGATGTCGTCGACGTCGGACAACGCCGCGCGACGCTCCGCCAGCGCAATGACGTTGGCATCGTTGTCGATAACCACCGGAGCGTCGGTGATGCCGCGGAAGTACGGGGCCAATGGCACACCGTCCCAACCGCTCATGTTCGGCGCGTCAAGGCTCGTCCCGTGCTCCTGGTCAACGGTGCCGGGAAGGCTCAGCCCGATACCGAAGATGCGGTCGGCACGGCGGCCGGAGTCATCGAGAAGCGCACCGAGGTGCTTGACCAGATCAGGCATCAGATCACCCGGGCCCATGCCGGGTTCTTGGTTGATGTCGGAACGGGCGAGGATGTCGCCGACGAGATTGCACAGGGCGAGCTGCGTGCGGCTGCGGCCGATGGCCACCGCGAGCACGATCCCCGCATCGACATTGAACGTCAGTTGGCCGGCCGGACGGCCGCCTGTCGACGCGGCAGTATCGGGCTCGATCAACAGACCTCGGGCTTGCAGGGCAGCCACGCGCGCAGTCACTGCCGTCCTCGACAGGCCGGTCAGCCGCCCGATCTCGCTCCGGGTGGTGACGCGACGGTTCCTGATCTCGGCAAATACCTCGCCGGCAGTGGGGGTTGCCGACATGCCGTTGAGCGCCATGGTGCCCATTGAAGCAAGACCAGATTCCTCAGCGCAAACATAAGCTCCCCGTACTTACGTATTTATAGTACTTAAGTACTGTTGCAAAAGATCTATTCTGGGGTAGGGTCCGTTCTGTAACGATCCAGCATGGGATCTCGGCGCCGCACAAATCCGCTCGTTGAGCGCCACCCGACAGCTAGAAGGAGCACGGCAGTGACGATTCGGATTGGTGTTAACGGCTTTGGCAGGATCGGG
>ERZ650309.155-NODE-155-length-34152-cov-4.664223_pt1 | contig 34152 bp, 27 predicted proteins | sample MGYA00376245_ERZ650309 | MGnify/ENA primary metagenome ERZ650309 (study PRJEB26733, sample SAMN07839294) | wastewater metagenome | biome: urban; feature: wastewater treatment plant; material: waste water | place: USA: North Carolina | collected 2016-04-26 ... | reverse complement strand
CGCGCCGCCTGGGTTTCGACCATATCGTCCGGATGGCCGTTGGCCAGAAACAGATCGGGATCACCGTCGTTGTCATAATCGAAAAACTTCAATCCCCAGCCGCTCAACAGGCGTGTGGCTTGGCCGATCTCACCAGCTTGATCCGTGAAGGTCAGGTCTTTTTCATTGTGGTACAGGCTGAACAATTCCTGGTCAATGTTGGCAACGAACAAATCCTGCCAGCCGTCGCCGTCGAAATCCGCCGCGTCCACGCCCATTCCCGAACGCGGGCTGCCAGCGTCGCTGTAACCTACGCCCGAAGCCAAGCCGATTTCTTCAAACTTGCCACCCCCTTTGTTGACGAACAGAAAGTTGGCGACCGTGTCGTTGGCGACAAACAAATCCATCAGCCCATCGTTGTTCAAATCCGTAGCAATTGCGCCGAAGGATTTACCGAGTGAGTTGGCGATTCCTGACGACTTGCTGACATCACTGAATTTGCCGTTGCCATCGTTGTGGAATAAGAAGCTTGGGCGAGGTTTGAACACGCGCGGAATGCAGTAGTAGCGTCGGCCTTGTTTGTTGTCGCCACAAAAGACGCTGCCCAATGCGCTGTACTGCACGAAGCTGGAGACAAACAAATCAAGCTTGCCGTCGTTATCATAATCAAACCACGTCGCACAGGTTGACCAGTTCGGAGCGCCAACTCCGGCATCGTCTGTGACATCGGTAAACGTGCCGTTGCCGTTGTTGTGGAACAAGACGTTTTTGCCGTAATTCGTAACGTACAAATCCTGCCAGCCATCGCCGTCAAAATCCGCCGCCGCTGCGCCCATCCCGAAATTCCCCATTTTGCCGCAACCGACTCCGGCTTTTTCAGTCACATCGGTGAAGGTGCCGTCGTGGTTGTTTCGATACAACGCATTGCGGATCGGCGTTTTCGGCGAATAAAAATCCGAAGGCCCGCTGTTGACCAAATACACATCCATCCACCCGTCATTGTCGAAGTCGAAAAACAATCCGCCGCCGCCGCAGGTTTCCGGCAAATGTCTGGCGTCCGAACGTCCATTGTCGTGAATCCAGGTGATGCCACTTTTGGAAGCGGGGACTTCGGCGAATGTCGTGGGCTTGGTAGAAGACTGCGGCTCCTGCGCATTCCGCAAAGCCGGAACAACAGAAGCCGCAATTAAGAGTGCGACAAAAAGTAATCTGACGATCACTGGTACCTCTATTTGATCTTATTTGATTGGGGAATAATCGGTGGCACCCAAAATGACGGACTCAACCTTGTCGGTCAGTTTGCCGTTCTTCTCGCTTTCGCTGCGAGCTTTTTGCCAGTCCGGATCGGCGCCAAACGCTTTCCAGGCTTTATCGCGCGCTTCGCGGCTGGGATAGGCCATCAAATAAACCAAAGTGTTTTCCGAGCCTTTTTCTTTGTCAGTCGGTCCCCAGAATCCGACGACTTCCATACCGTGTTTTTTGAAGAGCTTGATCGTGTGATCGCGGAAGCGTTTGTGCAACTCTTCCAACTTGCCGGGCGCGGCGTAATACGTGCGAAGCTCATAACACTTGCCGTTTTTCACCAGCGAAGGACTCGGCGCGATGGTCGGCGGCGCAGGTTGCGCAGGCGGCGTTTGAGCCGTTTGAGCAGAAGCGATGATTGAAACAGCCATAAGAGTGACGGTCAGGGCGAAAAACTTGAAGAGTTTATTCACGAATTGTTCTCCATTTCAGAATCAAAATAGACAGGGTTTATCGGATTCACAGGATAAACCGGAATGCTCCGGCAATCTTGTTCATAAATCCTGTCGAGTTTTTACTTCGGCGGCATACGCAGCGCGCCGTCCAGACGAATGACTTCGCCGTTGAGCATTTCATTTTCAACGATGTGTTTGGCCAGCGCGGCATATTCCGCCGGATTGCCCAAACGAGAGGGGAAAGGAACTTGTGATCCCAGAACTTTCTTCACATCTTCCGGCAAACCAGCCAGCAAGGGCGTGTCGAATAATCCCGGCGCGATGGTTACCACGCGAATTCCGCTGCGAGCCAAATCACGTGCAATCGGCAAAGTCATCCCGACAATACCGCCTTTTGACGCCGAATACGCCGCTTGCCCAATCTGGCCATCGAACGCTGCAATTGAAGCCGTGTTAACAATCACGCCTCGTTCACCCGAAGCATTCGGCTCCTGCGAATTCATCTGAGTTGCGGCCAACCGGATGACGTTGAACGTGCCGATCAGGTTTACTTCGATCACTCGTTTGAACGACGCCAGCGAATGCGGGCCGTCTTTGCCAACCGTTTTTTCTGCTGTGCCAATCCCGGCGCAATTGATCGCGCCATTCAAACTGCCGAAGTTCGCGACGGCGGCAGTGACGGCAGATTTGACGCTGTCTTCGTCGCTAACATTGCATTCGACAAAACGCGTGTTCGCGCCAAGTTCCGCAGCCAGCGCCGAGCCTTTGGCTTTGTTGATGTCGGCAATGACAACGTTTGCGCCGCTTTCAGCCAACAATCGCGAAGTCGCGCCGCCCAGACCGGATGCGCCGCCTGATACCAGAAACGTATTTCCACTGATGTGCATGGTTGATGGATTCCTTCTTGTTATCCGGCAAACTGCGAACCGCCGCACGAAATGGCCTGCGCGGTCAAAAAGCTCTTCAACAGTTTGGCGGAATGGAAATTTCTAGGTTTGATCGAAACCGCACTTTACCTTTGCTCGTCCAATACGGCAAGACATTGCAAGGGCACGAAAATAACGCCGCAAGCCGTCAGCATGCCCGCGTTCAAATTTCGACGGCCACACCAACTCAGGGCCAGTCCTTCAAATGATTCGACTAAAGTTCTCGGCGCTAGCTTACTCAACTGAAACAAAACCGGCGTGGCTGCTTTTACACAGCGGCGTCGCCAAAAAAATCAGGAGGAAAAGATGTCAGCCAAACAATCCAAGCTCGCTAAATTGAATGTCGCCCAACCGTGCTCTGCCAGTTGGGACGAGATGATCGGCAATGATCAAAAACGATTTTGTTCCGCGTGCAACAAACACGTGTTTGATTTTTCGCGCATGACCCGGCAGCAAATCGAAGCCGTCACCGCCGTCAATCAAGGGAATCTTTGCGCGCGAATCACTCGGAACGAAGACGGTTCGATGGTGATGCTGGAACCATCATTGCCGGTTTATGCCAGCCGCCGCCTGAATTCGCCCATGCTCAATGCCGCAGTGGTTACGATTCTCAGTCTGAATATCCCGGCGGCAGCCCAACCCGTCACGGTGCAGCAAGGACAAACCGCGACGCAATCCAAAGACAAACCCAAATCAAACGACGGGAAATCTGAGCCGGGCGCAGTGTCTTCTGTTAGCGGAACAGTCATTGATGTCGTTGACGCTGTTGTTGCGAACGCGGTCGTCAATCTGCTCGTTCCAAATTCCGCACCGTTGACGACTCATTCAGCCGAAGACGGCACGTTTCAATTTACTGGAATTGCTCCCGGAACTTACACGTTGAAGGTGGAGGCGTCAGGATTCAAAACGGTTGTATTCACGGATCTGCGCACGCTGGCAGGCACAGACACGCCAATCCGGGTGTCGCTGGAACCCAACATAGCATCGGCAACAACGGGCATCATCATTTCTGATCCGGCGACGTTGCTGAAGCTTCATCAGGACAGCGAGCTGATCGCCATCGCCACCATCGGCAAATCCAGAATCGTCAAAACCGAGGACGACACGCAACAACTGCAAACCATGTTGCAACTGTCTTCGATCCTGAAAGGCGATACCAATCAGCGGGCCGTTCCCCTTTACCATTGGATTTCCGAAGAGAAGAAAGATGAGTTGAAACCCGGCGACCGATTGTTGGTGTTTCTCGATCAGCGAAAGTCTGACGAAGGCAAGCCGATGGATGGGTTTGAAACTCATGACTGGTCGCGTTCGATCAGAAAGCTCGACGACGATGCGCTGAGCATTTACCGGCAACGCATTGAAGAATTGAATTCGATTTTGGCCACGGAAACTCCTGACGAAGCGGCGCTAATTGAATGGATGGTGCGGTGCATTGAAGAGCCTGCGACTCGATGGGATGGCACATATGAGCTGGACAAACGGCTGTACGCGCTGAAAAGCCTGAGCGAGAAATCCGATACCGGCGATAGCGCCAAACCAATACATCAACCCGCCGCTGACGAAATTTCTAAAAACGGCGGATCGAAACCTGAAACCAAGACTAACGATCCAGCAACGGAAGACATCGCCGAGCCTGCAAAATTCGCATCGCCTTTGAGCAGCGAACAGCAAGCGCGCATCACCCATGCATTGTTTGGCATTGATCAATTGGCTCAAGACGACCTGTTATTGGTTGGCTTGGTTATGGATTGGAATGAACCTCGGCTTGCGCCCTATCTGGTAACGCAACTGCAAAAACTTATTCCCGATGCGCCTCCGCTGGCGGCAGAAATTGTTTCTATCCTGGCCGAAGTGCTCGATGAGAATACGGTTTCCGAAGCTGCCGAAACCTACAGAAAAAATATCGAATACGACGAAAGCGAGGATTCGCTTGATGAAGATACCAAGGCACAGCCGCCTAAACCAAAACCGCTGGCGGCTCAAATTGCCATTTCCAAACGTAGCGCCCAACTGATCGCCTTCCTGGCTATCGTCAACCAAGCGCTGCATCCCGAAACTCCAAAGAAACGATGATAAGCTAAACCTCGCAAGGCCTTTTGCAAACGTCTCATGAAAACTCCTGTCAGTAGCCCGCACTTCAGCAAGCGTTTGAGTGGAATGAATTTAGCGCTCCCTGACGGTCGTGCTACTGACACTTTGCAAGAGGCCGGTTCAACACAAGTTCCATGGACAGAGGATTCCTTTCAAACTCTTATCTGCAAGCGATTTCCGCTCATTAACGAAAAAGTCTCTGAAATTTAGATTGTCAGCTCCCGCCATTTTGTGCGACATTTAGCACCGTAATGCCCCCTGAGCGCTGGGCTCAGGTTGCCGTTGGTGCCAGCGGCACATTGAAGACAAAAATATCAAGACTCACAGTATCGTCAGCATTGGTCCATTGCCCAAGCTTTCACGCGAAAGAGATTAAATCTAAAAGAACTCATCGCCCCAACAGCAAGGCCCATGCCTGTCGCTCCTCACAGAAAACTTGCGACGACGACTCACGCAAGAAAGCGTGCCTGTAAGCCCCGACTTGTCCCCGTTTCCGAATTGCGCAACCCCGAACCATCCATCCTCAGTGCCCTGAGAAGGAATGCTTGTGGAGAGAGTTAAAACGAAACTGATTGAATGCTCTGTACTGAAAGGAGCGACGGTTATCACGTTGACGGAACGATATTCCGGCAACAACGCTTCCAAACAATTGCTGGAAACCACGTTCACCAAATGCACTCAGGTATGGAGTTGCGGAATCTGTTCAGAGGTTCGCTTTTCAGCCATTCCGGATTGGTCAAAATGCCCAACAGCAATTACGTACAACCAAAAGGATCAAAAGGACCAAAAGGACCAAAAGGACCAAAAGCCCTGAACGAATTTCGCGACAGAATGTATTTCGGATGTTCACGAGCGAATTCGGACTTCAATGCAAGATCGTCAGTCAGAATGTGGACAACCGATGGACAAAATCAAACAGCGCCCGCTAATAACTCAGTTGTTATCAACGGACGCTGTTTGGTTTGTTATGCCGAGGGCGGGACTCGAACCCGCACGACCCTTTCGAGTCTCAGGATTTTAAGTCCTGTGTGTCTACCAGTTTCACCACCCCGGCTAGGGTAAGACGGCGCAGAGTCTACGGGTCAGCTTTTCAACTTGCAAGTGGCTTAACCCGGAAAACTCAACAAACTTTCAACAATTCGCTGGCTGGCCTTCCCGTCGCCGTAAGGATTCACCGCGCGAGCCATACGATCATATTCGGTGGCATCATCCAGCAGACGCATCGTCGCGGCGACGATGCGGGCTTTGTCTGTGCCGACCAATTGGACGGTTCCGGCTTCGACGCCTTCCGGACGCTCGGTAACTTCGCGCAACACCAACACGGGTTTGCCTAAGCCCGGAGCTTCTTCCTGCAAACCACCGGAATCGGTCAGCACCAGATGCGAAGCCTTCATCAACTGCACCAACGGCAAATAATCCAGCGGAGCCAACAACGTAATATTGGGAATTTCGCCCAGCTCTGCGCGGACGACCTGCTGAACATTCGGATTCAAATGAACGGGATACACAATGTGAAGCTCAGGATAACGAGCAGCAATCTCTTTGAGCGCCTGGCAGATTTCGAAAAGCGGGGCGCCGAAGTTTTCGCGGCGATGAGCCGTCACCAGAATGATTTTTTTGCCATGCGGCACTTCAGCTAGTTCGCCGGAATTCCAGTCATATTCTTTTGCGGCAACTTCCAGCAATGCGTCAATCACCGTGTTGCCGGTGACGATGATGCTGGAAGAATTGACCGATTCGCGCAGCAGGTTGTCGCGCGATTGCGTCGTCGGCGCAAAGTGCAAATCGCAAACGGCATCGGCGATTTTGCGATTAACTTCTTCGGGGAAAGGCTGGAATCTGTCCCAGGTTCGCAATCCAGCTTCGACGTGGCCGACTTTGATCCGGCGATAAAACCCAGCCAGCGCTCCGACCATTGCCGTCGTAGTGTCGCCCTGAGTCAACACCCAATCCGGTTGTTCTTTCTCCAACACAGCATCGAGCTCCGTCAGCGCCAAAGCTGTCAGTTTGGCCAGCGACTGGTTCGGTTGCATCAGGTTCAGATCGTATTCCGGTTCGATGCCAAACAGCGACAACACTTGATCCAGCATCTGACGGTGTTGGGCCGTGACGCAAACGACACTTTCGATTTCAGAATGCTTGCCGAGTTCTTTGACAACCGGCGCCATTTTGATGGCTTCGGGGCGAGTGCCGAAGATGGAAATTACCTTCATGAATTTGTTCTTTTAAGGCCGAAACGCGCCTGTCACCTTCCAGAAAAGTTGCAGCAACCGCCAGCCAAAACTTTGTTGAATCTTCTCGGTGTTAGCCCATTGCTGGTTTAATTGTTCCGTCATTTGCCGTAACCGTTCGAATAAGTAATCGGACTGTTCCGACAACTGTTTCAGTTGCTCATCTTTGGCTACGGTGGTTTCAGCCAGCGACTGGGCGATAGATTCGCGCGCCAAACGCTCCTGTTCAAATGCCTTGGCAGTTTGTCGTTGCTGTTCAACCGCTTGCTCCAACGCCTTGGCTTGAGACTTCACCGTCGAGCGCAATTCGATTTCATGGCCCAGGCGAAAGAAAAACTGGCGCAATCGCGCAGTCGTGGCTTCGTCGGATTGAAACAGCGACTTCAATTCTTCAGGCTGTTCCGACCCGACGCCCAGCACGCCAAGTCCGTAACCATGAGCAAATTCGAAGTGCGGATAGTGTGGAATGATTTCCGCCCAGAACCGGAACGCGCCGAAATTGCGTTCGTGAACATTGATGTCATGGAACAACACAACCGCGCGACGGCTGAGTTTCGGCAGCCAGGTTTCAAAATCGTGCTTCACAGCTTCGTAGGTGTGATAGCCGTCAATGTGCAACAGATCAATGCTGCCATCTTCGAAATGCGACTGAGCTTCGTCAAAAGTGCTTTGCACCAGACTGGAAAAGCCTCCGTACAAAGGATCGTGATACGCGCGCAACTCGGCCAGAATGTTTTCGCCTGCGTCCTGGCCATAATTGCCACTGTGTTCGTCGCCGCGCCAAGTGTCCACGGCAAAACACTTCGTCGGCAGTTTCAATTCCGCCACCGCCTGACAAAACGCACAATACGAATCGCCAAAGAGTGCCCCCAACTCGACAAACACCGATGGTCGCTGAACCGCCACCAGAAACATGGCGAACGGCATGTGTTCGTACCATGTGGAAAGTGTCAGCCGGTTAGGCGCAGAAAGAATGTTCGGATAATCCAGTGGATTGAGTAGTTTGCTCATAGATGCAGCGGGAGCCTTTCTCTCAGTTCAAATGCAAATGAGGAAATGGGGACGAAGCTCCGGTTTCAAACTTGCGCGACAATCATCACACGGTTGCCGGACGCCAACTGTTCGTGTGCGTCGGCGGGAACTGGCACAATTCGGATGTTAGTGAATCCAAGCTTTTCCAACATCCAGATCAGGGTTTCGCGTCCGGGGCAGAGAGAGAGTTCGGTCAAACTGCCAATCGGCGATTTCGACTCCATCGTTTGATCAAACAGCGCAAACGAACCTTGCAACTGTTTACGGAATTTACGGCTGCCCCATTCCATATCGCCTGAAAGATCAGCAGCGACAGGTGTTTCGATAATCAGAAGCTTTGTCGTCAACGCCTTCATCAACCGCAATGCTCCTATCGGATTTTCCAGCCAGAACAGAACGCTCAACATCATAACCACATCGAATTGACCCAGTTCGCCGGCGGAAACTTTGCTGACATCGGCAATGCGAAACCGCAGATTGTTAAGTCCGTAAATCTGGCGCATCAGGTTCGCGTCTTCAACATTGGGACGGCGAGCGTCGAAGCCAACTACTTTCTGAAACCCCCGCCGCGCCATTTCCACTGAGAAATATCCCTGGTTGCAGCCAATGTCCAAACAGGAAAGTTGCGACACGCCGCCTGCAAAAGTTTCGCCCAACACGGAATCAATCAATGCCAGCCGGTCTTTATGAATTCGCCGCGAAGCTTCCAGCATAAACGAATTGGTGACCTTACCGCTCGGTAATTCGAACTGATAAAACCAGTCCTTTTTCATCGCTTGCTCTTCCAACGCCAGCACTTCGTCTGAAATTTCCGGCTTGGCGGATGAAGCTAATGAAGCTGTGGAAACCTGCTTCCTGGAATTCACCGGCGCGACTACTTTATCTGCCGCGGATTGTCTGTGATATCGGGCGTGATACTGCTCGATGATACTGTCTGGCAAACCGACTGCGCGAAGTTTTCCGTGATCCAACCAGGCGGCGCGGTCGCAAATGCGTTCTACGGTTTTAGACGAATGCGTGACCAATAAAATCGAAGTTCCCTTGCGGCGAAAATCCATGATCCGTTCGGTGCATTTTTCCTGAAACTGTTCGTCGCCGACAGCCAGAACTTCGTCAACGATCAAAACATCCGGGCGAGTCGCCGTCGCCACGGCAAATCCCAATCGCACAGTCATGCCGGTCGAATAGGTTCTGAGCGGCGCATCAATAAAATCCTGCAATTCAGAAAATTCGACGATGCTGTCAAACAACTCTTTCATCTCAACGCGCGAATACCCTAACAAGGTGCCGTTCAAAAACACATTTTCCCGCCCGCTCAACTCGGTGTGAAAGCCCGCGCCAAGTTCCAGCAGCGGAGCGATTTTCCCTTTCACCCAGGCCCGTCCGCGAGTCGGTTTCATCACCCGCGAAACAATCTTCAGCAGAGTGCTTTTGCCAGCGCCGTTGTGACCAACCAAACCAAACACTTCGCCGCGTTTCACTTCCAGACTGACGTCGTTCAGCGCGTGAAATTCATGATGCGCAAGCTGCCGTTTGGCCAGGCGAATCGCGTATTCCTTGAAGGTGTTGATGCGCTCGCTTGGCGCGCGGTAAACAACCGAAACGCCTTCCAACCGAATAATGGCCTCAGCAGCCTCTTCCTTGGGAAGCCAGCTCAGGTCCAGATCATCATCCGGAATCAGATTTCCAGATTCGGCCAAATTTTCAGATCCTGTAAGCAAGCTCATCGGCCTTCCTTGAAAAATACCACCAGCCAAATGCCAGCGTGATAACTGCGGCGACCACCGAAGCCAGCACCGTTTTCGGTCCGGCCAGCCAGCCGATTAACAACGGCGCGCGAAAAATTTCCGTCAGGTGATACATCGGATTCAAATTGAACAACCAGCGCATCTTCTCCGGAAGAATCTCTTTCGGGTAAATAATCGGCGTCAGATACATCCAGGCCATCAACAGAATCTGGTACATCTCCAACACGTCAGCGAAGTACGCCGCCACGCGCGAAAGCGTCAGCGCCACTCCCAGCGCAAACATCGCCGTCAGCAAAATCGGCAAGGGTAAAATCATCAGTGCCGGTCGAATCGGCGTTCCAGTGATGAGCATCACAATAAACAACGGGATCAGCGTCAACACCAGATTGACCAGCGAAGTGCCCAACGCGCTGACGGCAAAGATCGAACGCGGGATGTAAATCCTGTGCATCAAGCTGCCGCCCCAGATCAATTCGCTCATGGCTCCGGCAGTCGTCTGCGCGAAGAAATTCCACAATGCCAGCCCAGCCAACGCGTAAGTGGCGTAATGCGGCAATTGAAACCGAAAGACGTTGGAAAAGACGAACGTCAGCACCAACATCATCAGCAACGGATTGAGCATCGTCCACAAAATGCCCAACACCGAACGTTTGTATCGGGTTTTGATGTTGCGCGAAACCAGTTGCCACAGCAGATCACGATAGCGAAACAGTTCTTTTACTTCTGCAATGCCTGGATTGGTTAATAGGGCGGAATCATAGATGGGCGGTTCGGCAGATTGCTGCTCGGTAACCTGAGCTTTACTTGTTCCAACTGACATTCTTATTGCCTTGTTCAGGGAAATTTTCGCCGCAGTTTCGCGGGGTTCAAGTCGCTTGAGCCGGTGGAAAGCCGCAACTACGGGGGCTTTTGTGTTATAGGTGATGGTCAAAATTTAGTCAATCGAGTGCGCGGCGAAAGCCATTTGGACGGCTTGGAGCGCTGTTGTATATTGCGCGTCGCCTCGAAATCTCTCACCGAAGTTGTGTTTACCTTCTGAAGTTGCGATTACCCAGAGCTTATGCAGGATAAGGACCGTCAGCAAAATGCTGATCATCAAAGCAATTTAGTTCAACGAGCGCGCCTGGCCCTTCGCCAGGAATTGCCTCACGGAAAGTACAGGGCGTTTCGAGCGGCGCTACGGGTTCTGGTTCCACATCCGTTGCGCCGCCGCGCGGTGCAATTGGTGCGCAGCCGTTTCGGATTGCTGCCGCTGGCCAATCTGCTGACCGACCACGTGTTCGCTAAACGGCAAACACAGACGCCGCTGGAAAATTTTACGGGCGGAGATTTCTATCGCTCCGTCACCTTGTTGCCGCATTTGCCTGAACCAGAAGTCAAAGCGATTCTGAATCACCCGCTCAGCCCGATCTCGCAATCACGCGCCGATGTGATCTGTTTTTCGATCATTGACTGGTCATTCCGATTTCAACGTCCGCAACAAATCATGTCGCAGTTCGCTGCTCACGGGCACAGAGTTTTTTACCTGAGCGTATCGAAGTTTCGCAGCCGCTACGCTCGCCCGAAATTCGCTGTTAAGCAAATTACCGAGAACATCTTTGAAGTGGAAATTGCTGCGCGTTACCCGCTGGATATTTTCCACGAAGTCATCGAAGGCAAAGACCTGGAACTAGCGCTGGGCTCGCTGGATCAACTGCGCCGGGAATTTTCCATCAACGAAGCGATCAGTTACGTCATGATTCCGTCGTGGTGCCAGGCAGCGCTGGAAACTCAACGGCAATGGAACTGGCGCGTGGTTTACGATTGCATGGACGAATGGGAAAACTTCCCAGGCATCAAACCCGCCAGCCTGGAAGCCGAAACGCGACTGGTCGAACAGTGCGATTTGCTGGTCGTAACCGCGCAGCGGTTGTTGGAAAAATGGCAATCCAGAACCAAGCCGACGGTTCTGGCGCGCAACGCGGCGGATTACGAGTTTTACGCCAGCCGCTGCCAGCCAAATGCGCTGCTGGCTGATGCAAAGCATCCGATCATCGGCTATTTCGGCGCAATCGCGGATTGGTTCGATGTGGATTTGCTGGCCGATGCGGCAGAGCAACGACCGAATTACACCTTTGTTTTGCTGGGCGGAGTCTTTGAAACAGACGTTTCACGACTGCAAGCCCTTCCAAACGTCAAGTTGCTGGGTCAGCAACCGTACGAAACGATGCCGCAGTATTTGCATCATTTCGACGTTTGCACGATTCCATTCAAGATCAATCCGATCACTGAAGCGACCGATCCGGTGAAGCTGTACGAATATCTGAGCGGCGGCAAACCGGTCGTCGCCACCAAAATGGCCGAGCTTGAACATTACCGCGATCAAGTTTATCTGGCAGAAAACCGCGACGATTTCGTCGCCAAGCTGGATGCGGCGCTGGCGGAAAACGATCCGCAACTGCCGGAACAACGACGAGCTTTGGCTCGCCAGCACACATGGAAGAACCGCTACGATCAAATTGCTGAAGCCTTGCGGCAACTTGCTCCGCCCGCCAGCATCATCATCGTCACCTACAACAATCTGGCGCTTTCCAAGCTGTGCCTGGAAAGCGTGCTGCGCAACACGGAATACCCAAACTTCGAAGTCATCGTCGTGGACAACGATTCCAAAGACGACACGCCGCCTTATCTTCAGCAATTGGCCAGGCTGGAACCGTCGGTCAAAGTGCTGTTGAACAAGCAAAACTACGGCTTCGCCAAAGCAAACAACCAGGGGATCGAACTCGCCACGGGAGAGCATATTATCCTGTTGAACAACGACGCGATTGTGCCGCCCGGCTGGCTTAGCCGCTTGCTGCGGCATCTGGACGATCCGCAAGTCGGCATGGTCGGGCCGGTCACGAACTTCGTCGGCAACGAAGCCAGGATCAACGTCAATTACAAAACCTGGCGGCAAATGGAAGTCTTTGCCCAGCGGCAATGTTTTCCCAATGATTTGCTGATGTCGGACATTCACATGCTGGCGATGTTTTGCGTGGCCTTTCGCCGCAAAACTTTCAACCAGATTGGCCCGCTGGATGAACGCTTTGGCATTGGCATGTTCGAAGACGACGATTATTCGATTCGCATCAAACAAGCCGGGTATCGCATTGTGTGCGCAGCCGATGTGTTCGTTCATCACTTCGGACAGGCCGCGTTCGGTAAATTGATCAAATCGGGCACGTATGACCGGCTCTTTGAAGAAAACCGGCGGCAGTACGAAGCCAAATGGAAAACCGTCTGGCAACCGCATCAAAACGTCCCGCTCAAACTGGAAAAGCATCAACTCGATAGCAAAGGAAATTGATGGAACAGACAGGCACAGCCAATCCGAAATCACTTCGGCGCATTTACTGGCTGTTCTTTCTGGCGTTGACGCTGTTCTATTTTTCGCTGACTCCGGGAACGATTGAAGGGCAAGGTTACAACCAGGAAAACCTGATTGCCGCCAATCAGGTAGCAAACAACATCGTCAATGTTGCGACCGGTAAACCGACGGTTGCGGTTCAATGGACACGACACGGGTTCATCGAACCGATGCTCCAATTGCCTTTTGCTGCACTAAGTTATGCGCTGTTTGGAAATTCCGTGAAATGGGCTGGACGGTTCATGATTTTGCAGCCGATCTTGGCAACTTCCCTGCTCTGCACACTGTTGCTGATTTGGTGTTACCGCCTGACGGCAAGTTTGCGGCTTGCCTTGTTGCTGGCGAGTTGCGCCGGACTGGGAACGATGCTGTGGCCCTATGCATACGTCGGCCTGGAAACCACGCAATCACTGGCGCTGTTTGTTGCGGGCTATCTTGCTTTAGGGCGAGCGCCGAAGCGTATCTGGCCAGAAGCCTTGCTGTTTGGCGCAGCCTGCGCTGTCACCTTGTCAGTTAAACTGAACGGCGTGTTTCTGGCTCCGGCAATCGGCTTTCTGGTGTTTGAATATTTTGCCCGAAGCGGCAGATCGCGTCTGAAGCTGCTGAGCGTGCTGGCGATGATCACAGCGTTTTACGGACTCAATCATCTGGCAAAGTCGAAGTACTGGTCCGGAATGGATGCCGGAACGAATTACTACTGGGACATTCTGGTGGACAGCCCGATCACCGCAGCGATGCAGGCATACGCATATTTTGGGTCGCTCAACAAAAGCCTGTTGCTGTTTTGCCCCATCCTGGCGCTGAGCTTGGCGGTGTTAGGCAAAGCCTGGCGGCGACAACCGCGTATTGTGTTATTCGCTCTGCTGGCGCTTGGCGGGTTGATCGCGGGATTTTCCATCACACGCATGTGGGCGGATGAAACCTGGGGGCCGCGCTATTTGCACGCGACGATTGCTCCTTTGGTACTGTGTCTGGCGGCGGCGAAATCCGCGATGGGGTTTTCCTGGCGAAAAGAACTGCCGACGCTGGTTCTGTTAGCGCTGGGATTTGGCGTCTCTCTGTTGGGCAGCTTTTTTCCTTACTCTCACCTGCACAATGCCGCGATAGCAAGTTCGCAGGCAACGCTCGAAGCGCTGCAATTTGATCCCAGATGGAATCATCTGCGGTTCAACTGGCAACTGATGAAGGTTTTAGTTCGGGAAACTTCCGGCGTCTCGCAGCCTGAATTGTGGCCAAAGCCGCTCCACTGGTGGTTCGTTAAGCCCGAAGACGCGCCACCCGAAAAGACCGTTGATTTGAGAGGGCTCGCTTACCCACAGCCACTGTTGGCGCAAAGCTGGCGACAATCCGTCTCGGTTTCACCCAAACGGTTTTCAATTCTGCGCTGGCTTTGCGCGATTTTTCTGACCACGGGACTTGCAGGACTTGCGTTGGTTTGGCGGCAAGCAAGCACACTTGATCGAACTTATGAAAATTCGGCTTTGCCGAAGTAGGAGACAACACTATGCACCCCAGCTCTTTGCAACACATGGAGCGACTGGTTAAGCAACATTTGAACCCGGATTCCAAACTGAAGATTCTGGACATTGGCAGTTACGACGTGAACGGCTGTTACAAACCGCTGCTATCCCAACCGAACTGGCAATACACGGGAATTGACCTGGCTGCCGGGCCGAATGTGGATTTGGTGCTGACTTCGCCGTACAGGATCCCTCTGCCGGATGGTTCGGTGGATGTGATTGTTTCCGGCCAGGCGTTCGAACACATTGAATATTTCTGGTTGACCTGGATGGAGATGGTGCGGTTGCTGAAACCCTGGGGATACATTTTCCTGATTGCGCCTTCGCGAGGGCCGGAACATGGCTATCCGGTGGATTGCTGGCGCTACTATTCCGACGGGTTCAAGGCGCTGGCCAGATACGGTAGGCTGGCCATGATCGAAGTCAGCACCGATTGGGAAGCTCACGAAGAACCGAACAGCGCCGTCTGGGGCGACACGGTTGGCGTCTTTCGCAAACCTCCGCACGGCTGGTGGGGACTCATCAAAGAAAAGTTCCGGGCGAAGCTCCACCACTACCTGGCGCCGCAATAACGTTTCCAGACAGAAGCACGCCCGAAGTCAGTGTAATGAAACCACTGACTTCGGGCGCGTTTTATCTTTCCCAATTCCAACCAAACATCAAGGCGCAAAGTAGCCAACGATATCCACCACCAAATCAGTAGTTGAAGCGGAGAATATCTTGAACGCGCCGTCGGCAGCTCCCAATCCGACGATGAAATGCCGGTTGAAGGTTTTGCCGGTTATGTAATTTGAGGTCGCGACGAACGGTTGCGTCGCAGCACTCGGCCAGAACGTTAAGAAGCCATTGGCAGCCGGGCCGACAACAGTCGCATTTCCAACCACCGCCAGCGCTGTATTGGCAACCGTCACTCCGTCGCAAGTGCCACGAGCGCTCTGAATAATGGTAGCGCCACCAGCGATCTGCGAATTGAGCATCGTGCAGCCGCTCGGCTGGCCGGTTCTGGTTTCCAACAATCTGACTGGATGCGATAAGCCCGTGAACAGTAATCCCGCACCATTGGCGTCGCTGGCTTCAGCGCTGAAATATCCCAACACATCAATCACCAGTTCCGTCGTGGCGACTGAATAAACCTTGAACTGCCCCGTTGCCGTTAGCCCCACAGTAAATGGCCCGTTCATCGTTTCCCCCGATCTGTAATTCGAGGTGGCAATAAATGGACGAGTCGTATCCGCTGGGAACAACGTCAGGAAACCGTTGGCTCCCGGAGACACCACCGTCGCGTTACCGACAATGGCGCGAGCCGCCGCCGGAATCGTCACGCTACCGCAAGTCAGATGGCTGGTTTGCACGGTGTCCGTCGCGGCCTGAATCGGCGCGCCGGGCAAGTTGCACCCCACGGAAGCTCCGGCGCGCGTGTCCAACAACCGAATCGGTGTTGACAGTGGATGGAAATACAAACCACCTGTTGCCGGAGGCGCGTAATAGCCAGTGACATCCACGACAACGTTGGTTGTCGAAGAGGCGAAAATCTTGAACGCGCCGTCGGGTTCGCCTAAACCTACCGTGAATACATTGTTCAGAATTTCGTTTGCCGCGTAATTGGAATTCGCAACCAGCGGCAACGCAGCATCGCTGGGATACAGCGTCAGAAATCCGCCCCCGGATTCTACTGTCGTGATATTGCCGGTGATGGCCATCGCATTCGTCGGAATGGTTTGGCTGCTGCAAGTTCCACGCGCAGTTTGCGTAAACGAACTTCCTCCGCTGATCGGAATTCCCGGAAGATTGCAGCCGATGGTCGCTCCGACTCTGGTATCCAGCAACCGAATCGGCGTCGCCAACGGATAAAACTGCAATCGAGTGACGTCCATCGCGTAAGCCAAAGAACCTGTGCAGGCATTGCCATCAGTAACCTGAACCGTGAAATTGAAAGTTCCCGTCGTCGTCGGTGTTCCCGACAGCAATCCGCTGCTGCTTAGCGTCAATCCGGCCGGCAAAGTTCCGGTAAAACTGAAGTTAACCGGATTCAAACCGCCTGTCTGGGTCAATTGCTGACTATAAGCCCTGCCCACAACGGCATTGGGAAGCGTTGGCGGATTGATCGTGATCGTCTGGCAAGCCACGTTGCAACAGGTCGGCGTTGAAGTCGTGATGTTCAAACTCCAGCCACCTGTGATGCTGCCGCTTTCCACATCGGCATCGTCCACAATGTAAAGCGACCAAATGCCATTCGCCGACGTTCCATTGAACGCCGACAACAAGGATGAATATGGCCCCGATGGAGCGGGCGAAGAAAAAGTATCTACCCCGCCGTAATTCGCGGGGCTGTAAGTGCCAGTGGTAATCGCCGCCGAGTCCGGAATAGGCGTGCCGGTGTCGTCGAACGTCAAATTCGCGGCAGAGATGTCCGTTCCTCCTCCCGCGTCAGACATCAGAATTACAGCTTGCCCGCCTGGCCCGACCAGCAGAACGTCCAAGTCATCCGGGAACGTATGATTAACACCGGTCAGCGTGACGGTGACCTTGCTGACGGTTCCCGTCATGCCTGCGACAGTGACTTGTGAAGGATAAGGCGTAGCGTTCCCCACCGAAGTTGCTGGCGCTCCGCTGGGAATGGTGATCACCGCTGCGCTTGAAAACGAGTTTGAACTGGTTGTCGCCGTTCCCAGCGTGAAGGTAAAGGTAACCGTGCCCAAATTCCCCGAATCGTCTTGCAGGACCAACGTCGCTGTAACGGTTCCGCCGCAAGTTCCGCCAGCCGTGAACGTGAACGATTTGGAAACGGAAGCTCCGCCAACCGTCAGCGTTCCGTAATTTTGCGGACTGCTGGGATTATTCACGCCGCCGGTTCCCTGAAGTGTAGCGATCAAATTGGACGCGTTGGCGTCCCCAAGATTTTGCAGTGACAAATTGACCGTCACTGTTTCTCCGGGATCAATCGCGCCGTTGCCGGTTCCGCAGCTTTCAGCCGTAATTGCCGCTCCCGTCGGAGCAATTACCGGTTGAGGCGTCAAACTGGCATTGCTGACCACCAGCGCAAAATCCTGATCCAAGGCTCCGCCCGAATTCGGCACGCCGTCTCCCGCGATGTTCGACGCAATGACTTTGACAGTGTACGGACCGCTGACACCCGCTGGCAGAAACACGCTTTCGGCATTGTTTCGAGAATCAGCGGAACCTCCGGTCACGGACGCAGCTCCGCTGAACACATTTCCTTTGTAAGTCTGACCGCCAACAACCACTTCCAAATCCAGGTTATTGACGAATGAATTGCCTGTGGTCGAACCGGGAGCATCCGTCCAGGCCAGTGTGACGCGGAACGGTTGAGCAGCGCTGGAAATGGAGCCGGAAAACGTTCGCGTTTGCCCTGTCGCTGTGAACGTATCCGGCGCAAGCTGATCGCGCAATACTGACGACACAGAGAAAAGCTGGAACGCGGTGGTCAAATTGACTTCGCCCATTCCCTGCACATTCGACCACAAGGTGTCGTTGGCCAGAGTTCCGCTCATATAGCGGGCCGAATTCATCAACGCGGCTTTGGTCATTGCCGGACTGGGAGCGGACATTCCTGCGTTGACGAATCGCTGCCGCAACAAAGCCGCCGCGCCCGCAACCGCCGGAGCCGCATGGCTGGTTCCTGAAGAAGCCGTGTAAAACTGCTGCCCTGCCGGAAAAAAACTGTTTCCACCGATGCCGCCGCAAACTCCGCCTCCTGTGTAACAAGCGCTTGCCTGGCCGGTGGATGGGGGATTGGCGATTTGAGCCGCGCCGCCTGTAATGTGCGTTCCCGGAGCGACAATTTCCGGTTTGTTGCGTCCGTCAGTTGTCGGGCCACGGCTGGAAAAGGCAATGATGTCGTTGGCACTGTCCGCGCCAAAATCGGCAATGTTGCAACCATCCGAACCACCCAGAGCTTGAACGCTTTCCGCCGCGCCAACAGTGATCACGTTTTTTGCCGTTCCCGGTGAGCCAATAGTGACCGAAGACGGTCCTGAGTTTCCCGCGGAAAAAACAATCACCATTTCCTGATTGCCCGCTTGAGTGAACGGCGCGCCTGTCGGCTGGGAATCGCGAACCAGCGCGTCGTACGCTTGAGAATCAATGGTGTAGGCTCCGCCAGCATTCGCGCCCCAACTGTTGCTGCTGATGCGAGCGTTATCGTTGTATGCGCGCGATTCGATGGCGGGCAAGCTGGGAAACGTCCAGGTATTCGGATCGAAAACCACCGTCGAACCCAGCCGGACAAACGGCGCGACTCCCAGGCCGTAGCGAAATCCACTGCCGTCGGCATGCGGGAAAGCGTCAAACGGCGACCCGGTCGGAACATACCCTCCGACGATATGAGCATTGAGATTTCCGTGCCCATCACATCCTTGCAGTGTGCTATTTACGCCGTTGGGCGTTCCCTCTAACCGATTGAACATGACGCGGCTGGCATTTGAAGTGACCCCGCCCGTGTAAAGCGCGAAATGGTTCGGCGTGGTTGTCGCATTGTCTATTCCGCTGTCCACCACATTGACCGCGAATCCGGAAGTATCAAATTGTGTTTGGGCGAATCCCTGATTCGATAAATAGGTCAGGTAATTGCCCGGCGTTGGCAAATTGCCCGTCAGATTGCCGGTGAGAATCACGTCTTGCCGTTCGTCGAATTTTTCAGGCACCTCGTACCGCGAAATCGAAACCACGTCAGGCCGCGTTGCCAGTTGCCTGCCTACAAGCAAAGCCGGCAATTTAACAATGATGTTGACGAACTTCAGGATGCTGTATTGATTGCGAATCGGTTCGGTTTTCAAACCATCAATTGTGAATCTGGTGGCTTGATTGCCTGCCCCATCTTCGACCAACTGAACGGCAAATAAAGCACTGTCGTCGCCAGCCTTCAGATTGCCACGGAGTCCGGCATAAATTGCGGGATCTACTTTGTAATCCGATTTGTATTCGCCATCCCACTGCACATAAGTGGAATCGGCAGCCCAGGCTGACAACCTGGCCAATTGCTGTTGATCGCCAAAAACCAAATACGCATTGTTGGGGATGTAGTTGACGATTTTTACCCCGGTTGCCTCCAAATCGTCGTACCAGGCTGGCTGGATTGGCCCGGCAAATTGAACCAGGTGAAGCGATTCTTCTTCACCACTGAAGCCAACGCGCTTGCTGCGTTCCTGCTGCAGCTCGGTTTTCGTCGTGTCCAATACGGCGGAATTGAGCCTGATCAGATTGTCTTCGTCACTAAACTGGATGGCATCGCTTTTCTTCATTGCCCGAACGATCATTTCGTCCGCATTAAACACCTGAAACGAGCCGTAATCGGCAATCAGTTTCGCGCCCATCCGCTTCAATTCTGCGGCAGCGCGCGAATCAGTAACGCGCAATTTATGTTGACCGGTTGAGCTGCGGTACCCAGGCGCTGGCAAGTTTTTTTGCGCTACGGTTGCACGGTCAACTTTGGCGGCGCGCGAAGATTGCCAGCCCCAAGCCAACGGCAAAGCAAAAACCAGAATCAGACCAAAAAAGGAAAAAGTTTTGTTTGATAAAAATCTTGAAGGAATGCGTGAAGTAGGCATGTCGAATACTTCTCTCCTGGGTCACAGTTTGGATTCAGTTAATCCCTGATTGAAGCCAATCAACTTCCGAAGAAGCATTTGGCAAAATGAGAGTTGAAGGGGATTGAGAGCGTCAGGTGGTTCTTTCAACCTAAACTCATTATTCCGTCCAGTGACGATGCAAGCACATTATGATTTATGAGAAGACTAGGTTTGCTAGCGACGCTCCTGAAAAATTAGTAACAAATCCCCAGTAATAAACCTATCAAAACATCTGTGGGCAATCTGCTGAAGCGAGGTAATTCGCAGGAGTTCAATGCCGGTGTGAGTAACGATCACTAGCGCGGGCGAGTGTACTGAAAGGGTCAAATACCGTCAACTTGTTTCTCCTCCAATGGCCGTCCCCACTGGACAATCAGAATCGCAAGGCTGCAATTACAGTCTGTCGCGCTGATGCCTTGCATGGTAGTATGCGCGCTGTCGGTTCGGCCCCAGAATAATTCGCTGATCGCTCCGGTATTTTTCGATAAGTCTCGCAAAACAAAAGTAAGCGACGATTCAATTTCTTGTGATTTGAGGAGGATTCAAATGCTGACTTGTCCGGTTTGTCGTAGCCAGAATATGGATACTGCTAAGTTTTGCGGCAATTGCGGCAACCCATTCCCGCGTCCATCTATGCCAACTTCATCTTTGATCAACTGCCCGCAGGGTCATGTTTACAGCGCGATTTATCAGTATTGTCCATATTGCCCGCAGCCCGAATCTGCGTCTGCACCGGACACGCAAAATGATTTCGCCACTCGCATCGAAGAACCCGTCACCGCGTTTGAGCCGCTGAACTCCGCGCCGGAGTTTTCACAGGCACACTCTGCAGCGACCAGCCTCTCGGCGTCAGAACCAACCGGAGAGTTTTCCACGAACGCCGCTCCTTTCATCGCCAACTACGAAACCCGCATCGAATCGTTCGAAGCGGTGGAAAGTCCCCAAGCCTTTGAAACGCGCATTGGTGAAATCGAACTTTCTGAGGTGCTTGAACAGAAAGCCGCACCCAAGCCTGTGCCCCCTCCTGCGACTGAAGTCATTTCGCATTTAGCCGAAACGACGATCGCGGAAATTCCTGCGATCAATTTTGAGCCACCACCGGTAAAACCTCCTGTTGCGCCGCCGCCGCATCCTCCGTTGGTACAGGCCGCGACAATTGTTTCGCCCGATCCGAAGCTGGACGCGTTTGACGCAATGCCCAAGGCTGCACCAGCAGACGACCGACGGACAATTCTGGTTGCCGACCCAGGCAACCCGCAAAGAGCAACAAAGGGAAAGCTTGTCGGCTGGCTGATCAGTTACACTCGCACCCCCGATGGCGAAGATTATCAAATTTACTCTGGCTATAATCGGATTGGCGCCAATCCGGTTTGTGACATCGTTCTGGACGACGAAACGGTTAGCGGCTCACATGCGATCATCGTCCACCGCGAAGGTCGTTTTCTGATTAAAGACGACCTTTCCCGCAATGGCACCTTTATCAATGGCCGAGAAATCAGTGAATCGCATCCGCTGCAAAGTTATGACCAAGTCCGTCTTGGCAACACGGTCATGACCTTCGTGACCGCCCAGCCCACTACTTAAAAACAAAAGCAACAGGCAAAACTCTCAACCCCAAAATGCTGTAATCACAATCCGACGTTTGAAAGTTGCCAGTTGCCTTTTTGCCTTTTGAGTTTGTATGCGTCATCAGATCATCACCGCTCATCGCACAGACACTGGACTTGAGCGCAAGGAAAATGAAGACGCCCTTTGCTGCGTCAACGACGAGCGCATCGGTGTAAACCTGCTCGTTCTGGCCGACGGTTTGGGGGGCGGAGCGTGTGGCCAGGTCGCCAGTCAATTGGCAGTCCAAACGATCCGGCAGAGCTTTTTCAGCACCAGCGATGCCGAATTTTCCATCAACGACAGGCTGGCATTGGCCATTGCCGAAGCCAATCGCGTCATTCATCACCGTTCCAATCGTGACCGCCAGTGCAAAGGCATGGGTTCGACCTGTGTGGCGCTGGCGCTTTACGATGAAGCAGCCTATGTGGCTCACGTCGGTGACAGCCGTGTTTATTTGATTCGTGATAATCGCATTCGACAACTGACGCGCGACCATTCACGAGTTCAGCGCATGCTGGACGATGGTTTGATTACTGAAGACGAAGCCGCCAATCATCCTGAACGAAATTGGCTGGATCGTGCTTTGGGGTTGAAATCGCACATCCTGCCGGACTTGCTGGCTGAACCGATTCGCGTCACTCAAGACGATACGTTTCTGCTTTGCACGGACGGGTTAACCAATCTGGTGCGAGATGAAGAAATTTTCCGCCTGGTTCAACTTGCACCGGCAGTACACGCGTGTGAAGCCTTGATTGCTCTGGCCAACGAACGGGGCGGAACTGACAACATCACAGTCGCCCTTGCCCGTATTGGAGCAGACATCACTCTCACCTTCTAAAAACCAATGACAACTTTGTTGATTGCAACTTCCAATGCGGGCAAGGTCGCTGAAATGGCATCAATGCTTGCTGGCCTGGATTGCCATGTAATCGGATTTGCCGATTTGCCAGAAATTCCTGCTTCCATTGAAGAAACCGGCCAGACCTTTGCCGAAAATGCGCTGCTCAAAGCCGAGCATTACCACGCGCTGACCGGTTTAATCGCATTAGCAGACGATTCGGGATTGGCAGTTGATGCGCTTGATGGAAGACCAGGAGTGTTTTCTGCCAGATATGGCGGAGAAGGTATGTCGAGCGCAGAGCAGGTCGAATTGCTATTAGAAGAGATGAAATCAATCCCCGACGAACAACGCTCCGCGCACTTTGTTTGTAGTATTGCCCTGGTCGGAAACGGCCTAAAACAGATTTTTGATGGCCGATGTGAAGGCTTTATTTCCCGCACTCCAAAAGGCAAAAATGGGTTCGGCTACGACCCTGTTTTCATTGACGCAGAACTTGGCCAAAGCTTTGCCGAGCTTACGCGCGAAGAAAAATCATCACGCAGCCACCGCGGCAAAGCCTTATCACAAGCACACGAGTTTCTGTCCGAATGGCTAAAAGGACATAAGACTCTGGGTTGATTCACAGCCTGAGTCAGGCTGCGTGAATCAACGTTTTCATTTCCCTGCCAAATTTCACGTCAATCTTGCCTGAACGAACTTCCATCACAACACCAGAACCAAATTTCGGGTGTTCCAACCGGTCGCCGACGGAAAACCGTTCCTGCATGGAATAAGGGCGCGGTGGGCCGCTGGATTCCATCGAAGCAGAATCTTTCCTTGTTCCTCTGCTGGATGTTCTGGTTGTGGCAGTTTTGGTTTTGGGAGCACGATAAATGTGGTTGGCATTGCAAAATCCGCATTGCACTCTCGCGATCTCACCAGTGTCTTCTTTGAGAGCGACGATTGTATGCGAGCGAAGCTCTTTGCATTTCCCACAACGTGTTTCAACTTCTCCACCGACTTGATGGCGCTTTACGATTCCGAGTGATTCTTTGAGCATTCTTTTCCAGGTTGTAATTGGTTTAGCAAGCTGTCAAAGCTTACCGAGATGTATCTTGCGCTAGGATTATACGTTTAGGGCATACAATCTGGCAATTCATCATCTTGCTGCCAGGCTGGCGGCACTCCCCAAATTGATTCGCGCAAAATTGGATTCGCGCCCCGCCACCGATACCACCAGGTCCATCACTCCTGTTCCCGCCAGATAAGAAGGGATTTGGAACACCAATTCGTCTTGCCCGGCAAACAATGAAGAAGGCCGGGCAGCAACCACTGTGCAGGAATTTCCATTCAATCGAACTTTGACAATCGTTGAGTTCAACCGCCAGCCTGTGCCTTGGATCACAACCAAAGTCGGGCGATTTGACGGCCCAATCGGTATAGAAGCGCTGGTCAACGGGCGTAACGTAATACCGTCGGTTGTCCACAGCCCGGAGGGATAAAAAGCCTCGCTGTCTTCACCTGTGCTTTGCACAAAAACACTCGGCCAATAACTGACCATCTGCAGAGCATTTCGGTGAATCACGTTTGTTTTGGTTTTTAACTCCAACGAGCGCACAGCCGGTCCCGGCGCATCCACTAAAATCACAACTCGAGTTGGCGAAACAGAACGAATCCTCTGCGGAATTCCGTCCAGCGTCACAGTCACTCCGCCTAGCGTAGTCGGTGGAAAGAAAGGCTCGACCAACTGTGTATCGGTGAAATTCGGGCCATCTATTGCGGCAAACGATTCGCGGGACACCGGCGCATCGGGATGCAAAAAATTGCTCACCGTAATCGTCTGCGCTGAAGCGCTCAGGCCGAGTAATACAAACAATCCCACCAGAATAATTAAACGCATAGCTTCGACTCTCTTGATACAGCTATTCCAACTTTACGTTTTGCCACGCACGGTTATTGATCAGATCACGAATCTCAACTGCATTTTTGCCTTCGCCAATTAGCTTGTGAACAAGGAGACCCTCCTTGAGACAAAGCGGTCAGGTAGCTCCGTGCGTTGTGGCAAAGCAATCAAGCAAGCCTTTATGCCCTTCTCCCGTATCGCAATAGCAATAGCATGGCTGCTGAGCATAGATTTCGGGGTTCTGCGCTGCATACGTGTACGCTTTGACAACCGGGGGATCAGAAAACTGTTTGGGATCCAAAGCCTTGGGCAACGGCCCGGCTTCTGCCAGGTTGCTGATAAAGGCTGGGATTCTGGGCGTTGGACCTGCAGCAGCCTGACTATTGGGTTGGTGACCGGAATGCGAAGTTTGCGATTCCGGCGAATTACAAGCTGCCAAAAGCAACACTGCACACAACGAGAAGAGCAATTTCGTATGATACAAAAAAGAAGACTGGAAAATTCGAATCATTACGTCCTCAAGTCAAAAGATTTTTAGCAGAGTGAACGGTTTACTGTTTTCGTTTTTTGGTTGGTCGGGACAAAGGCATTTTACTGGCGGCTGATGCAGTTGACCAGCAGGGATTTCGAGAAAAACGGAAAGTCCAAATCAAAAAAAAGAAAGCGGGCTTCTCTCGTTTGAGTAGAAGCCCGCAACCAGTTCAAGAGGAGAATGCATTTTAGGCGGATTTCTTCTTGGCTTTCGCGCCTGTAGTCAAAACTTCGATGGCTTTTTTGAGCATCAAATCTTCCGTGGGCTTCGGCGCAACCAGCACAGGCGGCTGCCCTTCTGCGCCCGATCGCTGAGCGTCATCGCCCCCCAAATCAGCCAAATCAGCGCGTTTCACTTCGACGTTCGGCACAACGCCGTCAGCCATAAAAATCTTTCCGGTCGGAGAAGCGTGACGAGCTGTGGTAAGCAACAACGCCGAACCGTCATCCATCGGGAATAATTGCTGTTCGACACCCATTCCGAACAAAGTCCGCTCGCCGACCACATCGCCACGTTGATTTTCCATGATAGCGGCGGCAACGATTTCGGCAGCTCCCGCAGTCGTGCGATCAATGATCACAGCCACGGGCAAATCGGTTAGATCGTTGTCGGGCTTGGCTTCGTAAGTCGCCAGCACCTGATCTTTGCGCCCGACGGTGGTGGCAATCTTTCCGGACTTCAAAAAGTAATCGGCAACCGCCACGCCTTCTTTCAAATCCCCGCCTGCTGAACCGCGCAGGTCAAGAACGATGGATTTGGCGCCTTTCTTGATGGCATCTTTAATCGCCGAGGCCACGGCTTCAGACTGTCCTTTGCCCAGGATCGGGACTTTGATATAGCCAATCTGCTGTTCCAGTGATTTCACCTCCGGGGCCATCACCGAAACATTGCCGCGAACCAGTTTGATCTTTTCAGTCTTACGATTGATCAAAGCCAGTTCAACGCTTGACCCGGCAGCGCCGCTCAACAACGAGCGCACATCAAACAAATCCAGATCGCGCGTCGCGTGGCCGTCAATGTATTCGATCACGTCGCCCACGCGGATTCCTGCTTTGTCCCCCGGTGAACCGGGAACCACAGCAATCACATAAGCAAAGCCGGAATACTGGCCAATGACCATGCCAGTCACGTCGTTATTCAATTTGCCAGATTGGTATTCTTTGACTTGAGGCGGCAACAGATAAGCGCTAAATGGGTCCAGTCCGTCAGTCAACCCGCGCAATGCTCCAATGCGAACTTTTTCCAGGTCGGGTTTTTCAACGTATTCGTTGACGATGTGTCTGACCACATCCTCGAAGATTCTCAACTGAGCATATGGGCCAGGATCGGCAAATGCCCTGACCAAAGGATTGTTCGACCGCGAAAGCATTCCGCCCACCACCGAATACAAGGCGATGAAAGCCGAAAGCGTGATCAAAGTAAGTTTGCTGCGAATGGACATTGAACCGACTCCTTACTGAAAGTTACCAACCTGTGCCTGAGCTTTGTGAAACCGACGATTGATCGGGCAATCAACCACTTAACAACCGAAAAGGATCATACACCACTAAAAAATTGCGGCGCAAGCAACCGCTCCGAACTACTGGCCATTTGCCAGTTCCGACGACTGAATTTGCGCAATCGGTCAATTATTTTGAAATTGAAACCAAGCTTTCGTTCATTTCCCGAATGGTCAGCATTTAACTGGGCAACAGCCAATTGTGCCTGATGCGCCAAAGGCCCAGATAAAAAATGCCGCTCGGACTTCCGAATTCCGAGCGGCTTACAGGAGGATACCCCTTTGAAGAAACACCGGCTGGTGCTTTTCTCAGTGAGCCTGTTTGGATAGACGAGCCAAAACAATTCAAGGTTACCGCTTTTTTGAGCCTGAATGATTTTTACTGGCGCCGCAATGGTTGCCTCCCCTGCAAACAGCGTGTAGCATCTGGCTTCCCAAATAGTTAGATTCAATGTGCCTATGATTGTCCGCTAAAAAATGAGTTGTTCGCCTGCATTCACAAACTTCGTCGTCCAGTTCGATGAAGAAGGGTTTGTGTGTCCACCAGCGGCAACTCTTCTCCACCGCAGCCAATTAGCCCAAACCACTCACCATTTACAATCCGCAAGCGGACAACTGTCAGGAGACAATCGAAATGAGTTTTGATCGAGATTTACTGCAACGTTACGGCTGGGGCGAGTTTTTCGAAGCCAACTTCACTCCCTTGGCCAAACATGGCTATGTGCCAGCGCGTGTTGCGCTGGAGTACAACCAGTTTTTTCGCGTTCTGACCGACAAAGAAGAATTGCTGGCCGAAATCTCCGGCAAGCTGAAACACGAAGCCAGCAGCCGCGCAGAGCTTCCAGCCGTCGGCGACTGGGTGGCATTGCGCAGGGTTGGAACCGAAAACAAAGCCACCATTCACGCTGTGCTGCCTCGCCGCAGCAAATTCGCCCGCAAGACCAAAGGCTCCAAAACCGAAGAGCAAATTGTCGGAGCCAACATTGACACCGTCTTTCTGGTCACATCGCTGAATCAGGATTTCAACCCGCGCAGAATTGAACGCTACCTGACCATCGCCTGGGACAGCGGAGCCAGTCCCGTGGTTCTGCTGACCAAAACCGATCTTTGCGACAATGTCGGAAGCCTGTTTGAAGAAGTGATCGCGATTGCCAACGGCACGCCGGTTCATGCTGTTTGCGCGATCAAAGGTGAAGGCTTGGAAGACCTGGAGCATTACTTCCGGCCCGGCCAGACCGTCGCGCTGATTGGTTCATCTGGCGTGGGCAAATCCACGTTAATCAATCGCCTGATCGGTTTTGAGCGTCAGGCCGTCAAGGAAATCCGGGAACAAGACGATCGCGGTTTGCACACAACCCGGCACAGAGAATTAATCCTGATGCCCAGTGGAGGTCTGGTGCTGGACACGCCGGGCATGCGCGAACTTCAGTTGTGGGGCGCCGACGAAGGAATCGAAGCCACTTTTGAAGATATCGAAGAAATTGCCACAAAGTGCTACTTCTCCAACTGCAAACACGAAACCGAACCGCGCTGCGCCGTTCGCTCAGCGATCACCGACGGCAAGCTCGACACCGCAAGACTTGAAAACTATTTGAAGATGCAGCGGGAACTGAATCACCTGGCACGACGTCAGGATCAATTCGCTCAACGCGTCGAGAAAAACCGGGTGAAAAAATTGACGAAGGCAGGCGAAGAACGAGCCAAGTGGAAGCGACACGGTAAATAAATTTTGCCTCCACTCGTCATCCCCACTTCCCATTTCGCATTGAGCCAACAGCAAAGGCGATTTCCTTTGCGATGGGCAATGCGAATTGGGAAAGGTGGATTTTTGCGTCCGCGAATCGCTGTTAGCTGGCGATAGGTCAATTGCATCTGCTACCATCCGCCGCGAACTGAATTTCAATCATTTCCTGAACCGGGGCGCTTATGAAATCAATGTTGAAGTCACGAAAATTCTTCTGCCTGGCCACAATGTCTCTGGTTGCAATAATCGGAGCCTGGGTCATGACGTCGGCGGCTGACACCTTGAGCGTGCGGCAGGCGCGCGACTTGTTGCAGCATTTGGCAGGTGCGAATCTGGGCAAAGATCAGATTCAAATCAAAAAAATCGAAGCCGGATTTGGCGGCAACACAATTGTGGAAGCCCAGATCGAAACGTCATTTCGAGTCAAAAAGGAAAAAAGCGGCTGGCAAGTTGCCGAAGTCCGATTCGGTGACCGCCAGTGGGAATCGTTTGAATTGATTGAAGAAGCCGTCAAACGCGAAAAGGCTCGACGGACGACGGCTCTGTTGCAAAAGCTGGCTGAGGGATTGACCGCCTACCAAAAAGAACATGGCCAGTTTGCCGTCACGGACGAAATCGCCGAATTGCTTGATTTTCTTTCGCCTCGTTATTTGCCTACGGCTCCGCGCTTCGATCTTTGGGGAAAACAGTTTGAATATCGCGGCACCCCGTCCGGCTATTCCCTTTCTTCGGCTGGCCCCGACGGCAAAAAAGGAACCAAAGACGATCTGACCATTGAAAATGGAATCTTGAAAGCTTCTGCGGAGTAACAGAACAACTACCGACTATTCGTATGGAATACATTTCAATTGAACATCAAAAAGCCCTGGCTCAGCAGTACAGAACAGCGGTAATCATTGTCGTGGCCTTCTGCATCAGCGTGCTGGTGTACCTGATCATCGCCAAATTTATAACGATTGACGACATCAAACCCGGAACCGAGCCGTGGGCTCAACCGGTCTATTCCGCCGTCATCGTTCTGGGTGTAGTGGTGGTCGCGCTGCGTCGTATTCTGATGTCGAAAACGATGATGACAACAGCGACACAGCGAGGCGTCACCGCCGTGTTACGCCATATGTTCGCGATCACAGTCATCATTTGCGCCCTGGCGGAAATTGCAGCCATCGGCGGATTGACCCTGTATTTGATGACCGGAGATTACCAGTACAGCTGGCGGCTGGGCGTCGTCAGTTTGTTTCTGCTGCTGTATACCTTCCCGCGCAAAGGCGAATGGGAACGCGCGGTTGCGGACAGCACCAAACCGCGAACCGGAAACGAATCTTCTACCGTTCGGTAACCAGAAATAAATGAAGAAGCTTTTCGCCTTGAATGTTCTTTCGCTCGGTTTGATAACGGCGTTTTCCATGGGCTATAACGCCGTTGCATTTGCTCAGCAAGCTCCACAGGTGCCGTCCAACTTTTCCGCCGATTCCCAACAGCGACAGCAGGCGTATCTGAAATTCATCGAAGCCCGGCGTTTGAAAAACGAAGCGTTGAGCGCCAACAGCCGGTCCCTATTGGAAGAAGCCATTCGCGCGTTCCGCGAGATCATTCAGTTAGACCCAGCCGCTTCCGAACCGCACGTCGAGTTGGGCGAAATCTACTTCTTCTTCCTGAATCAACCCAACCCTGCTGAGCGCGAAGCTCAGGAAGCAATTCGCCTGGATTCCAAAAGCCTGAGCGGGCACGTGCTGCTGGCTCGACTGCGCATTTTTGCCGCGCGATCGGAAAACAACCTGCGCCCTTCGCTGCTTGATCCGGCCATTTCGGCCTATGAAAAAGTGACGGAACTTGACCAGTTGAACGCGGAAGCCTGGGCGTTTCTGTCAGAAATGTTCGGGATCAAAAACCAGCCGGCCAAACAGATTCAAGCATTGGAAAAATGGGCTGGAGCGCCAGTGCCCAGCGATCAGTTTTTTTACCAGACCTTGATGAATGCCGATTTGACGCCGGATCGCGCGTATTACCAGCTTTCGCAAATTTATCTGAATCAGAATCGCAACCCGGACGCCATCAGCGCCGCTCGCCACGCGTACGAAATGAACCCCGAAGTCAGCGATTACGCGCGCAACCTGATCAGCATTTTGCGCGTCGCCGGAACCAGCGCGGACGAAACCCGAACCCTGAGCCAATTGTTCAAAACGGCGAATAGCTCTGCCTTGCTGCTCGGGTACGGTTCGGCATTGATCCGGGCCAGACGCTACACCGAAGCCATCGAACGTTTGCGCGAATTCGCGGCCACGGAACCTGACAACGCCAGCGCCGCGGGGTTATTGGCCTTGGCTCAGCGCAGAGCCGGTCAGCGCAAAGCTGCGATTGAAACGCTGAAAACGGCATTGGCAAAAATTGAATCCGAAACGCGCACCGATCTGATGCTGGAACTGGCCCAGACTTTCGAAGAAATGGGGCGCAACGAAGAAGCCATCGCTCAATACGAACAGGCGTTTGAAAACTACGCGGGCAAAAACGCGTTGACGCCTGCCAACACGCCTTTGTTCAACGAAATCGTCAGCCGTCTGGCAGTCATTTTTCGCCGCACAAGCAATCAAACCAAGCTGCAAGCGTTGTTGACGCGAACTCGCCGGTTGATTGACGAACAAAATCCGCTGGCCGATTTGGTGACGATTGAAAATTTGCTGGAAGAAGGAAAACGCCGCGAAGCGTTGGACATCACGCGCGCTGCGGTTCGCCGGTATCCCGACGACCGTTCGTTGAAATACACCGAAGCGATGATCCTGAGCGAGATGAAACGCAGCGACGAAAGCGCCGAACATTTGCGCGAACTGGTCAAAGGCCGCGCGGAAGACGCCACAGAAGACAGTGTCGTTTATGTAATGCTGAGTGGTGTTTACCTGCACCAGGGCAAGTTGAAAGAAGCCGAAGAAGCCGCGCGCAAATCCATCACATTGAATCCGGACGATCCCGAAGCGAGCGTCAAACTCAGTTCCGTGCTGGAAAAAGCCGGTAAGCACGATGCCGCCGAAAAGGTGTTGCGCGACCTGCTGAAACAGCACCCGGACAACGCCACGGCGCTGAACAATTTGGGCTACCAGTTGCTGGAACGCAGCAACCGCCATAAAGAAGCTCTGGAATTGATCGAACAAGCCATTGCGATTGAACCCATCAACGGCAGCTTTTGGGATAGTTTGGGCTGGGCGCAATTCAAACTCGGCAATACCGAAAAGGCCAAAGAGAGTTTGGAAAAGGCTATGGCGTATTCGCGCCGCAGCGCCACCGCGCACGAACATCTGGGTGATGTGCTGCAAAAACTTGGCCGGCTTGCTGAAGCCAAGCGCCATTGGGAAAAAGCGCTGGAACTTTCGCTGGAAGATACTGAAATCGCCCGGCTGAAGGTGAAGCTCAAAGATCGGCGATAAATGTGCCGCAGGTTGTCAGGCCACCATGTGGCGCGAACTGTTAGTTTGCGTCTTCCTGAGCAAGTCATTTGATGGCAACCAAGCGGCTTGCAAGCCAAGACGCAAACTGACAGTTCGCGCTACTTTTATACGTACGACCCGCCAGTCACCAACACGACATGCCCCGTCACGTAATCGGAAAGCGGCGAAGCCAGAAACAGCACTGGCCCGGCGGCTTCTTCCGGAGTTCCTGCGCGTCCGAGCGGGATGAAATTCATCGCGGCCTGGCGCATCGAATCGGGAATGCCAAGCTGGATTTCGTTTTCGCCCACGTGAACCGGCGTCTGAGTTTCTTTGGCAGCCGTCAGCCGCGTTTCGATAAAGCCGTACGCCACGGCGTTGACGTTGATGCTGAACCGTCCCCACTCTTTGGCCAGCGTTTTGGTCACGCCGACGATGCCCATTTTGCCCGCCGAATAATTCACCTGCCCCGGATTGCCCGCGACGCCCGAAGTAGACGACACATTGATAATCTTGCGGTGAATGCGCTTGCCTTCAGCCATTTCGCGCTTGGCGGCTTCGCGCATGTACGGCGTCGCAGCGCGAATGATCTTGAACGGAGCCGTCAGGTGAACGGCGATCATCGCTTCCCACATTTCGTCGGTGACGTTTTGGATGACTCCGTCCCAGGTGTACCCGGCGTTGTTGACGATAATGTCCAGCTTGCCGAATTCCTGGACGGCGGTTTGAACGACCTTTTCGGCAAAATCCGGCGCGGTGACGCTGCCGACGCAAGTGGTTGCGACGCCGCCGGATGCGTTGATCGAATTGGCGACGCCTTCGGCAACTTCGCCATCCAGATCGTTGACCACAACGTGAGCGCCATGTTCGGCGAACAACGTGGCCACGGCGCGGCCAATGCCTCGGCCAGAACCTGTGACAATTGCAGATTTACCTTCAAGAAGTTTCATTTGGGTTCCTCTTTGGAATTTGAGATTTGAGATTTTGTATCAGCTAGGACTTACGCAAGTGTCGGTAGCCCGCGCGTAAGCAAGGGCTTTTTTTTCACCGATATCAAGCCCTTCCTGACGGTCGGGCTACTGACACAGCAAATTTTACGTAAGTCCTGATGGAGAGTCCGCTAGGTCTTCTATGGAATATCAATAATTTGGTTTTGATGTTCTGCTGCTTCACTGGCTATCCAGTAAAGCAGCAACCATTCAGCCGCTTTGCCGATGGATAATTTGCGGCTGATGATGAAAATGCCTGGCGAATCTTGATGCTGTATAAATTCGATGAAGTGATTGGGCATGGAATGGCGATCGTGTGTGACAAGGATACGATTTTCTGCTGCGCAAAGCCGCAAGACTTCGGGGTCGGGAATGCCGGTGTGCAGGCCAAGTTCCGGCGCTCGCTGGAAATCCATTCCCGGCTGAAGGCGTTTCACCGCACGCAGGATGTCTTCGTCCAGGTCGTTGTCGGCTTGGAACGTAATCTTCATCGGGCAGATTCTGGAATGCTTTGTTTGACGCGATCCTTTAGCGCAGCGCCTTTGGGAAACAGGCGAGCCATGTCACGGCTGAATTCCGCTTCGGTCGTTTCATTGTGCGCGAGATACGCGTCCAGTTCGGCTTGATGATCCAGATAATACGCAATCGCCGCGTAGACCTGGCTAAGCGAAAGCGCCGGGAAAGAATCCTGAATGGCTTCCGGCGAGCGCCCTTCCTGAAACCGGTAAATGATTGAATCTAGCGCCACGCGCGTGCCTTTGATTCGATAGACTTGATCCTGTTTTTCGATGTATTGGTCTGTCATCGCTTCTCCTTGAACGAGACGGATTATAGCAGAGCAAGGTGCCGGAGAAGCAGCTTCACAGCAGGTAGTCCTTTGGTTGGTTATTTCGAGTAATAGCGATCTCCGCCCCCGGCTTCAGGCAGTCAATTAACTCGGATAAGTTGGACTGTGCGTCTTCTAGCGTGATGTTCTCGAACATGGCGATTGCTCCTTTTGAGCAAGCATTCTAAAGCAAGCCCTCTCTCGATAGGAAGGAGTCTTTTTGGCAAATAAAAGGAACGGTTCAATACAGCAAAAGTCCATTCTGCTTGTGCTGCTGTTCTTCACACTCGGGACGGGCGAAAGCGTTCTTATCCGGCATGACGATTCAAGAACGTTTGCTGCCGGGTGGCAGAGCAGCAAATCCTCTTTCCAAAATGCAAAAGTTGGCGATGAACGCGAGGTGGGCGGCGTCAAGCTTCGCTGGTGTCCGCCGGGACGCTTTGTGATGGGCAGTCCTTCGAATGAGCCGGAGCATCGCCCCGACGAAGCGCAAGTCGAAGTCCGATTGACCAAAGGCTTCTGGATGGGCAAATACGAAGTCACGCAAGGGCAATGGAAGCGCTTGGTCGGCGAATTTCCGCAGCCGCAGCCAGCGGGCGAAGGCGGTAACTTTCCTGTC